>Ga0272440_1000459_pt1 | contig 34507 bp, 47 predicted proteins | sample SSMMMBAug17_FD_192440 | JGI IMG/M metagenome (GOLD analysis project Ga0272440, IMG submission 192440) | Marine sediment archaeal communities from Little Sippewissett salt marsh, Falmouth, MA, United States - SSM-MMB-Aug17 | ecosystem: Environmental > Aquatic > Marine > Wetlands > Sediment ... | reverse complement strand
TGTTGAGAAGGGAGCAGTTGATGACATTAAGAATTTAGATAAGCGAGTTACAGAGAAGAATCCCAATAGATTGATACAGCGTAAAGAGCCTCCTAGTGTAGATATGGGATTAATTCAATCCGAGAGTACTTTAGATCAGGATATGAATTTAATCGGTGTGAATCAGTATATGCAAGGTACTGATATGGGGCAACAGACTGCTGGAATAACTGTTCAATTGAGACAGAAACAAGCTATAGTAGCTTTAGAGGAATTAAGTGATAACTATAAAGATGCATTGAAAGATGTATGTGAATTTGTGTTAGATTTAATGCTTCAAAATTTTACTGAGGTTAAGTTTAGAAAAATTTTAGGTAGAAATTTTCCATTTCCAAATAATTTTGATTTTTTAAGAGATACTTTTAAATATAATTGTGAAGTCATTGAGGGTGCTTATAGTCAGACTAGTCGTATGGCTAGTTTAATTGCGTTGACTCAATATCAGCAAAGCGGTGGGCAGATCCCTGCTGGATTGATTTTGGAGTTAAGTGACATCAACAAGACTGAAAAGGATAAGCTTAGGAAGATTGAAGAGCAGTCTAGACAGATGGAAGCTCAAAGATTACAGGTTGAGCAACAAAGATTGCAACAAAGCTTACAGGTTGAGCAGATGAAAGTAGCGAGTAAAGAGAAATTGGAGCTGGAGAAATTGCAATTAGATAAATTGAAGATTGAAGCTGATTTAAGGATGAAGCAGATGGAGCATCAGAAAGAGATGAAGGTGTTGCAAACTAAGCTAGTTGATGCCAACATAGATTTAATGGGGACAAGAAATGAAACAGCTTAAAGATTTGCCAAAAGATTGGAAAGGTATTTTATTTGAGAGTGGTCAGAATAGTTTAACAAAGACTGAAACTTTGCGTAGACTTGGGGTGACTATTAGAGTTCATCAAAGGTTTATGAGAGATTATGAAGAGTATAGAGAAGCTTTTGAAAAGCGAGAAATTGATAGTTTTGCAAATTTTATTGAGAGAGGAAGGCAGAAGATTTGGGAGAAAGACAAGGATTTTGACCGTGATTTGTATAAATTTTTTGCAGCTATTCAATTTGGATTATTTCCTAATAAAGTTGAGGGAAGTAAGAAGCAGGATAGCAATCCTGAGAGTAAAATTGAAAAAGGGGTAATTCAAGAAAAGTATAAGATAAGGAGGGTTAGTTGATATGAGTTTAGTTGATTTTATTAAAAATTCTCAAATATATGATCCTGGGAATCCTGTTGAAGGTTCTAAGCTGCAATATTCTAGTGAGGCTTTAAGTGGTACAGAAATTGATTTTAGTGGAAGCAGTGATTTTTTCACAAAAACTATAGCTGAGAATACTACGTTTACAATTATTAGTCCAAAGCTTGGAAGGGTTATCTGTTTGGTTGTTGATGGGGATTACACGATAACAATGCCAGCAACGGTGACTGATGTAGGGGATTTAGAGTATGATGGTACAGTTACTAACTATGTTTATATTCAATGTGTAGATGCATCAACTCCTAAATATATAATGACGGTAGTTAGATAGTGAAAATTTTTGACAAATTAGTCGCAAGATCTGGATTCCCTAAGAAGAATTTAGCCCAGCATTTATTTCCTAAGCAAGGCGGAATCACCACTACTTTTGACGGTGAGACTGTCTTGGCAGATAGGAGTGGAGATCAAACAAGATCTATTCAGCAAGGAAGATGTTATTTGTTTGATAAAGTTAATGACTATTTAGACACAGGAAAGACTATTTCTCAATTAGGGCTTGAAGCGTATAACGATCCTTTTAGCATTACGTTTAATATGCAATCAGCAGATGTCGCAGCTGATCAGAGATTATTTGGATGTCAAGATACAGTTACAACAAAAACAGCTTTTTTATTACAGCTTTATTTGGGGAACTTTATCTTCGCAATGTATCAAAATACTGATGCAGGAAAAACAGCTATATTCACAACTTCAAGTGCTCCCATTTCAAATAATACTTACCATAACGTAATAATTACAAATGATGGAGATTTAAGTTCATCTGATCATGTAAAACTTTATGTAGATGGATCACCTGTTTCATGGGCGAGAACAGGTGGGACAATAGACGGTATTGTATCAAACGCTTTTAATTTATTCCTTGCCGCAAGAAATATCAATGGTTCGGCTGGGTCATTGTACGGCGGTAACATGGATAGTTTCGCTATATATCCTAAAGTGTTAAGTTCGGCAGAAATAGCAGCAATCCAAAACCATGAATATCCAACTGGCTCAACTTTATTTTATAAATGTGATGAGCAGTCAGGAACGATAGCCTACGATTCAAGTGGAAATGCAAGTCACGGGGCAATAACTAATGCAACTCTTTCAACCTTCCACGCAACACAAAAAGAGTATTCTTTTCAGAATCAAGTCGGATATAACCAAAATGTTTATTTTGATGGAGTATATTATATAGCTTTGCCGACAGATATTCTTGCAAGTGCGACCGCTATGTCGGTTACTTGTTGGTTTAAAGCAGATAACACTGACGGATCGAACAGATTGTTTAATTTTTATAAAACTCCCGATTCGCCAGAAGTAAGATTAGATGTTAGATCAGATACTGTAGAATTAAATGTTTATGATGCAGCTAACGGGGGACAGCAAGGAAAAGTCTTTACAGCCTTTACCGATACAGCAGAATGGCATCATGTAGCGTTTACCTTAAACAAAAGTGGCACTTGGACTGGCAAGTTATATCTTGATGGTGCAGAAGTTGGAACGCCAGAAACAGGAATGAGCTTAACTATTCCAGCAGCAGCAACAGGTGTTCAAATAGGGAATCTTTTTGCAGGATCAATTAAAGACGTTAGGGTATATAATACTGAATTATCATCAGCAGATATAACTACTATATATGGGGGAGGAGCTGTGCCGACAGGGCTTGTTGGGCAATATGAAATAGACAGTACAGCTTCTACCTCGCCAGATATTTCAGGAAATGATAATGATGGTACATGGACAGCAGCTGCAAGCTATCTATATTTTCCACGAGATGAAAGTGATCCAACAAAAGATGTTCTTGGAAACGCTTTGAACTATTCAGGAAGAGTTAAATATAATGCTGAGTTAGTTAATTCTAATTGTGCTACTTTTGATGGTACTGATGATTATATATCTTATGGTGCTCCTCTCGTGGCAACAGCAAATGCTTTGACGTTTAATTGTAAATTTAATGCTTCCGCAGTTCAAGGAAAGATTTTAGAACAAAGTAATGGTTCTATTAGAAATTTTTACTATGGTGTGGTTAGTAGCAAGTTTTTCGTGTGGGCTGGTTTAGACGGTTCAAATTATACATACAATTATGTAGATGAAGTATTAATAGTAGATGGAAGCAAATGGTATGATGTGACAGCTTCTATTGATTACACTGGAGCATCAGGAGTTTTTAGGGTATGGATTGATGGAGTAGAAAAATCATTAACAGAGGCAACTGTTGGCTCAATAGATGGTGGATTTTCAGGAAGTTCTTATGAATTTGCTATTGGCAGAGAGGGATCATCAGCAACAAATTATTTTGAAGGAAGTATTTCTGATGTGAAAATTTATAATGCTATAAAAACAGATGCCGAGATAAAAGATGGTGAAACCGATGATTTATTATTAGCTGTTCCGCTTTCAGAAGGAGCAGGCATTAGTGCTTATGATGTTTCAGGGAATGACAACCACGGGATAATCACAAACGCAACACTCGCTACTTTCTGGGGAACTTTACAAGATAAGTCGCATTATAATATTGTAAGTGGTTTTTCTGGAAGGATGTCTTTTGATGGCTCAAATAACTATGTATCTATGGCAGATTCTGATGACTGGGATTTTGGAACTGGGGACTTTAGTATAGACATGGATGTTATTCCAGAAGCAATAGGGTCTTCATATACATTGGTGGGGTTCAGTTTAGCGTCTGGTCTTATGCAAATTGATCAAGATGGGCTAAAACTACGCTTTATAATGGATGGTTCAACAACATTTTCAGACTTTCATAATATGTCTGATGGTGTCAAATACCATATTGCAGCAATAAGAGAGTCAGGAACTACGACTATTTACGTTGATGGAGTTTCTAAGGTTAGCGGAGCTCAAGGATCAGCTCCAGCAATTAACGGCAATGTAAATGTAGGGATACGAGCTGACGGGGCATCAACTCCTTATCTAGGAGTTATATCAAACTTTAGAATAACAAAAGGAACTCTAACGGCTGGCGACATAGCAGCTGTTAAAGATGGGTCTGAAATTTCTGATGGAACTAAATTGAAGGTTTCTTTAAATGGATATGGCAATACAGATGCTGACTGGGTAGATCAAACAGCCAACTCACATGATGGAACAGTTAATGGATCACCAGAATTAATAAGAGTACCAGCATTAATCGATGGCACAACAGATGCTTTAGGCAGAGATATTTCTAATCAAGCAGGTAATTATCACAATAACGCAGAAACAGAACTTAGCCAACCATTCGCACCAGCTTTAATTCAAGCAGACATAACTTGCAATAAAGATTTTTGGTTTAATTCAGGCAAGACAGCAGCTAATGACGTTGGTTATAGTGATATAATAAAGAATGTGGCTAGCGGTGATGAGCAGGATATTATATTTGCAGATGATACTGAAAGTAATAAGAAAAAAGATATTCTAACATATTCAGAAGCTCAAACTGGAGATGTTTTAGCTAAGATAAAGAAATTTTTGAGGATAATTTAAGGAGAAAAATTATGGCAGTTGATATAATAACAACAGAAATGAGAGATAAAAGTCTTATAAAAGATTTTGTTATAGCGGATAAAATAAAAGCAGGAATTATGCCTGAAGATTTTATTAAGTTATGGAATGATGGTGCAAAATTTGAGGGTTTTATTGGGTTTGTAGAAAAGCCTAAAAGTTTTTTGGGTGAAGTTGTGCCTGAAAGTTTCATAAATTCTAGGATTGTTGAGTATAATGATGACGGTGATTCTATCGATATAAGTAAAAAATGGAGTGAGTATTGTCATTTTTTTGATATTGGGAATAGTAAGGTATTATTGAAAATTGGATGGATTGGGAAAAGTGGAAATAGACCTGATGTAGTTAAGCATGATGAATTAAAATGCTGGGTTGATTATTTTGGATTAGATAATATAATATTAAAAAACCAAGGTAAAGAAATTATAAATGATTTTAATAAAAAAATGGAGGAATTATAATGGCTATAAATCTTTTAGGAGATATTTTTGCTAATAAACTTCCTGTTAGTATTGAAGATGCTTTAAATGATAGAGTAATCTTGGAAGATACTGATATGGTAGTTGATAGTACAAAGAGAATCGCAAGTAGATTTGTTAAGTATAGGGATTCTGATGTCAAAGAAGAAATTTGGGTTGATCTTAAAATTTCTTATAATGCTGCTGGTAAAGCGGTGAAGATTGAGACTTTAAGCACTAGCAATGATGTGCCAACATGGGCATCTAGCTACGTTTAAAATATATTTTTAATAGGAGTAATTAAATGGATACTCAAGTAGAAGAAAATGTTCAGCAAGAAGCAGCCGTAGAAGAAAATATTGAATCTTCTAATAATGCTATTTCGGAAGTGAACGAAAAAATTAGCAGTCTTGAGTCTGCTTTAAAAGAGAGGGATGAGGTTTTGAAGGATTTACAAGCTCAGAATGCTTATTTTAAACAAAAAGCAGAAGAGCGGGTGGAGACAAAAGAGCCTGAAAAGACTTATCTTGAAGATGATATTCCTAATTTTAGGGATGTTAATTCTTTGGTTGAAGACAAGGTTAGTAAACTAGAGAAGGAATTACAGAAAGAGAGAGAAGCTCGTCAGAAGCAGATGATTATTGATCGTGGGAAAGCTTTTGTTGCTCAGCATCCTGATTTTGAAGAGGTAAAAAAGTATGCGATGCAATTAGCAGAAAAAGATCCTGAATTGACGAATGATATTTTAAATTCTAAAAATCCTTATAGTTTGCTTTACCGTGTAGGGTCTTCTCATCCTGATTATATTAAACAGAGAGAGGCTAAAGCTAAGGAGAATATTGCAAACAAGATTAGTGATAATCTAAACAAAACTCCTTCGCTCGCAAGTTCGGGTGGTGGAGAATCTAACAAGAAAGGAAATGTTACTGATAATATGACTCCAGATCAAAAATATTTATATTTGCAGTCTTTGGATTTTTAATCAGTAACTAGAGGAGCGATATGGCAACAACAACTAAAACTCAAGTGGCTAACTTTCAAGCGAATTGGTTAGTCCCAACTTTATTACCTAGGAATAATCCTAAATTAGTCCATAGTTTATTTGGACAAAAATCTCAAATGCCGTTGCATGAGTCTGATGCACCTAAATATAGACGTTATAATGCGTTAGCAGCAGGTTCTTTAATAGCAAAAGATTCTATAACAGATCCAACAGCAGTTCAACTTTCTGTAACTGATGTTGCTGGTGAGCTTGTAAGTTATGGCGGAGTTGTGGCAATTAAAGATCAATTACAGTATACTGAAAAAGATCATTTAACTGTTGAAACTTTAAATCTTTTAAGAGATCAAGCTTCTTTGACTTTAGATTCTTTGTATCGTGAAAAGCTTTTTGCTACTACTAGCGTTTATTATGCTGGTGGCGTAGCGGCTAAAACTGACATTGTATCTGGAGTTGCTACTGCTGATCTTGATAAAATTACAAGATCTTTGCTAGTGAATAAGGCTAAATTTTGGAGTCCAAAGCCTTCGATGGCAAGTGATGGAGTTGGAACTAAAATAGTATTACCTGCTTATTTTGGTATTATTTCACCTTCTATATATTATGATTTAGTAAAATTAACTGGTTGGAAATATGCTGCCGAATATTCAGATACTACTATAATGGAAGCCAACGAAGTAGGTTCTTTGGGACAAATTAGATTTGTAATGAGTGATAATGCTAAATCTGTTGTAGATGCAGGTGGAGATGTTGGAACGACTGGTCTTGCTTCTGACGGTGGAAGCAAAGTTGACGTACACTCTATATTTATTTTTGGTAAAGATGCTTATGGCATTACTCCGCTTAAAGTTGGAACTCCGACTGAGCATGGTAACGTTGAAGTTATAATTACTGATAAAAATGATAATACTAGTTCTGCTACAAGATTATTTGGAACTTGGGCGTGGAAAGCTTACACTGACTTACAGTTATTAAATGAAAGTAACATGATAAGATATGATGTAGGTGTTACTGCATAATTAAATTTAATTTAGGCCAATGGGGGAGTAAAATCCCCCTATAGCCTTAAAAAAGGAGAAAAAATGAAGAAATACAAAGTTATAAGATTAGAGAAAGATAACAGTGATGTTGTTATTAATTTAAATGGTCAACGTAAAACTTTTAAAAATAATTCTATTGTAGAATTAACTGATTCTCAGGTTGCTATTTTACGTGGGGCTTTTTACAATAAATATCTTTCCGGAGAAGTGACTGCGACTAAAGGATTGGACTATGAGATTGTGCATAGATTTTTGGTTGAAGAGATTAAAGATGAGATAGTAATTGATAAGCCTAGTGAAGTTGAGAAGTTAGCTGAAGACATTAAAGCTGAAGCTGAAGTTGACAAAAAAGCTTCTAAAAGAGGACAAAATAAGAAGAAAGTGAATACTGAATTAAAAGATTTAGAGAAGGAGATTGAAAATCTTTAAATAGGAGATATAAATGACTTTTTTAGAAATATACAATCTTATAGTAGCAGAAATTTGGCAAGACTCTACTCCTCCAAGTAGTGCTTCAACTATTTTGAAGGGTGAATTTGGCACGATAAATAGGGCTTGCAAGAAGATCCAACGTGATTATAACTATTGGTTCATGAGGGAAGAGGAAGAATTTTCCACTACTTCTGGCGTTAATACTAAAGATGTATCTGATTTAAAAAAGTTAATAAGTTTAAGATATGCAGATGCAGAGGGGAATTATAATATTGACTTAGAGTATATCGGCGGTGAATCTGATTTTACTTCTTCTGATGAAGCTGAATATGCTTCTGAATATAAGGTTGAGGGTAATCAGCTTATATTTTCACCGACTCCTAATGCAGCGAAAGATTTAAAGTTAGTATATTTTAAGTTTTTCCCAGCTTTATCTGATGATGCGGATGAAAATGATTTAACTATTTATGCGGGTGATGCTATTAAGGATTTAGCTATAAGTTATTTCATGCAAATTAAGAAAGAATTTGATTTAAGTAATATTTACAAGAATAATTATTTAGAAGATTTAGAGTCTTTAAGAGAAGAGGACAGGGATAGAAGACAGAGATACAATAAAGAATATAGTTATTAGGGGTATTTAGATGACTACTTTAAATAAAACTTTGCCGTTAGATAGTGATTATGTAGGGAATGGTGCGGGTGAGCTTAGGGATATTAAGGCTTATATTTTAGATATGGTTGAGCCTATGATCCCTCCAGTTGGCAGTATAATTTCTTATTTGCCCGGTTATTTTGCTGATGGTTCTAATGGGACTTTCACTGAAGTTTCTTTAACTTTGGAAGATAACTATGAGATTTGTGATGGCTCGGCGGTGAATGACAGTGACAGCTCTATATTTAATGGAGCAAGCAGATATTTACCCAATTTAACTGATGATCGTTTTTTAATGGGTGATACTGCTTATGGTAATTTAGGTGATGGCACTACAACTTTAATTGAGGCAAATCTTCCTTCACATGCTCATACTTTTTCTGGCACAAGTTCTAATAATAATGTTTCTCATACTCATTCTGTGTCTGGGAATACTGCGACACAAGGCGGTCAAGAAACAACTGCTGCTGGAGGTCATTATCATTATACTGTTGATTATGATACTACATCAAATACAACTATTGGTCTTGGGCAATATTTATCTTATAAAAATGGCGACTCTGCCGGGGATAATAGTTATGAGTTAAATGGTTTGTCTTCTTCTTCTCTAGGAGCAGGGAGGAGTAGTACTGAGAATGATCATACGCATTCAAGTGGTGACCATTTGCATTCTTTTGCTGTTACTTCAGGGGGAGAAAGCACTGTGCATACTCATACATATTCAGGAACAACTAGCTCTGTTGGTTCTGCTACAGCTTTTAACAATATTCCTAAATATTTATCTTGTAAATATATTATGAGGATTAAGTGATAACTTATACTGTTAAATATAAAGACAAAGATAGTTCTTTTTGGAGTAAATTAAAGAAAGTAAAAGGTGATGGGATAGTAGAAAATAATTCCCATCGTTTTTTTATTTTAGAGGATGAAACAAGAATTGAAATTCCTTTATATTATTCTTTTAAGTTTAGCAAGGAAAGGTTTTTTTGCATAAAAGAAAGAATGGAATCTGAGGCTAAACAAGAAATTAAATTGGATAAAAAATGAAAGTATTAGAAAGGCAAACATATTTTCCTCATATTCCTCACCCTGATAAAAATAAAGCGTTTAGGGATCTTTACAAGATAATAGAAAAAAAATTTAGTGATACTTATGATGAATTTTTAAATTCTATATCTATTGATAAATTTTATTTTCATAATCTAACTTCTACTTCTGAAATTAGTGATTTTGTTATAGAGTGTGGCTATGGATTTGAGTCTAATACTTATAATCTATCTGAATCGTGGGCTACTTCAATTGCTCCAATTTATGTTAAAGATTGTACTTTGTTAAGTTCTGGCGGTGAGTATAATCAAGTCCAAGTTTCTTTCGGAGTTGGTAGCTATGGTTATTGGATTGTAATGAGGCCTAGAACATGAAATATTATAAAGTTCCATTTTTTAAAGGTGTTAATTTTAATTTATCCCCTAGGCTTATTGATGATGAATCTTTAACTGAAGCTATAAATCTTATTATAGATGATTTAAAATTAGTTCGAAGGTATGGAACTGCCGAGATAGGTGTTGGGCTTCCATTGCAACTTAAAGAAAAAATAATAGAAATTATTTTTTTTGAAAAGTTAGATGGAACTAAATATTTAATTATTTTTACGATTAAAGATGTTTTTGAGTACAATTTAGAAACTTTTGAGCTTTCTTTCATGACTGAATTGGATAGCACTGGGACTATAAATCCTACAGGAGCCTCTGTGACTGTGATAACGGGATCTGGGGTGACTTGGGATACTACAAAAGATGCTTTAAATACTTATGCAATAAAGATAGGAACTACTGATCCTGAAAATATAAACTATGCTTGGAGAGTTGTAGAAAGTATAGATTCGTCTTCTCAATTAACTTTAGCTGAGCCTATTACTACAGGCACTTCAGAGCCTTATGTGCTTCGATATTGCCTAAGAGATTCTGATTATATAAGTTATGCTTATCCTTTTGATGATGCAACTGGTGATAAAATTATAGTCTTTACAAATGGGCAAGATAATATAAAGAAAATAACTAATGATTTACAAATTGAGGATTTAGGGGGTTCACCTCCAAAAGCTAAATATTTACATTTTTCTGGTTCAGTTGGATTTGAGCATTTATTGGCTGGAAATATTATTGATGGTTCAAATGAATATACACAGAGAATAGAGTTTACTAATGCTGGAGCTTTTGAAACTTGGGATGGTTATTATGTTGATTTGCTAGATACTAGTGAGCCTATTGAGGGTTTTGCAAGTGTTAGAGATCAGATTGCTGTTTTCAAGAAGTCTAGCATAACTTTATTAACTGGGAAAGTTGGCGGTGGGAATGCCGATCCTTTCCACGTAGATCAAAACAAGATAAATGGTATAGGCTCTCAGGCTCAAAGAACTATACAAAATATAGGTGGCTTGCTATTGTTTCTTGGTAAAGATGATTTATATTTATTTGATGGATTGTCTGTAAGCCCTGTCGGTGGAGTTTATAGGGATAAAATTTTTAATACTATAAATAGGGATAAAATTTGGAAAAGTTTTGCGTTTTTAATTGAGGAGAAAAAACTATATTGTTTATGTGTTCCAACTGATGATAATGATGATCCAAATATATGCTATGTATATAATTATGAGAAGAATTTTTGGAATGGTGAATGGGATTTTGATAAAGATATTTATTGTGCGTCTCCTTATTTATCATTAAATGCCACTGCTTGGGATGAATTAACAAGCACTACTTGGGATACAATGTTGACTCAAAAAGTTAGGTGGGATGACTTGTTGTTTTATGAAGATACTCGACGTAGAGTTTTTGGTACAACTGATGGCAATGTGTTGAAATTTGATTTTATTTATGAGCAAGATGAAGATGTTGACATTGATAGTTCTTTTACCACTAAAGATTATGCTTTAAATAATGATAGGCAAGATTTTGTTTTATGTGAGCTTATAGTAGCTTATGTAAATAAAGTTAACACTGGAGTTGGCAATAATTTTAAATTTAGAGTTTCTATTGATTTTGGAGAAAATTATAGTGATTGGATAACAGTTGACAATAGTTCTGATTCAACAGAATATTATAAAGAGACTATATTGAATTATATGCAAAGAGGAAAGCAAATTAGATTTCAATTTTCAAATATAGATAGTTCTAATTTTGAACTAGAAAGTTTTATTTTAAGTTATAATGACGGAGGTATATAATGGCTTTTTTTGATAAAGTAAAAGACGTTGGCGGTGGTGCTGTTTTAGGATCAATGTTTGGTCCTTTAGGTGGTCTTGCTGGGACTGCTCTTGGCGGTGGCCCTCTTGCTGATGTATTATTTGGGGAGGGTGAACAGCTTGGTCAATATAGCACTTTAACTCCTGAACAGCAAGTTTTGTTTAGAGAGTATTTATCCAGCATAAGTCCAACTCAGCCTATGGCAGAATTAGAAGCTTTGCGTGGTGATATATACGATCCGATGGAAGTTTATAGAGAAAGTTTAGCCGAAGATAGATACGGTGGTTTAGCTGATTATTTTGGTGATGTTGGCAGATCCGCAACTGAAAGAGCAGCAGCTCTTGCACCTGTTAGCAGAAGTCCTTATGAGGAAGCTTATGGCCTTTTGCGGGGTGAAATTGAAACTCCAAAGTCAGCATATCAAGGACAAGCTGAAGATTATTTTAATCAAGCTTATAGAGATCCTATGAGAAAAGAATTGGAATATGCTTTAGGAGAAGCTCAGCATTCACCAAATAGATTTAGTTCTGCTAGAGAAGCTATAGAGGGAAAATTGAAAGGTGATTATTTATCTCAACTTGGTCAATCAAGAGCTCAAATGCTTGATACTGAAAGATTGAGAGAAATGGAAGCTAAAGAAAAAATGCTTGAAAGAGGTCGTCTTGGAATGACTAGTTTAGCAGATCTTTCTGCTGGAATGCTTAAAAGTGATTTGGAGATGCGTCAAGACCAAGAGCAGTTTTTTGAAGAGTTAGGATTAAAAGGACAAGAATTGAAGGCTAAAACTATTGGTGAGGCAGAAAAGCAGGCAGTATTACTAGCGGGGCTTGGAGCTGCTCCTCAAGAACAGAGGATGGCTTTGCTTGATAGATTGAACCAAATGACAACTGGAGCTTTAGGAATGTCTACTACTGGAGCTACAACCACAACAGATCCTGGATTATTAGGACAGCTTGCTTCATTACTTGGTGCGGCTGGTGGTGCTGCTAGGACTGGAGCTGCTATAAAGGGGTTAGGATAATGGCAAGACCAATAAGATTAAGAAGTAGATGGGAAGTTTTAGGTGATACGGCTAGAACTTTAGGAAGAGCTGCTGAAAGTTTTGAGCGTGTAGGAGAAGCTAGGGATAGGGCTAGGCTTCAAAAATCTAAAGGCATGATAGAAGCAGGAAGAGCTGTTGGAAATTTAGATCAAGTTTTTATGGGTTATGAGGGGATATATGGTCAAAAACCTAAGTCCTTTGTAGATTATTCTGGTAAAGATTTGGGGATGAATGTCAAGGACATTAGAGAAGGTTTAATTGAAAGTACTAAAGCTTTGGCTAAAAAAGATCCCAAGAATGCTTCTAAATATTTTTCATACTATCAGAATGAAAATAATAGGTTAAATTCTATGTTAGGTGGGAAGCAGAATACATTTAGATTATATCAGGATGAGAAAGAAAAAGCTTTGGCAGCAGAAAGAAAAAAGGATAGAGATGAAAGAGCAGCAGAAAGAGAGTTAGATAAAGCAAAACTAGATGCTATAAAAGATATAGATAAAAGACTTAAGACGAAGGAAAAAGCTGAAAAACTTTCAAGCAAAGAAGAGAGGGGCGAGACTGAAGGTTTAGAAATTTGGTATAGAAAAGTTGCTAGTCCGGGAATTGGCTCTAGGGTTAAATCCACTATAAGAAGAGCAACTATGTCTGAAGAGTCTGAGAAGGAAATTTTAGATGCAATGAATAGTGAGTTTATACAAAAAACAGGTGGTTTAAGTAAAAAAAGATTTATTATAAGGAACAATTGGCCTGTTTTAGTAGATGAAAAAGAATTGAAAGAAGGGGAGAGAGCAAGTCCAGGGAATATGAGGATTGAAATAGAGTAATGGCATTAAGAGACTGGAAAGACATATATACTGATTCTGAGTATGAACATTTTACTCAAGAAGATTGGAAGAAAGCTAGGCAAAATTATTATTTGAAAAGATTTCCAAAAGCTTTATCTACAGAAAAGCAAGAGCAATTAAGAATGAAAAAATTTGATGCTTATGCTGATAAAGTTGAGGGTGAAGTTAGGGCGATTAAAACAGCAAAATTACCAACTTATGATGTTGATATTTATGCGAGAGAGAAAGAGGCAAGGAAAAGAGGTGTTGGGAAGGCTATTGCTTATGGAATAACAAGAGGAATAGCTCCAAAACTTGCTAGAGGTGCGGTTGGGAAAGATTTATACGATCCTGCTTATGAGCCTAAAACTTTGGGTGAAACTGTTGGTTATAATATAGGTAAGATAACTGCTGATTTGCCTTTTTATGCTATAGGGGGAGCAGCTAAGCCTTTTGGTTTCCCTTTAACTTTTGCTTTGCCTGCTTCCCTTGATGTTGCTACCGATCCTCTTGTGACGGATAAAGAATATGCATCAAAAGATTTTGTAAAAGAGTTAGGGAAAGAAGCATCTTTGGGTCTTGCAACTGGTAAGCTTATGCAGGGTGTTCCTTATTTCGAAAGAGGGTTAAAGGCTTCTCTTGCAAAAGGAGGATTGGCTAAACTTCCAGCTTCTGCTCTTTCTAAAGCTGGTGCTTTGGCTTGGGAGTTTGGGGCTTTAGAGATCCCGCATTTGGCGGCTTCCGTAGTATCTTCTGGGCAATTCCCTGATGAAAAACAATTTAAAAAAAATTTATTAGAATCTGCGGTGACTTTAGGTGTTTTAAAAGCCGGTGGAGTTTTGCGTAAAGAGACTCCTAAAGGCGTTGATATATTTAAGAAAAAAGTTTTAAAGACAAAAGATTTAGAAAATATATCTAAGAAATTTTCTAATTCAGATTTAGATACTCCCGAAGGGAAATTGGTTTTTATAGAAGAGATAGAAAATTTTTTAGATAGTGATATTAAAGGATTAAAGCATGGAGTTTCTAAAAGAGAACTTCCTAAAGATCCAGATCCTGTTGGTTATTCTGAGAATGTATCGTCTAATTTTAGAAAATTGACTGAAAGATTGAATGATGAAAGAATTGAGCCACAAAAATATTTAGATTATGTTCAAAAGAAAGTAGATATTTCTAATCAGTTTTTACAAAGTATAAATAAAGAAAGTTTGAAAGATTTAAATTATCAAGAAAGAGATTATTTGAGGAATTTAGCTGTTGATAATGTTAGATTAAAAGATCCAAATCAAAAAATGATTTTGCAACCTAATGGGACTTTGCTTAATAATTCTGAAATTCAGGTGATGAAAAATCTTAAAAAGCCTAAAATGCCTCTTTTATTTTATGGGTTTAGAAATCAAGCTAGATTTATTAAAGATTTAGGCGGTGAGGATGCTGTAAATACTTTTGTAGAGCCTTTAAGAGTGGCTGAAACTTTACGAGTTGTTAATCAAAGTAAAGAGTTTAAAGATGTTTTAAAAATGCAAGGCAAAAAAAATTTAAATTCTAAAAGTAAATTATCTGAAAATTTATTGGGATCTCTTAGAGTAGCGTTAAATGCTAGGCAAAAAGGAGAGCCTATTAGTCATTTGTTGCCAAAAGAGGTGGCAAGGCATGAAGCTTTTTTGTTAGAACAGCTTAAAGGTTGGCATTCTCGCATTAATACTGCAAGAGCTATAAACGGGGAAAAACCTATTGGATTCATAAAAGATTATTTTACTCTTGAAAAAATTTTGGGAGAAGTTGAGCTTCGTGGTGAAGATATAACTCAAATGCCAGTAGAGCAGATTAAGAGAATACATTCTGAAGCTGGCAAATGGGAGCCTTTTAAGAAAAGGAAAGGCGTAGGAGAAGTTTCTTATAATCCTTATAGAACTCTTGAAAAATATATGATTAAAGCTAATAAGCATACATATTTATCCCCGATTTTACTTAAACTTGACAAGATGATTGAAAATGCTGTTGATGAAACTGGTGAAAGTTTTAGCTTAAAAAAAGAAAATCCTAGAGCTTATGAATCTATTAAGGGAGTAATTGATCTTTATAAAGGAAGAAGAAAGCCAACGTTTAGTTCTGATTTTGTTAGTAGTAAAATAGATCCTATTTTTAATAAGTTTAATAAAGATTATTCTGTTTTCACTTTAGCTGGGAACTTGAGAAGTATTGGAGTTCAGCCTTTTGCTATTAAAAATGCTTTAGCTGAATTTGGTCAAAAATCGTTTGGAGTTGGTGTAGCAGGTTTATTTGACCCTAAGTCAAGAGCTTTTGCTGAAAAATATAGTAAGAATTTAAAATCAAGAATCCCAGAGGCTCTTTCAGCTGCAGGTGATGAATCTGGTTTTACTATAGTTAGCGGTAAATTAAGAGAAAAATCTGAAACTTTAGATAAAGTTTATGAAAAATTAGGTAGGTATAAGGAAAGAGCTGCTGAAACTGGAATAACCCCACTTAAGTTATTTGATTATGAGACTGCAACTGCATCTTTTTTGGCAGGTTTTGATTATGCAAAAAAGAGAGGAATGAATTTTAGGGAAGCTATTGATTTTGCCGATAAAAAAATGATAGACATAAATGCTTCAGCGCAACCTGTTGATTTAGCTCCTATACAAACTACTCCACTTGGAAAAACTTTAACTTTATTTCAAACTTATGGTATAAATCATTTGAATTATTTATTTGACAAAACTCTTGGTACGGAAGGTAAGGAAATGTCAAAGAAAGAAAAATCAAAGTGGATATCTAGGTATCTTATTGCAACTGGTTTTTCTAATAGTGTTGCAAGCATGTTCTGGGATGATCCTCCTGATCCTGCTCCTTTAAGCGTTGCTTTTGAAAGTGAAGAGCAGGGTATGGCAGCTTTTTATGAGGCTTTGAAAGAGGTTGCTACAGCAACTCCTGTTGTTGGTGGAGCTGTTAGATATGGAGAGACTAATATTTTTGGAGCTTTAGGGAAATTCGCAGCTGAGACGGCTGAATTTTTAAATAATGCGAATAAAATGGAATTTGGGAAAATGTCTAAGACGGCTGCTAAATTGGCAGCGAAATGGAAAGGAGTTCCTGGAGGAAATCAAATGTTTAAACTTTTGAGTAGTGATGAATATAAAAGAAAAGATTGAAAAAGCTTATGAAATAGGTTTAAAAGTTCCTGAAGTAATTTTCATAAAAAACTATTCTAAAGATCAATTGATCGAAAGAACTTCTGGTAAAGAATGGAATATCCTTTCTAAGGATAATCTTTTGATTGAAAAGATAAATGGAGTTGAAGTTCAGTATGTTTGCTATTTTGACGGTGAAGATTTTTCTTTTAAGCTTATGGCTATTCATGATGATTGGCTTTTAACTGGAGAACAGGGAGTTAGATTAAACGATAATTTAATAACTATATTTGAAGATTATAGTCATTTTATGGACAAATATTTTAATAATTTAAAACAAGATAAAGGTTTTTATTTATTAAAAGTTATCTTAGTTGATAATAAAGTATATTTTAATGATATATCTTTTGCTCTTTCTGATGGTTTACATAATTGCATAAATAATTTTTATGGTGTTGATGATATTTATGTTGCTTTAGAGAATGGAGAAAGCTTGAAAGCTAAAGATAAATTTGGCGTATCCATGAAAGCTTTTGCTTTCCCTTTTGGTTTTGGCAAAATACAGGACAAAAGAATAGAGGAGGATGAATTTTTTATCTCTTTAAAAGAAAGTTATTTGGCTGTGAATACGGGAAGGAATATTTTTAAATCTTGGAATAAACTCATTAAAGAAGTTGATAAAAGAAAAGTTAATAATCTTTGCTATAGGATTGACGGTAACAAGAAAGCTGGAAGAGTGTATAACGATTTAAAAAGGAAAAGATACATTGTTTAATCTTTACTCATGAAATGTGGGGAATTATAGTGAAAATACCGGAACTTTTATTAGCAATAGTGATTGCAGCTTGTGGAGGATTTTCGGGGTTTTTGATGGATGAAAAGCATAGTTGGTTTGATTTAATTGTTTCTCTTTTTACTGCTGGTTTTGCAGGTTTTTTAACATTTCATTTTTGCCAAGAATTAGGATACAGCAAAAATATGACCTCTATACTTTGTGGGGTGGCTGGTCTTGGAGGGAAAAATTTATTGCTTATTATTAAAAAATATACTCTCAAGTATGCTGAGAAGAAAGGGGAGAAACTATGAATGATGCTTTAATAATGAATTTTATTAGTGTCATGGAGATGTCTTTGGGAGTTTATTTGCTGATTTCTACTTGGTTAAGCAAAAGAAACAAGCATTTAAAAATGAAGTTGTCTGTAGTTTTCAGCATTCTTTTTATATATGGTTTTTTAGGGTTTTTTGAATTAACTGATTCGCTTACTATTGAAGTTATTTATATTTTCTTTCTTTATTTTATGGTCCTTCTCTATAAGAGGGAGGGCTTAGCTTTTTTTGAAAAAATTGAGGCTTTAAATAAAAAAGAAATTGATATTATGGATGCTTTGCCTGATTTAATTTGGGAAAAAGATGTGAAGAATAGGTTTGTTAAAACCAATAAAGCTTGTAGGGAAAAGTTATTATTGTCAAAAAACAAAAGGGATATATACAGAAAAGATATAAAAGAAATAACAGAGAATATATTGGAGAAAGGCATAAAATATAAAGCTGGAGCGATATGCTCTATAAGTGATGATATTGTTAAAACTGAAGGCAAAGCTTGTATGTTTGTAGAAGATTTTGTTATTGACGGGAAACCTTTATATTTATTAGCATATAAAGTGCCATTGTATGACAAGAAAGGAAAGCTGTTTGGGACTGCTGGCGTTGGACGTGATATTACTGAAGATGTAAAAGAGCATAGAGCTATTTATGATTATTACACAAATAAACAATGGGCTGAATTTGAATTGATGCTAGAAAGGCATGTGAATAAATTTCACTTTAACGGTGAAAATAGTAAAATTTTAACTCATAAAAAAAATTATGTTTAATTTAAATAAAATACTTGCTTTAATTTTTAATTTTTTAAACAAAAAGAATCAAGAGGAAAGGGGAAAAATGAAACCTTCATTTATAAAATTATATCGTTATTCTGATAATGGGGAGTCTACTTTAGGATTATTGTTTGTTGGCGGTGAGTTTGCTTGTTATGTTTTGGAAGACGAAAAAAGAGATGTCAAGATTAAGGGTGAGACTAGGATTCCAGCAGGAACTTATGAGGTTAAATTTAGATCTGAAGGTGGGTTTCATGAGAAATATAAGGTTAAGTTTAAAGAAATTCATAGAGGGATGTTGCATATTGCTAACATTCCTAATTTTGAGTATGTGCTTATTCACTGTGGGAATACTGATGATAATACTGAAGGGTGTCTGTTGGTTGGAAACAAAGCTAACAACAATAATTTAGAAGATGGGGTTATAGAGTCTTCACAATTAGCTTATAAATATATTTATCCTAAAATAGCTGAAAAGTTAGAGAAGAAAAAAGTTTTTATAACAATAAAAGATGAGGAGGTTTTTTATGTTTAAAGATGAGAAAGGTAAATTTTCAAGTACAAAGTTTATGAACTTTGGTTTTTTTGCTATGGCTATAGCTATGTTTATTGTTGCTACTATTTCTAATTGGTTTGGCAAACAACTACAATCTGAGCTATATGTATTTGTCGCTGGTTTGACTGGTGGTGGATTCTTGCAGTATACATTTAAAAAGAAGTTGGACAAGACACCTTAATGAATAGGACAATTGCTATAATATTATTGGTTATTTTTATTTTCGGCGGTGGGTTTGCTGTTGGTAGATTTACTAAATCACCAGAGACTGTGACTGTTACTCAGGAAAAGATAGTTTGGAAGAAAGTTGAGAAAAATGTAAGCAAAATGGCAGTGAATGAAAAAAACGCTGCCTTAACTTGCTTTTATACATCCAAGCCATCCTTGTCAGTCTTTCAAATGCCAGAAGATCCTTTTATGTTGAAGGTGAATGCTGGTCTTTGTGAGCGAGAATGGTCAACTACTGCTAAGATTAAAGTCCATGAGTCTAGTAATTGGCAATATTATGTGGGGGCATCTATTGTTGGGATTGGCGTTGGTGCTGCTGCTTATCATTTTCTTAGTGATTGATGCGAAGTAAAGTTATATAACAACGTTTGTCCAATAAGTTGGGTTGTTTTTAACAGTTTGATTTGATTTTGCTTCTCTCCATTCATTATCTTCCCAAAATATTATTTTTGGGTGAATCCATTCTTTAGCCCAGGCTAATATAGTTTTATTTTTAGGAGCTGTATTTATTTCGAGCCACTTCATTTTTACCTCTTATATTTATATTAAAGTTTTTGCAAAATTCTTTTTCTGTCCATTTTTCTAATGCTTTATTGTGGTGACAATTATAGCATAGGAACATAATATTATCTTTATGATGGATAAATTCTGGATAGACTTTTTTATTTCTCTTCGTTTGACTGAATTTGTGGTGGAGTTCTGTTGCTATTTGGCTATAACATTTTTCACATAGTTGATGCTTCATTTTTCAATTTTAAATAGGTCATAATTCCTAGGCAATTGTGCGATACATTCTTCAAGAGAATTTCCTTTTTTTATGTAGCCATAATTAAATAGGCATATTTCGTTGTTTGAAGTGAAAAAGCAATCTGCATGACCATTATATTTCCATCTCATCATATAAACTCTTTTGGTGTTATACCCTAGTTCGTTTAATTTTTTTTTAGCGTAAAACGCCATATCATCGCAGTCGCCGAATTTAATGAAAAATTCTAGTTGGCTATTGTCGTGATCAGCTAGACCATTCCACACATCGCTTGAGTATCTATATTTTAATCTAAACCAGTCTTGTAATTCTTCTAATGTTTTTATTTCGTCATAACTTTTTTTGTTGCTTTTGTACCTTTTTCTAATTGTTTTTTGTGACATATACATAAAAACATATTTTATCCAGACAATAAATGTTATAAATTTAGTTGCTGGTCTTAGAAGGATTGCTATATCAAATATAAGTTTTCTCATTATGCTATTTGTTTTAATTTTTTGTTTATTTTTTTTAAATCTATAATTTCATTTTCTATATTTTGATCTTCAATGTATATTTTTTGTATTTCTTTTGCTATATTTGTTAATAATTTATCTGCTTTTTGTGAAATGTTATCTTTATGTTTTTCTATTTCTTTGCTCTTTTTTTTAATTAGAAGCCATTGAGAGCTAAAAAATATATCTCTTTTTTTATGATAGTTTAATTTCTCTTTAAGCTTTTTAATTTCTTTTTTAAAGTTTTGTTTTTTAGCAATCATATTATTCCATTTCTTTTAATATATCTTTGGTTGTTTTCATTATTGCATAAGTTGGGAATATATTATCACAATAATATTCTTGCTCAAAGAAAGTTTTTCCACAAGTACAATCAGAAAGTATAGTTGTTTTATATCCTTTTTCTGATGCCGCTCTTCCTGTAGAATCTATACAGATAGAAGTGATAGCTCCAGCGATAAGTACATTTTTAATATTATTTTCTTTTAATATATCATCAAGTTTAGTGTTTAAGAAAGCGTTGAAGCTTTGTTTTCCTTTTATTTCTAATATTCTATCTCCAGCTTCTTCAATTTCTTTAATGTTTTTAGATCCTTTGGAGTTATTTTTGAAAGCTCCAACATCTTGAATTGTTTTTAAAATTCCTATTGGGTTAACAAGTTCGTGATAATCTTCAGAAAATATAATTGGGGTGGAAACTATAAGCATATCTTTTGGAAGATCTTCTATTAGTTTCATTGTGTTTTTTAATACTCCATCTGATTGTCCTTCGATTATAGAGTGTAAGATTCCGTCTTTATCAAAATAATCATTTTGATATCCTATTAAAATTAAAGCTGTTTCATTTGATTTCATTTTATTTTCTCCTTTTTAAAAAATAATTATTTATATCTTATTTATTTCTTTTTGTCAAAAGTTATTCTTTTAATAAATTCTTCCGCTTTTCCATCTTTTATTAAATCAGTTGTTACTCTAATAACTTTCCATCCCAAAAGAGCTGCTTCTGTATATTTCTCGCAGTCATTGGAATAGCCTCTTCCTCTAGTGTGCCTTCCTCTGGAATAAACCCCTCCTTCGTATTCTAAAGCTATCATGTCTTTTTCTGATATTACATAGTCAAACCTCCATTTGCGGGTGGGGTGAAATCTATATTCAGTTAAGAATTTAATTCCATTTTCTTTCATAATGGCTTCTAGGTAAAGATGGTCTGTATTAATTTGTTTTTTCATCTTTAAATTTTAATTTTAACACTTAAATCTATTTCTTTATCTGTTATTGTTTTTGTATTATATTTTCTTTTCCATTCAATTTCGAAGCTAACAACTTTTGTCAACATATATTCAGCATATATAATATTATCTATTCTATAATTATTTTTGTCTTCTAAAATGAACCAGTTTATATTTCCTATTTTAATTCCAGAAAAATCCTTCATTGCTTTAGTTCTAAATGAATGTTTAATGCCTTTTTCCTGCTTGCTGGTGCGTTCTATTTCTAAAATAGGGGCATAGCTCACATTAAACTTTAAAGTTTCGCTGTGAAGAGGCGAAAGCTTAATCCCATTTCCAATATTATATCTATATTTTAGATTGATTGCTTTATTATAGTTATAATTTGTCAGCATGAAATATTCTATTTTTGTTGATAGTTTGAAATCGTAATTTAATGAAGCATTTCTTTCGCTTTTATAGACGTTTCCTGAAAGTTCTTTCTCATATTCTCCATCGGCGGTGAAGGTTGCTTTAGTAATTTTATTATTGTATTCAGCTTCGATATTGCTATTAACATTATAATAATCATAAATGCCTTTATTAGCATAAAAGAACCCTCCAATTGTTAAGTTGTAGTTTTTTGCGAATAGAACAGTTGGCATAAAGATAAATAAAAGTATTTTTTTAATCATTATATTTCTTTTTTTAATTCTTCTTTTGTTATTCCAAGTTTGTTAGCCATAACTTCTAAAGCACTTTCAATGTAATTATATCTTTTAATTTCAGATAAATTTTTAAATGAAATTGAAATAGGTTTTAATTTAATTTCATTTGTTTCTGGGTTGAATCCTATTTCTTTTACCAATCCACATATCATTTTGCATTGATAATCCACTTTTTCTTTTGTGTTCCAATTGATGTCGTCTGTGTTTTCAGCTACTTTTGTACAACAACCTCTATATAATTGCATTAGATTATAGCTTGGCAAATCGTCTATAACATCTACTTCGCAATTAAGAGGTTTTTTGAGTGGTAGTTTTTTAACTTCTTCACTAGACAATTCATCAATTGGGACAAAGACTTCTTTGTGTTCTAATTGAGGTGAATGTTTAATCTTTACTAATTTTAATTCCACTTACTTTCTCTGCTAAATTCATTAGAGTTTCGATTCTTAATTTTTCAGGATTTTCTTTTAAATCTTTCATTTGACTAGTGCTAATTCGTAAATCTTTTTGTATTGAATAAGTGCTTATTTTAGAGTATTCGCTTTGATTATATTTGATTAAATAATCTTTTATTGTTGATAATTTATTTTTAATTTTAGCTATCATTTTATTTTCCTAAAAAAGAAATTCAGGACTAGTAACGTTTTCTCCGTCAAAAGCATTTTTTACTTTGCTTTCTTGATTTTGTCCCTTTTTTTGCAATATTTCAGCTTTATAGACATTAATTGATTTTGCAGTTCTCTGTTGCCCGTTTTTATCTTTATAGCTGCTTTCTTTCACTTCGCCTTGAATCAAGATTTTATCTCCTTGCTTTGCATATTGAGATAAAAATTTCGCGGTGTGGGTGAATGCTACACAATTCCACCATATAACCTCTTCATTTCTTCCTTGGTTAGCTATGGTAAAAATTATATAAGCTTTACCCTCTTTGCTTTTCTTTACTTCTGGATCAGCTTTTAGCCGACCACTTGCTACGATTAAATTTGTATCTGACATAATGTCCCCCTTTATATTAAATTTAAAGCTTTAGCAGATTCTCTACTAATCTCTATCGTCTTCCCTTCACATGTTATTTTTACTTTATCGTTATTAAAATATCTTTTAAGTTTTGGTTGACGTCTTAATACCATACTAATATTCTCTTCATTCATTAAACTAATATTAAGTTTATCAATTAATTCTGGTTGCTCTTCTAATACCCAACTAATATTAAGTCCATTCATTAAGCTAATATTTAATTTATCAATTAATTGTGGTTGATGTTGCAATACCAGACAAATATAATTTCCATTCATTAAGCTAATATCAAGCTTGTCAATTAATTGAGGTTGATCTGCTAATACCAAACTAATATGACTTCCATGCATTAAACTAATATTTAATTTATCAATTAAGTTAGGTTGATCTCGCAATACCCAATGAATATTAAATCCATTCATTAAACTAATATTTAATTTATCAATTAATTGTGGTTGCTTTCGCAATACCCAATGAATATCATTTCCATTCATTAAGCTAATATTAAGTTTATCAATTAATTTTGGTTGATGTTTCAATACACGACTAATATCAAATCCTGTTAATTGTTCCATTTTACACTCCTTATATTAAATTTAAAGCTTTAGCAGATTCTCTACTAATTTCTATCGTCTTCCCTTCGCATGTTATTTTTACTTTATCATTATTAAAATATTTTTCAAGTTGAGGCTGTTTTTCTAATAATGAACTAATATGATATTTATTCATTTTTTTAATGTTTAATTTATTAATTAAGTGTGGTTGTTTTCGCAATATGCAACAAATATTATTTCCATCCAGCAAATTAATGTTTAATTTATCAATTAATTCTGGTTGCTCTTGCAATAGCAAACTAATATCAAATCTATCCATTAATTTAAGATCAAGCTTATCAATTAATTTAGGTTGATGTTTCAATACCCAATAAATATCATGTCCATTCATTAAGCTAATATTTAATTTATCAATTAATTCTGGTTGATCTGCTAATACCCGACAAATATCATCTCCATCCATTAAACTAATATTTAATTTATCAATTAAGCTAGGTTGATATTTCAATACCCAACGAATATCATACCCATCCATTAAGTTAATATTAAGCTTGTCAATTAATCCAGGTTGCTTTTGCAATATCAAACTAATATCCTTTCCTATTAATTGTTCCATTCTATTTTTCCTTTAATTTATTATATATTTTATTGTAAAAAGATTTAATTTTGCTTTTTCTTTTTTACTTTCATTTATTAGTTTTTGAGTTTTTTTAAATTGAGATAATTCTTTTTTTATATTTATTAGTTTATAATTTACTTTTTCAAAACCTTTAATTTTTTTATTAGAAACATTTATTATAAAAATTAGTTTATTTTTAGTTTCAATTTCAATAGTTTTTCCATTTATTTTTTTTTCTTCAATAAAATTTAATAAAAAATCAATTTTATAATCTATACAATGACGATTTTCTTTTTCGCAAAAATAATAATCTTCTCTTCTAATAATAAATTCTGAAGATACTTTTATTTTTTTTTCTTTTAAAAAATTTTTTTCTAATTCTTTTATTTTTTTCTTAAATTTTAATCTTTTATTTGTTTCTTCTACTACAAATTCATAATCTTCAAAATCCATTTCGTTATAAATTTTTTTATTTATTTTAGCAATAGCTTTATTTTTATACTTATTTAAAAGAGGCGAAATAATTTTTGTAACTTTATTAGCAAATTTTATTTCTATGTTTTCTCTTTTTAAATTTTCTAAAAGCTTTTTTGTACTTATTTTTATGTTTTGCTTTTCCATTTATTTACCTTTCAAACTTATAGCTATAATATATTTAGATAAATATATTATGTCAAGTTAAATATCTTTAAATTTAGAAAATTCTTTAATAAAATTAACTTCCATTTTCCCCACTCTTCCTTTTCTATTCTTTGCTATTATCAAGTTGTGAGAAAATAATTCTCTTTTTTCTTCTTCTGCTTCACATAACAACATTACAACGTCAGAGTCTTGCTCTATGCTTCCACTGTCTTTTAGATCGGCTAGAGTTGGCTTTCTATTTTCACGGTCAAGAAGTCTATTCAGCTGTGACAGTATTAACACTGGAATCTTATGCCTCTGCGCTATTTTTTTTAAGCTCCGGGTGACTTCTGAAAGCATTTCATGTCTTTTTAGTCTTGAATTAGAAGTTATTAGTTGCAGATAATCTATAATTATCATTTCTATTCCACTGTTTTTTATGTGGTAATTAATTGAATTTATAATAGCATTAAAATTGTCTGTGTTTCTTTGGATTATTATATCTTTTCTTTTTTTATCGTGATGGTTCATTATAGTCATCATTTCATTTTCATCTAGCTTTGTTTGCTCTATTTTATTTGATGATATATCTGTTTCTGCTGATAGTATCTTTGCGTATATTTCTTCTTCTATCATTTCTAGTGAAAAGAATAGGGGTTTAGCTGGAGTTGAAGTTGCTATTTGTAGTGCTAATGTCGTTTTTCCACAGCCAGGTCTAGCTCCAAGAGTTATAAGTTGTCCTTTGCCAAAACCAGAATAGAAGTTGTCAAACTTAAATAGTCCAGTTCTTACGAATAGGTTGGGAGTGAAAATATCGTCGAGAGGAGTATTTTTAATATCTTTAAGAGAAGTAAAGCTGTTAGTTGTGGTTTTGTCCTCTAAAGCTTCCTCTATTTTATTTAAATCAATCTCAGCTTCACGGTGATTTTCAAGCTGGTCTTTATAATCAAGAATAACATTATAAATTTTTCTAGTTTTATAATTTTTTATAATTTCGTCTATATGAAAATTTAAATTAAAAGTTGTATCATTAGTTAAAAGAGAAGTTAAGCTTTCTTTTCCAACTTCGCCCTTTAATTCAACACTCAAAGTGGAAATGTCAACTTTTTTATCATCTTCTATTATTTTTTTAATAGCTTTAAATATTTTAGCGTTATCTTTCACATAGAAGTGTTCTTCAGTGAGCCTATATATTTCGCTATGAGCTTTATGTTTGATTAAGAAGGTAGATAGTACAGCGTTTTCACTCTCTATGGCGGTGATTTTATCCAATTGTATCATAATGCACCTCTGGTGTAATGGATTGTTTAGGTTTAGAAGTTAAGAAACTAACAAAAGGATCAGCATCATCGCTAAATTTCTCTATTCCACGAGCGATAAAGTCCCACAAGGACCATTTGTAATTAAAATAATACTTGTCATCGTTAACTATTTTGGCATAGTTCTTTATTGCATTACGTATATAGACAGTGCCATAATAGTCAATGAGCTTCTCATGTTTTTTCTTGAAATAAAGGCCTAAGCAACTGTCTTTATGTTGCCTCAACCCCTCTGTTGAGTTCCATATAGTCAGAACTGTCCTTTTCTGCTTCTCTAAGGGGGTTTCTTTTTTCTCCTTAGGCTTATCCCTATTTTCATCAGAACTTCTCTCTGCGTTGTTTAAAATAGGCTTAGAGGCGATCTCTTCGTTAGATCTCTCATTAAGATTACAGTCAGGGTGGTGATTTGGTTCTTTTTGATTTGTGTTTTGTTCATTTCCTTGAAATGGACTATATATATTATTTAAATCATTAATTAGTAGTGTTGGGTCTTCCGACGTCGGATTTTCCAATGTCGGTTTTTCTGTAATTATGTATTCCCAGTTTTCAAATTGGCCTTTTTCATTTTTTATTTTATTTCTTGTTATGTATTTTGTTTCTATTAGTTCTTTTATTGCTGTTCTTACTGAGTCTTTCCCATCTGTTGATATTTTGGATAGATGTTCTATGTTTACATTCCAGTCGTCTGGCAGTGAAAGTAGGAATGATAGTAGTCCTTTTGCCTTGAATGATAGATTTTTTTGGTTAAGGAATGTTTTGTTTAATAGGACATATGGATTATTTTTATCTTTTTTTACTCTTATGATCATTTTATTTCTCCTTGAAATATTTAATAGTTGCAAATATGTCATAACTTTTTAGTTTTTCATTTTCAAAATTAAATGCAAGAATTGGGATGTATCCGTTTGAGTCTTCTAATATGAAAGAAAGTCCAATAGTTACGTTATCTTCTCCTCTGTCGGTAAATTTTTCGATGTAAGTATTTGCATTATATTTTGATGCTAAAGATATTATAAAAATTTGTATTTCTTCATTTTGTAATAGGTCAAAATATAGATGTGGTTTTTGTGTTATTTTTTTTCCTATATATTTATCTAGTATTTTTCCTGTTTCATTTTGTAAATTTTTAAGGTTTTCATTTGTCATTTTATTTCTCCTTTATATTTGATGTGATAATATAGTTTAAAAGTACAGTTAGTGCAGAAGAATATAGCTTTATATACTTTTGCTAACTGTTTATTAAGTTCTTGCTTTTCTAGTTTTGAATTACATATGGAGCAGTGTTCCATTTTAGTCCTCTAGATTAGAATATGGACAAGCAAAGTTCACTGAGCAATATTTTTTACATTTATTACCGTTCCATGTTTCTTTATCTGAGCATTTTTCTGGCATTTTTTCTTCTGTTAATGCTGACAATAAGAGCAGTTTCTTTGCTTGGAAGAAGTTTATGATGTCTTCATCTGGCAATATATTTATTTTTTCATAGTATAGATTTTTAGTTATTTTGTTTTTTCTAGCGTTTGAAGTCCCTCCGTCTCTGACTATAATAAATACTTTCATGTTTTTTATTTTCTTTTTATATTTATGTTCATACATGATTCTATACATATTCATTTGGAATGTAATGTCAAAACGGTCAGGTTCGGTTTCTTCTATTTCTCTTTTGATGTAGTTATATGTTTTTCCGAAGAATTTTGCTACTTTGTAAGCTCCCCAAGTTTTGTGGTCGATTAGGGTATCATTTTCTATGAGGTCGAGAGTTCCCTGTATTCCGTCCATTTCGAGGTGAATTTCTGATTCTGGAGCTTCATTCTCTATGACGAGATGAGCGAGGTTTCCATGAGTAAGGAAGGCGGCACCCTGAGGATTAGTGGCAAAGTGGGTGGTGAGTTTAAGGTATTCCTCTAGAGTGCCATTAAGTAGCTGCGTTACGGAAGGTATATATTGGGTTGGATCGGTTGTCAATGGATTTTTGTTGTGTGTAATTGATTTGAGATATGCAAGTGGGGTGCATCTTTCCTCTAGTCTGCATTCTTTTAGGCATTCTTTGACGGTGACTTCTTGTTTGTCTGGACATATTATATATTTAAGCATTGATTTTTTTCTCCCATTTTTTAATAAAATCTTTAAAAGATAGTATTATTAGTTTATTTTTGTTTAGGTTTATGTCATGTTTTTCGTTTAGTTTTCTTATTGTGGCGGTGACTTCATTTTCTAGTTGGTCATCTATTTTATAAGTTCTAAGTACTTTCATTATTTATCCTCTTTTTGTATAAATTTATAATATTTATTTATTTTTTTTCTAGCTAAATGTCCATAATACATATAAGAATTTTCTTTGTTCTTTGAGAATGGGCATTTTGTTTCTATAAAGTTTAGGGTGACAAGTGGCAGTTCGCCGTCTCCATTTTTATATGTTGATATTGATTTTAAAGCACCGTTGCCCGTGACTTGTTTATCATCAATCGGGGTGAGACCATCTTCTATAGCCATTCTTTCTGCAAGAGATAGTTTTTCTTTTAGGAATTTTTCATAGTCGTTTTGTATCCATATTAAGACATAGTCAATGATAGTTTCGGATATATTGTGTGGTGAAGTGTCAGCAATTCTTTCTACATAAGTACAGAAAGGGATATCAGATTCTTCCTCAAAATGCTCTAAGATATTAAAAGCATATTTGTTGAAGATTTCCCATTTTTTATGTACTGGCATTGGTTTATTTACATATGGCAATAGTTCTAAATGTAAATGTCCTTTTTTTTGTAGTTCTTTGCTAAAATGCTTATCTTTGTAAGCTTTTAAAAATGTTGTGTTCATAACGCAGCCTCCTTTTTATAAATAAATAATATTATATAAATATTTGTTGTCAATCATTTTTCTATAGAAACATTAAGCCCTATGTTCTCTAGGGCTTTAATTATTTCTATTTTTTTTGTTTCTATTATTCCTTGTTCTTCGAGATATTCTATTTGATATGGTCTAAGCTCTGATTCTAGGACGCAATAGCAGTCGTCGGAGTCGTCCATTATTCCTTTTTCAAATAAATATTTTTGATAAACTGTTATTTTTATTTCTGGCAAGCAATAGCAAGTTTCTTTTTTGCTTTCGTCATCTTCATGGCATCCTATGGTAAAGACAAGGATCATTAGAGCTATAAATTGTTTAATTTTCATTGTCTTCTTCCTCCTTTTTGTTTGGATTGATATAATTTTCCATTGGGGTTGATTTCTCTTTGTTTGTTTCTTTTTCTTTTTTGCATGGGTTGATTAGTTTTTCCATTGGTGTTGTCATTTTATTACTCCTTTAAAATATAAATTTAGTGATATTGTTTTTTCTAATAATTTTCTTAACACCTTTGCGGTGATCTGTTTTTGTTAAGATTCCTCCTTGAGCCATTAAGATTTTAATAGCATCTTTGAAGGTGAAGGTTGTGTAGTTGTGTGTTTTAGTTTTAATTTTATACATTTTGTTTACTCCTTTTTTAAAATATAATTTTAAGATTTTCAAGATGAGTAATTTCTTCTGGAATTTCTTTTATTTTATTATCTTTTAAATTTAAAAATTCAAGATTTTCAAGATGAGTAATTTCTTTTGGGAATTTTGACAAATTGTTATTACATAAATATAAATATTTAAGATTTTTAAGATTAGTAATTTCTTTTGGAATTTCTTTTAATTGATTACAGCTTAAAACTAAATATTTGAGATTTTCAAGATTTTTTATTTCTTTTGGAAATTCTTTTAGTTGATTATCGGTTAAATCTAAATATTTAAGATTTTCAAGATTAGTAATTTCTTTTGGAATTTCTTTTAGTTGATTATCGGATAAACTTAACCATTCAAGATTTTCAAGATTAGTAATTTCTTTTGGAAATTCTTTTAATTGATTATCGGTTAAATCTAAATCTTTAAGATTTTCTAACTCTTCTAAAGTGTAGTCTTTGTTTAAGTCTTTTAACCATTTTTGTAATTCTTTCATTTTGTTTCCTCCTTTTGTTTGATCAATATAAATATAATATATCTATATAAATATTATTTGTCAACAATAAAAAAGAAAAAAATGTAAAAAAGTTTATTTTTTTTATGTTTTGTAATGGGGAGTTATATTTTGGCGGTGAAAGCATTTGAAAATGCGGTGAAAAGCAGGGTATAAAACCATTAGGACAGTTTATAGAATGGCACTACGTAGCTTAGGGAAAGAGTTAAGGAACGGGTTTGAGTGTTATTTATTGTTATCGTACAAAATGTTTGCTGTTTGAGTTTTAGATTTGGCGGTGATCTTTTTGCTGGCTGTAATTAAGTATAATATATAGAGTATTGTTATGGGAATATATTGGATAGATTTGCCATGGTTATTTTTCTATTCTGGCGGTGAAACCTTGGGGACGATCTTAAGACAAACAACACAAAGAGATAAAGAATATAAATTATCCTAAAAGTATATATCAACCCTAAATAAGTTAATCACTATTTTATTGTGGATTGCTGTTGATAACTTGTTAATAACTAAGAAGAGCCTGGTATTACCAGCATTTATTTTTTGAATATTGTTAAATATATTGTCCCCTTTTTTAATATAATATTATTCAATTGATTCTATGGTTATTTTTAGCCACGCAGAGACGATAGAGAGCTTCTGGAATGGCTAGAGTCGAGAGAGTAGTCTAAAGCCCAGCAGAAAAGCTGTCGTGCAGTCTGAGAGGATTAGGGGGGAGGGGGTCAGTTCTTTGGATTCGCCTTACTTAAAGATTAGAGCGTTTACAAAACTCAGAAATTTTTGGGTTTTTTTAACAATAGGCCGGGGTTTTATTCAATAGAATTATAGAAAGAGCTGGTATTATGAGGGTTTATATATTTGCGGTTGTTAGAATTGTACGCATCTTTAGATGCAGTGAAGGTATTTCCTGAACACTGGTGGTGGGGAATGTATACTTATTTGGGGTATAATTGTGGTAAGTGCTGGTTTTATGAGGCTTTTTGCTGATTTGGGCTCTTTTCCGCGAGGGGGAATTGTGATATAAATCTATCCGGACGGTGAAGAAAGTAGCCTTTCGTGTACATATGGGTCTCGGGTGTACATAAAATGGCAGGATATTGTCTTTTTTTCTTGACAATGGGTGGAAGGTTATGTGTATATTGGTGGTATGAAGTTTATTCCGATTGGTAAAGAGTATGATGAGAAGTTGGGGGAGCTTGGGATTCATAGTAAGGAATATAAGTATGACTATGCATCTTTGCTTCGGGATTTGGATGAGCACAAGGATTTGGGGTTGGATTCGGAATATAATCGGGTAGTCCGCGAGATGGCTCTTTCTGATTTTTTCTTCTTTTGTTTTTACGTGCTTGAGTTGCCTGTCAATAATCCGTTTTGTTTGGCTCGCATTCATGAGGTTGAGAAAAAGAATCATTTAACTTTAGATTTGTGGGCGAGAGAGCATTTAAAATCCACTCTTTTGACGTATGCTATGCCTATCTGGGAATTAATACATAATAAGGAAGAAAGGATTGCTATATTTAGTCATACTCGGGCTTTAGCTAAGAGTTTTCTTCGTAGGATAAAAGAGTGTTTAGAGACTAATACTAAGCTTCTCAATGCTTTCCCTGATATATTTTTTGCTAATCCTAGTAAAGATAGTCCTAAATGGAGTGAAAATGATGGTCTTTTTGTAAGAAGGGATAGGGTATATAATGAGGCTAGTGTGGAAGCTTGGGGGTTAGTTGATTCAATGCCGACTGGAAAGCATTATACTATTAGAGTATATGATGATATTGTAACTGAGAATAGTATTACGACTAGAGCTCAGAGAGCAAAAGTTGAAGAAAGGTTTGGATTGAGTGAGTTTTTAGCGGCGGAGAATGGGAAAGTTAAAGGTGGAAAGAAAAGGATAATTGGAACTCGTTATGGAGATAATGATTATTATGGCAAGTTAATAGCTGGGAAAGGCAAAAGATGGGAAGTTAGAGAATATCCAGCGGAAGTTGATGAGGAAGGTAAAGGCAAATTGTATGGCAAGCCTGTATTTTTAGCTCGCGAGAGTTTAGATGAGAAGTTGGCAGGTTCTAGTCCTTATATTTATGGTGCTCAGATGCTCCTTAATCCTTTAAGGGGTCAGAATAAGATATTTAAAAGCTTTTGGTTGAATTATTGGGATAAATTGGAGGATGATACTAATTGTTATATTTTGATAGACCCTGCTAAGAAGAAAGGAACTCAGCACGATTATACGGTAGCTTTCGTGGTGAAAGTTGATTGCTATAAAAAAATAAATATAGTTAAAATTGTAAGAGATAAATTGAATTTAAAAGATAAATGGGAGATGATATTAAAATTATATGAGGAATTTTTGCCAGAAGAGATAAGATATGAGGAAAATGGTGCGGAAGGCGATATGGAGTATTTTCAAGAAAAGATGGAGGAAATTGGGAAATATCTTCCATTATATACATTCCATTCTACGCTTAAAAAAGAAAGGAGAATAGAAAAATTAGTAGGTTATTTTAGTGATTCCAGGATAGTATTGCCAAGAAGTTCTGTTTATGTCAATTTAGAAGGTCAGCCGCATGATATGGTGTTGGATTTTTTAAATGAATATTCTAATTATCCATTTGCAAAGCATGACGATATGTTGGATTGTTTAAGTTTTATCATGTATTCAGGTTTGAAGATTTTATATCCAGCCAAACCTATAGAAGAAGGGAAAGTATCGATTTTTGAATCTATATTTTTTAAAAGTAAAAATAATCAAAGTACAACTTGGATGGCTAGATAAAAAAAAATTGATGAGACATAATATCTTATTGACAAATTTTTATGTTCATACTAATGGAATTATATGGATATTGTAACTAAGATTAAAGGGTTTGAAAGTCGGGCTCAAGAGGATTTGCAAAATTTCTTTGATAGGATGTTGGAAGAGAATGAGATGTATTCTTCTCGCCAGTGGTTAGGTGCGGATAGAGAGAAGTTAGAGAACGAAGACAAAGCTTGTATGACTGTCAATTTCATCAAGAAGATGATTGATAGTGTGAGTGGAAATGAGCGTCAGAATCGTTATGACATGCGTATTGAGCCTGAAGAAACTAACGATGAATTACTTGCCGAGATATTAAACAAAAGTTACAAATGGGTTTATAATAATGGTGGATTCTCTGAAGAGAATAGCTTAGCTTATAAGAATGCTGCTATAACTGGATTGGGGTGGTTATTTGCTGATATTTCATTCGAAGATGATTTTGTAAGTGGTGATGTAGTATTAAGAGCTATAAGTCCTTTTGAGTTATTGTTTGATCCGAATACAAAGTTTAAGAATTTCAAAGATTCTGAGTTTTTTATATATAAGAAAAGTTTGCATAAGGATTTAGCTAAGCGAAAGTGGAGCAAGCATAGTGAAGCTATTGATAATGCTGCTAACAAGAAATTTAATACAAATTATGTTGTGCAAAATGTAGTCCCAGAGAAGCGGAAGGATCATGTTGAGGTGGTTGAGTGTTGGTATAAAGATTACGTAAAGAAGACTATAATAGCTAATAATCAAGAGGATTTCATAGTTTTTGATGGCAGTAAAGAAGAGCTTGAGAATAAGATAATCAATGAGGGTTATTATGAAGTTGGCAAGCGTGAAGTTGCTGTATATCGTAGAGCTTTTCTTCTTGAGGGTGATACTTTATTATCGGATGAAGCGACTAATTTAAAGCGATTTCCATTTTTCCCAATAGTTGGTTATTTAAATCCATTTTTAGATGACTGGGAATTGAAAGTACAGGGGTTAATTCGACCTCTTGTTGATGTTCAGCGTGAGAAAAACAAGAAGCGTAGTTTGCTTATGGATGCTTTAAATAATTCTATTCGAGAGGGTTGGACTGTTGAAAAGGGAGCAGTTGATGATTTAAAGAATTTAGATAAGCGAGTTACGGAAAAAAATCCTAA
>Ga0272440_1000458_pt1 | contig 34602 bp, 15 predicted proteins | sample SSMMMBAug17_FD_192440 | JGI IMG/M metagenome (GOLD analysis project Ga0272440, IMG submission 192440) | Marine sediment archaeal communities from Little Sippewissett salt marsh, Falmouth, MA, United States - SSM-MMB-Aug17 | ecosystem: Environmental > Aquatic > Marine > Wetlands > Sediment ... | reverse complement strand
ATATTTGATCTGAGAATTGCCTATATAATAACCATTTGAGGAGGTGGGGGATAATTAAGTTCGCCATAAATGGGGGCGTTATAATCGCCGCTAACAGATCATATGTTTCTGAGCGTGTCCCTAAGTTATGGATATCAATTCTGTAACCATAAGATTGCCCTACAAATACCATTTCATTATTACTTGATGTTTGCATTTTATAAGAAATCGCCGGTACATATGTTGTAAATTCCACTTGTGAAATAACATATGGCGTACATGCAGAACTTGCCAGTAAATTGATGGTATCTGAATCTCCCACAGAAATACCACTTGATGGCACAGTGGCACTCACATTGAAAGTTTCTGTCGAATTTGAAGCAACATACATACACTGAATAAATCACAGAATTATCAATGGCATTCAAAAGATTCAAATTATGGTTATTGGGCTGACAAAACATCCCTTATTTTTATTGATCTGGTGTATCAATCAGAAATTCAAACTCAGAGATAATTTTTTCAAAAGCACCTTTAAAAAATCCATTATAAAATTCGTTTTCTAAATTAATTTCCATTAATTTCAATTTTTTATATTTCCCCTTAAATATCGTTTCTTTTTCATTTTCGCCAAACTGAACTATTAAAGCACAGTAATTGTTTTGATGTAATTTTTGATCAAGTCTGATAAGTTCGTTACCAGGTATTGGCGATTGTGGGGTGGCAATAATAATCAGAGCGGCACCTTTAATTTTTAGGTCATCTGAAATGCTGAATCCATCGAAAAAAATACAGGCATCATCAATTAATTCCCCAAAGGAAATACTATGATTCTTAAAATAAATTCTTTTATTAAAATCGTTAATGAAATTCGGATCATCCCATTTTGTAGCAAATATTCCCGCATTACATAATAAAACTGATTCATGTTCTGCATGTTTGGTGAAAAAATAGGTTTTTAGCCATCTGTCGCTCCAAAATCTGTACTTTTGGTTATTATCCAACATACTCGACAACAATCGCAGTTCTTTTTTAAAAATGTCAAAATTTTTGTAGTATCGACTCAAAGGCCCAGTTTTTAATTCTATACTTGGATTGATTAGTACATATAAAATCGGCTTAGTAAACTTCATTTCAACAATTTTTTGTGCAAAAGAATATGAAAGTTGGTTTTGAAATTTGCTACTGTGAACATTGAAATCACGGCATTCAGCATGACCGGTGAACATTTGTAGAGTTTCATTGTATTTCAATGGGCTATATTTGTTCAAACAGTTTGTATAAACCTTGATTTCTTCATCAATATAGCAGGCATTGACTTTTTTTCCTTCATACGTACACAATAGTTTAACTTGAACTTCTCTGCTATCATTCATTGCTGTTATTGGTTTAAAAAAATCTGTTCTTTTGTATTGATTCCTAAATTTTCTAAGGGGTTCATATTTTGTATTATTAATGTCGATTATTATTGAGGCATATGTATCGCCATTAGGGGATGAATTATAATAAGGCTGGCCAGATTTAAAGGATATCCATTCATTATCAGGAAGTGATACATAAACAGAATAGTCGTTTTCGTCGTTAATATTCCAAGTTCTTAAACTGCTATCAAAACTCCCTGAAACAATTCTATTCCCATCCGGGCTGAAACTTACTGAATAGATATCACCTGAATGTCCTTTAAAGTTTCTGATAAGCTTGCCACTGTTTACATTCCAGAGCTTAATGGTTTTATCATTGCTTCCTGAAGCTATGTGGCTACCATCTGGACTGAAACTTACAGAATAGACATCACCTGAATGTCCTTTGAAAGACTTTAAAAGCTTGCCATCTTCTACATCCCAGAGTTTGATCAAAGAATCTCTGCTTCCAGACGCAATGAATCTAGAATCAGGGCTGAATTTTACAGAAAAGACATGATCTGAATGCCCATTGAATGCCCTGATCAGTTTGCCATCATTTGAACTCCAAAGCTTGATTGCATTGTCATAGCTATCAGAAACAACCAATCTGCCATTTGGACTGAAACTTACAGCTCTCACCCATGTTATACGATTTTTAAGAGTGTTTATTAGACTACCATCTCTTATGTTCCATAAATTGATCTCATCATTAAAACTCGCATATAAAATGTGTTTACTATCCGGGCTAAAGCATATTGCGGCAATATCATCTGAATGTTCTTTGGTAGTCTTGAGAAGATCGCCATCCTTTACATTCCATAGCTTAATCGTATTATCAGAACTTCCTGAGGCAATGTGCTTACCATCCGGGCTAAAAGACACTGTTCTTACATAACCTGAATGGCCCTCAAAAGTTGTGAGAAGAACGCCATCTTTTACCCTCCATAGGTTAATTGTGTTGTCATCATTTCCTGAGGCTATGTATTTGCCATTCGGATTAAAACACACTGAATTAACTGGATTAAAAGTTAGATTTTTGTTGTTGTTATGTCTGTCTATTTTCACTTGAAATGGATGAACTTTAAGAACTCTTATTGGCGGTTCGCTTGATGGAAATATTGTTCTATTAAACCTTTTATAGTTTTTTGATAAATCGGGCGAATTTGTAAAATGCAAGGTTCCATTTTCTTCTTTATAATAATACAAATCCGCTTGAAGTAATGATGAAAACAAAAGCAACCCGATAAAAATAATTGGGAGGTATGATCGCCCAATTTGATTTTCTTCTGCCATGCTTATTCCTGTTTTAGTCTTTTACTTGTTATTTTCAATCAAGGATTCAAACTCAATAGTTATTTTTTTAAAAGCACTCTTAAAAAAGCCATTATAAAACTCATTTTCTAAATTCATTTCCATGAGTTTCAATCTTTTCAATGCCCCCTTGAATGTAAAATCTTTCTTGTTTTCACCAAACTGAGCTATCAAAGCGCAATACTTGTTTTGGTGTAATTGTTGATCAAGCCTGGAAAGTTCGTCGTCAGATATTGGTGATTGGGGAGCGCCAATAATAATCAGAGCAGCGCCTTTAATGCTTAAGTCATCAGAAATGCTGAATCCATTAAAAAAAATACAAACATCATTAATCAATTGCCAATGGGAGATACCCTGGTTTTCGAAGTACAATTTTTTATTATAATCTTTTATAAAGTCAGGATCATCCCATTTTGTAGCAAAAATATCTGCATTGCTTAACAAAACTTCTTCTTGATTTGCATGCTTGGTGTAAAAATAAGTTCTCAGCCATCTGTTACTCCAAAATCTATACTTTGGATTATTGTCCAGTATAGATGAAAGGCTACGAAGTTGATCTTTCATTTTGTCAAAATTACGATCATAACGATTTAAAGGTCCTGTTTTTAAGTCAAGGCTGGGGTTAATCATTACATATAAAACTGGTTTGTTAAATTTCATTTCAATGGTACGTTGTGTTGAAGGATATTTAGATTGGTGTTGAAATTTGTTAGTATGAACGTTGAAATCAAGACATTCATGAGGAGCTGTGAACATTTTTATGGTGTCATTATATTTAAATGGGATGTGTTTTGGTATTCTTTTTTGTTGTGATGGGCGGCGTAAATAATTCAACCAGTTCTTCTTTGGTATCAATTTTTGACATGTCAAGTTTCGGTGCAGATATGCTTGTTATTTTGTATTGATTTCGATATGTTGTAAGAGGGGTGTAGTTGAAAGTATTATTGTTGAATCTTATGGCGGCATATTTATCTCCACCAGGGGATGAGTTGTAATAGGGTTGGCCGGATTTAAATGATATCCACTCGTTATTAGGAAGTGTAACATAGTCATAGCTTTCGCTTTCGTTGTTTATATCCCAGATTCGTATGATACTATCGGAACTTCCTGAAACAATTCTTTTGCCATCTGGAGTGAAGCTCACTGATACTATATCATCTGTGTGGCCCATAAATTTTCTAATAAGCGAGACATCTTTTGAGTTCCATAGATTGACCGTATTATCATAACCTCCTGAAGCAATGTGCCTGCCATCTGGGCTAAAACATAATGAGTTTACAGATTGGTATCCCTTGGAAGTCCTAATGAGCGATCCATCTTGTACATTCCATATCTTGATTGGATCAGAACCTCCTGAAGCTATTAATCTGCCATCCGGACTGAAAGTCACAGATTTACTAACTTGAGGATGTCCCTTTTCCTTGAAAGTTCTGATAAACGTGCCATCTTTTACATTCAATAACTTAATCATGCAATCAGTAGTTCCTGAAGCAATGAGTCTGCCATCTGGGCTGAAGCTAAATGGGGTTACATAACTAGCTTTCCAATCTGTTAGTCTCTTGTAAGCCATGATAAGTGCGCCATCTTTTACATTCCATAGCTTGATCCTATTTCCAGTGTCACCTGAAGCAATCATTTTGCCATTCGGGCTGAAACTCAATGAAACTAAATTTTTATGTTCCTTTATCGTCCTGACAAGCATGCCATCTTTTACATTCCATAGATTGATCACATCATTATCATTTCCTATAGCAATGGTTCTACAATCTGGACTAAAACGCATTGATCTTACATATGAATCTCCCTTTAAAGATCTGATAATTGCACCATCTTTTACATTCCATAGTTTGATAGAATTATCAGAAATTGCTAAAGCTGCATGTATACCATCTGGACTGAATGCAACTGAACTTGTTTGTAGAGACATTTTTTTTGAAGCCCAAATAAGTGAGCCATCATTTGCGTTCCATATATTGATCGTAGAACTATTTCCTGAAACAATGCGCCTGCCATCAGAGCTGAAATTCAATGAACCTATACCAAAGTTCATTTTTTGAGTTTTAATAAGTGTATCATCTTTTAGATTCCATATATTAATCGTATCATCATAACTTCCTGAAACAATGTGTCTACCATCTGGGCTGAAACACAATGAGAATATAAGACTCTTATGTCCCTTGAAAGTCTTAATAAGCGCGCCATCTTTTAAACTCCAGATCTTGATAGTTTTATAACTTCCTGAAGCAATGTATCTAGCATCTGGGCTGAAACTTAATGATTCTAAAGTCTCTGAGTGTCCCTTGAAAGTCCTGATAATCGAGCCATTTTTTACATTCCATATGTAGATCACCTCATCAGAACTTCCTGAAGCAATGCTTCTGCCATCTGAACTAAAATTCACTGCAATTACTCTCTTTGAATGTCCCTTTAAAGTTCTGATAAGTGAACCTTCTTTTACACTCCAAAGCTTGATCGTTTTATCTCTGCTACCTGAAGCAATATATCTACCATATGGGCTAAAACACACTGACTTAACAGAATGTGTGTGCCCCTTTAAACTCATATAAAGATTTCCATCTTTCACACTCCATAGCCTGATCGTATGATCCTCACTACCTGAAGCAATGTAACTTCCATCTGGGCTGAAACCTAATGAGTTTATAAATGATGAGTCTCCCTTTAACGTACTGATAAGTATTCCATTTTTTACATTCCATAGCTTGATTGTATTATCAAAACTTCCTGAAGCAACTATTTCACCATCCGGGCTGAAACAAACTGATTCTACATTACTTGAATGTCCGAGTTGCAAAAAAATTTCCTTTGATTCTCTTGAATGTGCATTAAACACATTAAATTTAAATATTAAAATGGAATAAAGGACAACAGCATACCTTAATTTGGTTTTCATGGGTTTTCCTTGTTTTTTTTTGTTTTTCTTACAGAAACCATGATTGATCATCTTTCATTTTGCTAACTAATCCTGAATCAATGTATCTATCATCTGGGCTAAAACTCACTGAACTGACGAAGCTTGAATTTTCAACTTTTCAATTTATGTACCTATTCCTTAATTATATGTCTTTGGTAATTAATTTGTTGCATAATTGTTTTCTTCAATCAGAGATTCAAACTCAGTAATTATTTTTTCAAAAGCACTCTTAAAAAAGCCATTATAAAATTCATTTTCTAAATTCATTTCAATAAGTTTTAAACTTTTCAATTTCCCCTTAAATGTAAAATATTTCTTATTTTCGCCAAACTGGACAATCAAAGCGCAATACTTGTTTTGGTTCAACTGTTGATCAACTATTGATAGTTCACTTTTAGAAATAACAGATGATTGGGGAGAAGCAATAATAATCAAGGCAGCACCTTTAATGCTTAAATCATCAGAAATGCTAAATCCATTGAAGAAATGACAGGCATCATCAATTAATTTACAACCAGTAATGCTTTGATTTTTAAAGTATAATTTATTATTATAAGTACTTATAAAACTTGGATCATCCCATTTTGTAGCAAAGATGCCAGCATTGTTTAACAAAACAGGTTCATGTGCAGCATATTTGGTGTAAAAGTAGGTTCTAAGCCATCTATTACTCCAGAATCTGTACTTTTGATTGTTATCCAGTTTACTTGATAGTGTTCGCAGTTGATTTTTCATTTTGTCAAAATTTCGATCATGACGATTTAAAGGCCCTCTTTTTAAGTCAAGACTGGGATTGATCAATACATATAAGATCGGTTTATTTAACTTCATTTCAATGATACGCTGTGTTGAAGGATATGAAGATTGACGTTGAAATTTGTATGTATGAACATTGAAATTAGGACATTCAGGGGGACCAGTGAACTTTTGAAGTGTTTCATTGTACTTAAATGAGATGTGTTTATTTGAACAGTTTGAAAAGACTTTTATATCCTCGTCAATATCATAGGCATTAGATTGTTTGCCTTCAAAAGTACACAATAACTTTACCTGAACTTTTCTGATCTCTGTGTTTGTTTTTATTGAAGGTGCTGGTAGAGCAACAGGTTCTTTTTTGACGTGTGTTTCTCTTGTTATAGGTGTTGTTGTTGTAACAATATTTGTTTTTTTATACTGATGTCTATACTTTGTTAAGGGTTCATACTTATTGTTTATATTTATTGTGGCAAATTTATCGCCTTTAGGGGAAGAACTGTAATAAGGTTGACCGAATTTAAATGATATCCATTCATTACCAGGAAGTGCGAGATAGACATAGTAATCTTTTTCATTGTTTATATTCCAGATTCTTAAGCTACTATCCAAACTTCCTGAAGCAATTCGTCTGCTATCCGGGCTAAATCTCACTGAGCTTACATAATGAGAATGTCCTTTGAAAGTCCTTATAAGCGAGCCATTTCTTACATCCCATAGCTTGATTGTATGATCTTTGCTTCCTGAGGCAATATGACTCCCATCTGGGCTGAAACTCACTGAATAAACATAATCTGAATGTCCAAGAAAAGTCCTGATAAGCGTATTATTTTCTACATCCCATAGCTTGATAGTATGATCTCTGCTTCCTGAAGCAATGTATCTACCATCTGGGCTGAAATTTACTGAATAGACATAATCTGAGTGACCATTAAAAGTCCTGAAAAGTGTGCCATCTTTTACATTCCATAGCTTGATTGAATTATCATAACTTCCTGAAGCAATAAACCCATTTGGGCTGAAACTTAATGAACTTATCCAATGTAAATGTTCCTTGTTAAAAATCCTAATAAGCGTACCATCTTTTGCATTCCACAGATTGATCGCTTTATCAGAATTACCTGAAGCAATATATCTGCCATCAGGGCTTAAAGAAACTGAGACTACATAGCATGAATAATCCTCTATAGTTGTAATCAAGGCTTGATTTTTTACATCCCATAGCTTGATCGTGTTATCAGAACTTCCTGAAACAATGTATCTTCCAACTGGGCTAAAAGATACTGATTTTACACAATCTGAATGCCCCTTGAAAATTGAGATAAGTTTTCCATCTTTTAAACGCCATAGTTTGATCGTGTTATCATCATTCCCTGAAGCAATGTATTTACCATCTGGACTAAAACTCACTGAACTGATGAGACTTGAACTTTCAAATATTTCATTTATGTACCAATCTTTGTTTACTTGAAAAGGGTGAACTTTTAGACTAAAAATCCTGTTTGGTGATTTTGATGCTTTTGTTTTGTTTCCAGTTCTTGTTCCAGCTCTGAATTCGTAATACGAATTTTTTGTATCTGGTGAGTTTGTAAAATTAATTGTTCCATTTTTATCTTTGTAATAATATATTTCCGCGTGATTTAGTGTTGCCATAAAAAAAATCATCCAGGAAATGATTATTGTTATATATGTTAGCACATTTTTGTTTTTTTTTACCATAAATATTCCTTAATTATTTGTCATCGTTAATTAATTTGATGCATAACTGTTTTCTTCTATCAAGGATTCAAATTCAGTAATGATTTTTTCAAAAGCGCTTTTAAAAAAAACATTGTAGAATTCTTTTTCTAAATTCATTTCCATAATTTTCAATTTTTTCAACTTCCCCTTAAATGTAAAATTTTTCTTGTTTTCGCCAAATTGGACTATCAAAACGCAATACTTGTATTGGTGTAACTGTTGGTCAAGCCTGAACAGTTCTCTTTTAGATATTGGTGATTGGGGAGAACCAATTATAATCAGGGCAGCGCCTTTAAGACTTAAATCATCAGAAATGCTGAAGCCATTGAAAAAATTACAGGCAGCATTAATTAATTGTCTATAGGGTATATTTTGGTTCTTGAAGTCTATTTCTCTATTATAAGAATTTATGAAATCAGGATCATCCCATTTGGTAGAAAAAATACCTGCATTGCTTAACAAAACAGGTTCATATCCAGCATGTTTGGTATAAAAATAAGTTCTAAACCATCTGTCACTCCAAAATCTGTACTTTTGGTTATTATCCAGAATACTTGATAGTATGCGCAGTTGATCTTTCATCTTGTCAAAATTAAGATCATAACGATTGAAAGGTCCTATTTTTAAGTCGAGGCTGGGGTTGATGAGTACATATAAAACCGGTTTGTTAAATTTCATTTTAATGATGCTTTGTTGTTTTGAAGGGTATGAAGATTGAGGCTTGAACTTGTTGGTATGCACATTAAAAATAGGACATCCAGGAGAGCCCGTAAAAAATTGATAATGCTCATTGTAAGTGAATGGAATGGTTTTGTTTGAACAGTTGGAAAAGACTTTGATATCTTCGTCTATATCATAAGCATCAGTTTGTTTGCCTTCAAAGGTGCATAATAGCTTTAACTGAACTTCTCCAATGTTCGTGATTGGTGGAAATAAAAATTTTTCCTTGCTGATTGGTGTCGATTGAAATATGTTTGTTGTTTTGTATTGTTCTCTATAATTTATAAGGGGTTCGTAATTGAAGGTATCATTGTTGAATCTGATGGCGGCATATTTATCTCCCTTAGGAGATGCGTTGTAATAAGGTTGACCGGATTTATATGATATCCATTCATTATCAGGAAGTGTAGTATAGATATATGAATCGTTTTCATTGTTTATATTCCATATTCTTAATGTGTTATCAGAACTACCTGAAGCAATGCTTTTTCCATCTGGAGTGAAACTCACTGCTATTAGCGAATCTGTGTGGCCCTTGAAAGTCCTGATAATCGTTCCATCTTTAACATCCCATAGTTTGATCGTATTATCATAACTTCCTGAAGCAATGCGTCTGCCATCTGGACTGAAACTCACTGAGACGACTCTATGTGAATGTCCTTTGAAAGTAGTGATAAGATCTCCTTTTTTTATGTTCCATAGCTTGATCGTACAATCCCTGCTTCCTGAAGCAATGCGTCTGCCGTCCGGGCTGAAACACAATGAGCTTATAGAATATGAATGTCCCTTGAACGTCCTGATAATCCCCCCATTTTTTACATTCCATAGCTTGACCGTCTCATCATCACTTCCTGAAGCAATGCTTTTTCCATCCGGGCTAAAACATATTGTGTTAACATATTTTGAATGCCCCTCGAAAATCCTGATAAGTGCGCCATCTTTTACATTCCATAACTTGATCGTCTGGTCCCAGTCTCCAGAAGCTATTTTTGTACCATCCGGGCTGAAACTCAATGAGCTTAAACTATCTTGATCTCCACCGATAGTCCTGATAACAAAAGTCCTGATAAGCGCGCCATCTTTCACATTCCAAAGCTTGATTTTATAAGAACTTCCTGAAGCAATGTACCTGCCATCCGGGCTGAAAATCAATGCGTTTACATCATCTGTATGTCCCTTAAAAGTTCTGATAAGTGACCCATTTTTTACATTCCATAGCTTTATAGTATATTTTTTCTTTATCGTATCATATAGCTCTGTCGTATCTTTATCTCCTGAAGCAATGTGTCTGCCATTCGGGCTAAAACCTACTGAATTTATTGAAGAATATGAATTTACTTTTGAGAAAGATCTAATAAGTGCACCATCCTTTACATTCCATAGTTTGATCTCGCTACCTCCTGAAGCAATGTGTCTACCATTTGGACTAAAACACATTGAATCTCCCTCGAAAGTCCTGATAAGTGTACCATTTTTTACATTCCATAGATTGATCGTATGATTATAAAGTCCTGAAGCGATGCATCTGCCATTCGTGCTAAAACACACTGAATTTACAGCTTGTTGTTCATAGAAAGTCCTGATAAGCGCGCCATTTTTTACATTCCATAGCTTGATCGTATAATCAAAACTTCCTGAAGCGATGTGTCTGCCATCCGGGCTGAAACTCACTGAGTTTACAGAAGCTGAGTGTCCCTTGAAAGACCTGATAAGCTCACCATTTTTTACATTCCATAGGTTGATCGTTTTATTAAGAGAACTTACTGAAGCAATGCACCTGCCATCTAGGCTGAAACTCAGTGATTTTACCTGCACGTAACTCATTACCCGCTCTGAATGTCCCTTAAAAGTTCTGATAAGTGTGCCATCTTTAACATTCCATAGGTTAATTGTATTACCAGAACTTCCTGAAGCAATGTATCTGCCATCTGGGCTAAAACACACTGGGCTTGTACAATCAACGTGTCCTTTAAAAGTCCTTACTAGTGCACCATCTTCTATATTCCATAGCTTGATCGTAAAATCAGAACTTCCTGAAGCAATGTGTCTGCCATCTGGGCTAACACATACATTAGATGAACGTCCCGTGAAAGTCCTGATAAGAGCACCATCGTTAAGATTCCATAGGTTGATCGTATAACCATTTCCTGAAATCATTAATTTAGCATCTGGACTAAAAGAAAGTGAGCGAACACCTAAATGCCCAACCTGCAAAAAAATTTCCCTTAATTCACTTGCATGGCAAGTAAATATTGTTAATAACATGATAAATTGTATTACAATATTTAATTTTAATTTCATAAAGTTCTCCTTTATTTGATTATTTTTTCCTGCTGAACAACACAATAATTAGCAAACTAACTTGATCTTTTTACTTTACCAATCAATTCAAAACAGCCTAAAAATTATACTTCAACACATCTATTGTTTCTTGTTTCCAAAAATCTCCAAATAACTTAAGGCAAAGAATCAAAAGGAATCCAACAATACTCATAACCCTCTGAGGACAAAAAGAACCATTCCTTTTTTACAGGTTTGTTTATATTGACCCATTTCTTTTTTGATTGAACCCACTTAATTTCAGTCATTTTTCTTTCCTGCATTAAATGAAGCAGGTGATATGATTTTTGAATATTCTTTATAAATCTATCCTTATACTTTTTATGGATCAAAAAATCGTTCTGAATATCATGGGGGGTTTTGTTGAGTTCTTTTGACAATCCGCTTACTGGAATATGAAAGACTCTTTGTAAATATTCTGACAATGTTTCATTGTTTAAAACAGGTGCTCCTGTGCTCTTTAAACAGGCATCATTGATCAGTTTTTCAATTTTTTTTGAAGCATACCTTGATCCATCAATAATAATTCCAAAAAGGCCAACCATTGCATCCAACTTGAAACGTCCCATAAGACAGAAAGAATTGAACTGATTTGTGCCATAGATATCTTTTACAGAGCACCATCCTGTATAATATATTGGATTTTTTTGTTCATGATTTATCCAGGCGATTTTTAATCTATTTCCATCATGATTGATGACAGGAAAGGGCATTATTAAAGGACTTAACTCAGAGTAGATATGGGGTTCTTCTATTAAAACATTTTCTCTTGTGCCACTGATTAAATGGTTAGTCAGGTCTGTTTTTTGTTGAAATATTGGGACTGTTTTTCGTAACCTTTGCTTAAGCGTTTCTTTGTCATAATACACAGCCACCTGATTATCCCACAATATGCAATTTTTTTGGTTGATCCATCCTAAAAAGGGACGATCCGATGAATGATAATCCCAGGTAGGTCTATCGCCGATAAAGAAATACATATTTCCATCATTACCCAGGATTTTTTTAAATGCATAATAGATGGTAAACTTATTTTTCATCACATTTTTTTGATAAGACTTTCCTGGCCCTTTGTAAAAAGCTATGTATTTGCCTTTGTTTGTTTTTTTCATGGAGTTTGATAGTAATACCTTGATAAAAGCCGGGTTGTTTTTATTATCTGATCTTAAGCAGACAGATGAGACAAGAATTTCATTGGATTTCATCCAGCCCCAACGACCATCTTGTGTTTTAAGCAAATAATATCTGTTATCCTTTGTGCGTTCATATGCAAGGAGCGTATCCAAAAATTTGGGTGGATTGGGTAAGTCAGCCCCCATTCTTGATGGACTGTTTTTTAACGATGCATCTGATACAACAACTGTTACATACATATATTCGCCACGAAAATTCATTAAAGGCTTTTTTGGAATTGTGTAGCCTGGGAATTGAACAGTAGTTGTCTGTGCATTTAAAGGGAATGTCAGAATGCAAATAACAATAATCCAATGTGGGTTTATTGATATTCTATTGTATTTAAATGAATTAACGTAATGATTTGAAAAGTAATTGATTATCATCATTAGTTTTTACTCTCTATTTTATCAATTTGGGCTTCAAACACGTCTACAATTTTATTAAAAGCGTGCTGGAAAAAATTTTGATAGAATTCTTTATTCATATCAAATTGAATAAGTTTTAAGAACTTAAATAAAGAATTGTTTGAAGTATAATCATATTCGCCTTTTCCAAACTGGACAATCAACGCACAAACCTTTTTTTGGTTTAATTGTTGTTCAAGCTGCACCAATTCATCTTTTGAAATTTTATCATCTGGTACGCCAATGATAAAAAGTGCTGCTCCTTTCAGGCATAGGTCATTAGAAAGACTAAACCCATCAAAAAAAGTGAAAGCATCATCAATAAGCTGATGATATGGAATTCCTTGATTTTGAAAAAAAATTTTTGAGTTATATTGGCCGATAAAATTCGGATTATCCCATTTTGTGGCGATCATTCCCTGCTGACTTAGTAAAACTGGCGGAAGACCTTTATTTTGTGTATAAAAATATGTTCTTAACCATTTATTTTCCCAATAATCTCTTTTGTTGCCATCCAGTTGGTTAGACATTTTTCGTAGCTTGTTTTTCATTTGATTAAAATTTAGCGCATAGCTTTTTAAAGGCTCAATCTTTAGCTGATCGCTGGGATTAATGAGAACATATAACACTGGTTTTTTAAATTGCATTTCAAGTATCTTGTTTTTATTGGTTTGACTGAAGGTTGAAGTTTGTTGTTTGAACATGGTTGTTTCTACATGAAATGAATCACTTGAACATGGTGGAATGCCTGTGAACATTTGATGATTTTCATTGTATTTTAACCTTATGGGATTTTTAGGGCAGTATACTTGTACTGATAAGTCTTCGTCAATATCATAGGCATCTGAGTGCTTGTTTTCAAACATGCAGTATAGTTTTATTTTGAGTTCATTGTTGTTTGTAAGTGGGTGGTTATTTGTGTTTTTTTTGAACATATATTTGAAATTTGAAAGAGGGGCATAATTGAAATTGTTATTGTTGAACCTGATTGCAGCGTATTTGTCTCCATTTGGGGAGGTGTTATAATAAAGTTGGCCTGGTTTAAATGATATCCATTCGTCATTAGGAAGAGAAGCAAAAATATAGGAATCGTTTTCGTTGTTGATATTCCAGATCCTTAAGTGCTGATAATAAGCTGAAGCAATGAGTTTGCTATTAGTACTGAAAATTACTGAATTAGCATATTCCTTGAAAATTCTGATAATCGATCCAGTTTTTGCATTCAATAGTTTTATTGTCTCATCGCATACTGAAACAATAAAATTGCCATTCGGGCTGAAACACACTGATGAGACATAACCTTTTGAAGAGCCCTTGAAAGTGTTGAGAAGTTGACCATTTCTTACATTCCAAATTTTAATTGTTTTATCACCACTACCTGAAACAATACGACTGCCATCTGGGCTGAAACATACTGAGGTTAAATAATCTTTATGCCCCTTAAAAGTCCTGATAAGATCACCATTTGTTGTATTCCATAACTTGAGTGTCTTATCACCACTACCTGAAGCAACAAGACTGCCATCTGGGCTGAAACATACCGAGGTTAAATAGTCTTTATGCCCTTTAAAAGTCCTTAAAAGGAGACCTTTTTTTATATCCCATAGTTTGATTGTCTCACCAAAATCACCTGAAGCAATATGTTTGCCATCGGGGCTAAAACACACAGATACTATTTTTTTTGAATGCCCTTTGAAAGCTTTGACAAGTAGTCCGTCTTTTACATTCCATAGCTTGATTGTTTTATCAAAACTACCTGAAGCAATATATCTGTCATCAGGGCTGAAGCACATTGATTTTATTAAATCTGTATGCCCCCTGAAAGACTTAATAAAAGTACCATTGTTTACATTCCATAGATTGATAGTCTTATCATTTCCACCTGAAGCAATATATTTACCATCAGAGCTGAAACACACTGCATGTAATAGATATGAATTTTTATTATGTGACCTGATAAGCTCTCCATTGTTTGCATTCCATAATTTGACTGTTTTATCATAACTTCCAGAAACAATGTATCTGCCATCGGAGCTGAAATTTACAGAACTAACTTCTTCTTTATGACCTTTGAAAGTTCTGATTAGCGTTCTATCATTTACATTCCACAACATGATAACCTTATCACCACCTCCTGAAACAATGCGACTACCATCCGGACTGAATGTTACTGAGGATATATATTCTGTATGTCCCTTAAAAGTCCAGATAAGCTCGCCATTTTTTAAATTCCATAATTTAATTGTTTTATCAAAACTTCCTGAAGCAATACTTCTTCCATCTGGACTAAAACAAACAGTCTCAACGCTAAGTGAATGCCCTTTTAAAGACCTTATTAAAGAACCATCTTTTAAACTCCATAGTTGAATTGAACTATCACAATTCCCAGAAGCAATACATTTGCCATCAGGGCTAAAACTCACCGATAAAACACAATCTTTATGTTCCTTGAAAGATTTGAAATGTGTACCATCTCTTACATTCCAAAAATTGATCGCCTTATTTAAATGGCCAGAAGCAATGTATCTGCCATCTGGACTGAAACACAATGAATAGATACTATCTGTGGAGATATTACTTGAATGGTACTTGAAAGTCCTGACAACTTCTCCATTATTTATGTTCCACAACTTGATTGTATTCTCTAAATCACCAGAAGCAATGTATCTGCCATCCGGACTGAAACACACTGATTCGACCCAAGATGAGTGCCCTTTAAGCGTCCTGAGAAGTATGCCATCATTTACGTGCCATATTTTGATAGTACTATCCCAACTTCCTGAAGCAAGCAATTGGTTGTCTGGGCTGAAGCAAACTGAACTAACATAGCTTGAATGCCCAACTTGTAAAAAAATTTCCTTTGATTCTTTTGGTTGAGCAGTGTACCCAATTGATGTAAAAATTAAAAAAATTATAAGTGTATATCTTAATTTGAATATCATAATGGTTCCTATGAATATTTGATTATTTGGTTGTAATATTGATTATATGCATAACCATTTGAATTAAAGAATTATCATTCATATCAAGAATTAATTTAAATAGTGTGTATTTTGTTCAACAATGACTTCAAACTCAGTAATTATCTTTTCAAAAGCAACTTCAAAAAACCCTTTATAAAATTCGTTTTCTAAATTGAGTTCCATGATTTTCAATCTTTGAAATTTACCCTTTGATATAATGTCTTTTTTGTTTTCACCAAACTGGACAATCAATGCGCAGTGCTTGTTTTGGTGCAATTTTTGATCAAGCTTTGAAAGTTCGTTTTTAGAAATTGGTGATTTAGGAGCACCAATAATAATCAGTGCGGCTCCTTTAATACTTAAGTCATCAGAGATGCTGAATCCATTGAAGAAATTACAGGCATCATTAATTAATTGGTCATAGGGGATACTCTGATATTTAAAGTCTAATTTATCATTATAGGTACTTATAAAATTTGGGTCGTCCCATTTTGTAGCAAATATTCCTGCACTACTTAACAAAATAGCTTCATTATCTGCATGTTTGGTGTAGAAATAGGTTCTTAAAAATCTGTCATTCCAAAATCTGTATTTTGGGTTATTATCCATTTTACTTGATAGATTCCGAAGTTGATCTTTCATTTTGTCAAAGTTTCTTTTAGAGTGACTCAAAGGCGCTTTATTTAAATTAAGGCTGGGGTTGATCAGCACATATAAAACCGGCTTGTAAAAACTCAATTGAATGGTATGTTTTGTATTTGGATATGAAGTCTGGGGTTCAAATTTATAGGTATTCACAAAAAAATCAGGGCATTCAAGTGGCCCTGTAAATATTTGAAGGTTATTATTGTATTTAAATGGCGTGTATTTGTTTGAACAGTTTGAAAAGACTTTGATATCTTCGTCAATATCATAGGCACTTAATTGGATGCTTTCAAAGGTGCAAAGTAATTTAATCTGTATTTCTTTGTTATTGTTTTCTGGTATGGTTGGTTGCTGTGTTACATTGTTTGTTTTTTTATATTGATTTCTATATTTTATGAGAGGTTCATAATTAAAAGTATCATTGTTGAATCTTAATGCAGCATATTTATCACCCCCAGGGGATGCGTTATAATAAGGTTGGCCTGGCTTAAAAGATATCCATTCATTATTTGGAAGTAAAGCATATATATAGGAAGCATTTTCATTGTCAGTATTCCATATTCTCAAGGTATTATCTCCACTTCCTGTAGCAAGGAGCTTGCCATCAGGACTGAAACAAACTGAGTTTACACCTGCTGAATGTCCCTCGAAAGTCCGGATGAGAGTTCCATTTTTTACATTCCAAAGTTTAATTGTTTTATCGATACTTCCTGAAACAATATTTTTGCCATCTGGACTAAAGCGAACTGATGTGACATAAGAAGAATGTCCCTCAAAAGTATTTACGAGTTTACCATCTTTTATATTCCATAGCTTGATAGAACTATATCGTGAACTTCCAGAAACAATGCTTTTGCCTTCGGGGCTGAAACACACTGTATTTTCATAAGCGGAATAATTATCTTTAAAGGAACTGAATAATGAACCTTTTTTTACATTCCATATAGTGATTGTATCATCAAAATTTCCTGAAGCAATGAGTTTACCATCTGGGCTGAAACTTACTGATAAAATATAATGTGGATGCTCTTTGAAAGTTCTAATAAGTGTGCCATCTTTTACATTCCATAACCTCAATGTTTCATCATAACTTCCTGAAGCAATGCTTTTACCATCTGGGCTGAAACTCACTGTGCCTATAGCTTCTGAATGTCCCTTGAAAGTTCTGATATGAGAGCCTGCTTTTACATTCCATAGTTTAATCGTATTATCGTGACTTCCAGAAGCAATGTGTTCGCCATCTGGGCTGAAACACACCGAAAAAACTGAAGACGAGTGTCCCTTTAAAGTTCTAATGAGTGCATTTTTTTTTACATCCCATAGTTTGATAGTTTTACTTCCTGAAACAATGTATCTTCCATTAGGGCTAAAATCCACTGAAAAAATACCAGATGGATTGATTCTGAAAGACCTGATAAGCTTGCCATCTTTTACATTCCATAGCTTGATCGGTTTACGCCTACCTCCTGAAGCAATATATTTGCCATCTGGGCTGAAACAAATTGATAGAACAGAAGATGGAAAAACTGAATAAGCATATATAGTCAAAAGAGGTTCGTCATCTTTTACATTCCATAGCCTAATCGTTCCATCCAAACTTCCTGAAGCAATTAATCTGCTATCAGGGCTGAAACTCACTGAATAAGGATAAGATGAATGTTCATATATCGTTCTGATAAGCGAACCATCTTTAAAATTCCACAGCTTGATCGTATGATCCATATGGTCTTTTCCTGAAGCAATAAGTCTACCATCGGGACTGAGACTTACTGATTCAACAGAACCTGAATGTCCATTAAAAGATTTGAAAAGCGAACCATCTTTTACATTCAATATTTTGATCTTATCAGAAGTGTTTCCTGAAATAATGAACCTATCATCTGAGCTGAAACTCACTTTAATAGGATAATTATTATAATAAGGAGGTTCTAAATCTCCTTTGAAATTTCTAATAAGAACCCCATTTGATATATTCCAAATTTTGATTGTATTGTCCCTACTCCCTGAAACAATACGCTTGCTATCTGAGCTGAAAGATACTGTTGTAACATGACTTGAATGCCCCTCATAAGTCCTAATAAACGCCCCATCTTTTAAATTCCAAAGTTTGATCGTATTATCACTGCTTCCTGAAACTAAATATCTGCGATTCGGGCTAAAATTTATTGAGTTTACGTCTCCTAAATGTCCTTTTAAAGTCCTGATAAGTACACCACTTTTTACATTCCATAGATTGATTGTATTGTTTTCATTTCCTGAAGCAAGGTATTTTCCATCTGGGCTAAAACAAATTGATAATATTACATTAGGTAGCCCATCCTGAAAAAAAATTTCCTTTGACTCTCTCGCTTGAGAAGTGAACACAGTTGTTATAATAAAAAAAATGGTGAAACATAATGAATCAGTATATCTAAATTTAAATAACATATTTTTTCCTATATTTATTATTTTCTATCCTATAATCTGGCAACATACACATGACTATTCCCCAGTTCGCAAAATCGCCGCAACATTCTGTTTCAATACATCCCTTATCCCCCAAAAAACAGTTATCAAAGCAAGCGCTAAAGTTGCCAGTAATACGCCCGGGCACAACCAATTGGGCATGTTAAATATGGCTGAAATATTTAAAGCATGAGCTGCAAACTTTGTTTCAACAAAATTTTGGATCATATGTAATAAAAAATAATGTGTGGGTATGGCAGCCACTATACTTATGAACCATACAACAAGGATTTCAAACCAAAAAACAAAATAGAGCATGGATTTTGTGATGCCTTTGGCCATCAATAAACCAATTTCCTTTTTTTTGCTTTTTATTGTTCTTGCATAAGATACAAAAAGAGATGAGCCTGCCAATATCCATATGCCAATCATGGCAAGGGTTGAAAAATTGAAAATTATTTCTGTCATATTGCTGATCCAGTACAGTGTATTTTTGACATCTCCTATTCCTCTGTATCCCATTGTTTCTATGGCATTACACACTGGCAGGCCATCTTTTATTTTATCTTCAACATAAATGTTTACAAGATCATAGCCAGGTTTGGGCTCTCTTGATCCGATTTTCCAGTATTGCTGTAGATACCATGTTTCTGTGATCAAAATATCAACACCATATGGAAGACGCTTTGCGATTCCAATAATGGGGATTTGTTTTTCTTCTGCGCGATAATGTTTGATGGTGATCAATTGTGGGATGGTTTGATAGTCCAGTTCTTTCTTGAATGCATTTTCAGAAAGGATTAATCCTTCCATGTCCGGGTTTTGGCTTGCGCGTTGAAAGGCAAGCTGAATGCTTTCTATTTGTTGTCCTGAATCGTCTAACACTGGAATTTTAGTTAAAATGGGATCATTGATATTAAATGCAATCAGTTCCAGATCAATCATGCCGGACATGGTGAGGTTTGACGAATCAGGGTTCATATAGCAATCCATTTTGCGACGATAAATGCCAAAAGCCCCCATTGTGGCATTTCTTATGATTTTAAAACCATTTTTTTTAGCCTTTTTATCCCACATAACTTGTGGTGTTGAAATCATAAGATTTGGTTTTGCCCATACGAGATTTGACAGCCTGTTGATGTCATTTTCTGTAAAAACCTGATCTCCACGCCTTTTGTCACAGACTGTAATTTTGTTTATTAATGGATCTGAAACTGAGGATATGTAATAATTTTTAAATGCATAGGATATGCTAAGTAATAACAATGTGAAGCAAATTACCAGATAGAGAGAAAGCATACTCAGTGTTTGCGTATTTTTTACCCCAAAAATTGCTGGAAATATTCCTTTTGTATGCTTATCTGCTTTTGGAAAGATATCAAAAAGAGCAAATTTTGCTAAAAATTTAAATAAATTGAGATATGGTTTTTGGGCGGGTACAGGTGCCTTTATGGAGATACTTTGAGGGGCATCTAATTTTGTGGTTTCATCTTGCCTGAGCCATTTAATAATAACATCCAGTTTTTTGGGATTGTCGTATGGCCCCTGAGCAATGCCATTTTTTAATACAATAATATAATCAGCAAGGGATACAGCCTGATGAATATTATGGGTAATCCATATCACAGATTTTGGATGTTCGGAATAGCATAATTGCTTTAAAAAACTAATGAGTTGTAAGCCAGTATCGTGATCAAGATTACTTGTGGGCTCATCGGCAAGAATAACGTTGGGACTGTGAATAATGGATCTGATAAAGGCAATGCGTTGGGCTTCACCGCCAGAAATATCTGATGGTAATCTGAAATCTTGATCATTGGAAATATCCGCCATTTTGAGTAATACATTAATGGTGTTATGATTCACCTCATAGCCATTCACATGCATTGGAATTTCAATATTTGCACGGCCAGTTAGGTTGCTCATCAAATAACCTTCTTGAAAGATAAACCCAAAATTGCGTCTTCTAAATGTATTCATTTCAGTTGGCTTTATGGTGTTTGTAAGTACTTTATGTACATTATTTTCATAAAAACATATTTCTGAATTATTGTGTGAATCAGGTTTATCAAGAAGTCCAAGGAGATTTAACAGGGTTGTTTTTCCTGAACCTGAATATCCAATAATTGCCACCAGCTTATGTTTTGGTATAACCAGCTCTTGAATATCAAGGGCTGGTCTCTTTTCTGATGTGTATGTTTTTTTTATATTTGACAGCTTAAATAAAGGTGTGTTCACTTTAGTTTACTTTCCAAACTTAACACCAACAATATAACAACAAGAAGAAGCACTATGAGAAAATTCTTCATTTGCAGCAATATTATAGGTATATATTTTATCAGTTACTGAAGATTGCTCTCCTGTCCACAATTCTGTGGCCGATTGAAGTAAATAATTGTAATGGTTTCTCAGTGTTGTCATTTCTTTTTTATTTACAAAAAATCTTAAGGCGGTCATATCACTTCTTTTTGGAAGTTTAAACCCCTCTGGTAATATTGCTTTTGCTTCTTGAAATGAAAAGCATTCTTCATCTCCAAAAAACCATGAAAGATTTTGTTCCTGATCATAATAAATATTGGATGCCACATTCTTTTGCCCAGTTGTATTATAGGCTGATTCTTTGGTGTTTTGTTCGGCATAGTGGACTTCCCAGGCCATAAACAGAGAGATATTATAATACTGGGTCCCCCCACTGGGATTACCAAGATAAGTTAATATGGGCGGATATATCAGGTATCTAATGGGCACCCCATCGTTATAAAAGTCTTCAGCTTCATGACTAACAAGACGTCCCCCTTTAACTGTTGATAGCTTGTATGATATTAATTGACGCTTCCTTTTTTCAAGGGATGTAAAGGCCGAGGATAAAAGTCTTGATGCAACATTATTGGGAACTTCTCCAACGCCCATAATTTCTGATTTACTTGTAAAAACGATCATTTTTCTATTTTTTAACCAGTTGTTAATATCAGTCTCAACAGCTTGTTTTTGAGTTTGGAAAGTATTGGCCAATTTTCGCAACCAATTGATCATTTTTTCTTTTAAATCTTCTGCTTTTTCAATATTATTGGTTTGTTGAAATTCAATTAGCGGATTTTTCAATTGGGATTGATAATCATCTTCTGTTACTAAATTTTCAATTTTTTCTTTAATCAATCGCTTGATAATAGTAATCTTGAGGATGATTTTTTTTTGCTTTTGATGTACCATATCCCATGACTGTTTGTATTTTTTTGCAAAACCTTTAACTTGATTTATGGATACTGTATTTTCATTTTCAATGTCATTGATCTGCTTACTTGCCTGCTCAATTAAACTTTTTGGAAATGTATTGTCTTTTTGATAGTTTGAAATATTTGAACCGTCAATATTCCAATATTTAATATCCCTCTTTATTTTTGAAGAATTTATTTGAATTGAATGATTTGAGATCTCAGATGTTGAAATATGATACATGGGATAGCTTCGATATTTATGAATGACATAACACATGGAGCCAAGGGTAAAATAAATGGGATCGGTTTCAAATTCTTCGACTCTTACTTTTTTGGTTGATTTGATAACATCACTGGATATTTTAGAATTGCTGATGATTGTGTTTGAAAATATTAATGTGTCACCTAAATCTGAAGCAATAAAATGTGCCGCATTATGGGTAATTTGTTCAAAAATCAATTGCGGTGCGGTTTTTGAATTTGGATCCCACATCGACTTTCCAATAATCAGATAGGTCGTGGGAATACCTGCCATGTTCTGAAGATAAATCCGGGTCAGTGAATGTTGGCGCTTTTTCTGGCTTAACAGATTTTCTAAGGAGGAAGAAAACTGAGATAATTCATCTAAAAAATTTTGAGATCTGGCGCGTGATTCATTATATTGTTGAATTTTTGCCAGATATTCATCTGTCCATTCTTTATTTCTGTCATTTACCAGTTGCGTGATTTGTTTTCTGACTGATGGAATAAATTGTTTGATATATGGCTTGGTTTCAACAGACTCTATTGGCATTTGATTCACAAATTCATTGAGTAAATTCTTTAGTTCACTAACAGAAATCATTTTACCATCGCCATCCCACAGATTAAGATTTTGTACCTTATTCATTCTTTCAATACATTCTGCTTTAAGGTCTGATCCCGGGGATGAATTCATATCGCATGGTTCTATTGCCTGTGATTTATTTAAAAATGTAAAGCAAAAGAAGCATAACACTAGATAGGTTATTCTTTTTTTCATTTTAAATCTCCTTGTTATTGATTCTAAATCTTATCCATTTTGTCTACATTATCGTCGTTTAATTTATTTTTCCTATTTAAAATACTAATAATGAGATGTTTAACAGTTTCCATCTCTTTTGGTTTACTTTCTGCAATAAATAAGGTAATTGATTCCAAAGCATCATTTCCTAAAATGGTTCGGCAAAGAATACTTATACCCGATTTGAGATGTTGGACTTCCATTTCCTTTTCTTCTAGCCTCTTTTTATTGATGATGTAACCCTGAACCAGATATTCATTTAGACGTTGTGTAGCCCATTGGCGAAATTGTGTACCACGCTTGGAATTTACTCTGTAACCTACTGATAGTATGGCATCAAGATTATAGTAATCAACCTGGTATCTTTTTCCATCAGATGCAGTTGTTGCATTTTTTGCAACAACTGAACTTTTATCAAGTTCGCCTTCTTTAAAAATGTTTTTTTAATGCCTTGAGATAACAGATTTATCCCTTTCAAACAGAGCCGCAATTTGCTTTAAGGATAACCAAAAGGTTTCGCCTTTAAATTTAACTTCAACCTGTGTTTGATTCTTATCAGTTTGATATATAATGATTTCACTCATTTTTTCTGTTCCTGCTTTGTTTTATCAGCATTTGTAATTCAAAAAAATATTCAAAGCTACGATTGATTTTTCCTTTGATTGCAAATTTTTCCCTGTTATTTATTCTCAATCGTATCAATCAAGGTTTCAAATTTATTTACGATTTTATCAAATGCGCCTTGGAAAAATTTTTGATAGAATTCTTTTTTCATATCAAATTGAATCAATTTTAAATATTTAAACAAAAGTTTGTTTGTAGTATAATCCTGTTCGCCTTTTCCAAACTGGACAATCAAGGCGCAAACTTTTTTTTGGTTTAATGTTTGTTCAAACTTAATTAGCATATCATCTGAAATTTTTGAATCTGGCTCGCCAATAATGAACAGTGCTGCTCCTTTCAGATTTAATTCATCTGAAATACTAAAGCCATCAAAAAAGGTGCAGGCATCATCAATAAGCTGTTGATATGAAATTCCTTGTTTATAAAAATAAATTTTTTTATTATATTGTCTGATAAAAGCCGGGTCATCCCATTTTGTAGCTATAATTCCCTGTTTACTTAATAAATCAGGATGGTAGCCTTTATGTTGTTTATAAAAATAAGTTCTTAACCATTTATTATCCCAATAATCTCTTTTGTTTCCATCCAGTTGATTTGACATTTCTCTGAGTTTATTTTTCAATTGCTCAAAATTTGGGGCGTAACTTTTTAATGGGTCGATGTTTAACTGATTGCTGGGGTTGATTAAAACATACAATACTGGTTTTTTGAATTGCATTTCAAGAGTAATGTCTTTATTGGTTTGGTTGATACTTATTGTTTGCTTTTTAAATAGATCTGTTTCTATATGGATTGAATGAGTTGAGCATGATGGAGTACCAGTAAAAACCCGAAAATTTTCATGAAAATGTAATTTTATTGGGGGGTGTTTTTCACAGTTTACGTAAACATTTATGTACTCGTCAAAATCATATGTATCGAATGGAAAGTCTTCAAACATGCAGTAAAGTTTAACTTTAATTTGGTTGCTATCAGTTATTGTCTGGGGGAATAATCTGTTTTTTTTATATTTGTGTCTATACTTGAAAAGAGGGGTATAATCAGATGTATTATTATCGTATCCTATAACTGCATATTTATCTCCATTTAATGAAGATTTATAAAAAAGCTGTCCAGACTTGAAAGATAACCATTCGTTGTTTGGAAGTAAAGCGAAAATATAGGAATCCTTTTCGTTGTTAATATTCCAGATTCTTATGCTAGTATCCCAGCTTCCCGAAGCTATGCGGCTGCCATCAGGGCTGATACAAACTGAAGTAACACTATTTGTATGTCCCACAAAGGACCTGATAAGTGTGCCATTTTTAATATTCCATAGGTTAATTGTATTATCCAAGGTTCCAGAAACAATGAACCTGCCATCCGGACTAAAACATATAGAAGTGATAGATGAATGCCCCTTGATAACCCTAATAAGTGAGCCATTTTTTACATTCCACAATTTAATTGTCGAATCATAACTTCCTGAAGCAATAAATCGGCCATCCGGGCTGAAAACAACTGAACTTACAGAAGATAAACTCCTCTTGAAAGTATTTACAAGCGAGCCATCTTTTACGTTCCATAATTTGGTTGAACTATCATCACTTCCTGAAGCAATGAATCGGCCATCCGGACTGAAACTTATGGAATTTATATTTATATTAAATGACTTACCTGCAATATTTCTAATAAGTTCACCATTTTTTTTATTCCACAGATTGATTGTATGATCAGCATTTCCTGAAGCAATGAGACTGCCATCCGGGCTGAAAGATACTGCGTTTACACAATATGGCTCTTCATTATAAGTTCTTATAATCGTACCTGTTTTTATATTCCATAGCTTGGTTGTTTGATCTTTACTGCCTGAAGCCAGCTGTTTACCATCTGGACTAAAATCTAATGAATTTATTTCACTTGAGTGTCCTTTGAAAGAACTGATAAGTTCGTCGTCTATTACATTCCATATTTTGATAGAATGATCTGCACTACCTGTAGCTAATGATTTACCATCAGGGCTAAAACAGACTGGTTTTTCTAAAATAGTACTTTTAAGTTTCAAAATAATTCCCTTTGATTCATTTGCATGGGAAGGAATCATTGTTGAAATTATGATAGTTATTGCAAAAAAATATCTTAATTTGAATACCATAAAAATCTCCTTAATTTTTTGGGTATCATTTTATAAACACTGCAAAATTTACTCAACCAAATGGCCCAAACCAAACCCATTCCGATACATTAGCCCCCACAATTCCTTACGAATTTTTTTTAGCGCATTACCAAAGTATTTATCATTAAATTCCCTTTCAATATTATATTCAACAATTGTTAAATTTTTAAATTTAGTTTTATCAGACGTATAATTAAAATCATTTTCTTTCAGAATACCAAACCGAGCAATAACTGCCCCCATCTGATTTTCATGCAGCCTTTGTTGAATCTTACCTATCATTTCAAGCTTTAAAGGATTAATTGACCTTGCAGTTATCATCAACATGACACCCTTTAAGGGCAGGGTATCAGATAAGCTATATTTGTTTATAAAATTAATGCCTTCATCAATTAATTCGTTGCAGGTAATAGTTGAATGATCAAACTCCGGCACAATTTTCTTTACAACCTGTTCCTGAATCGTTTCTTCATACCATTTGGGTTTTATATCATTTGTTTGTATGAGTCGTTCAATGGCATTTGAATACTTTACAAAAAAATGAAGGCTGCTCCAGATACCTTCCCAGGGCTTTGTATTTTCAAGATAGGCCATTGTTTCATAAAATCTGTTTTTAAATCGTTTAAAATTATTAATTTTGTTTTTATGCAATGGGCCCATTAAAAAATCTTTACTGGGATTGATCAGCATATATAAAAGGGGGGTATTGAATTTCATTTCTATTTCTATGGGATCAGATTTTGTCAACTCAAGCTCTTGTTTGATGGTTTCAAACTTATCAGAGATGATGTTGACCCAAAAAGTCTTTTTGCTTGCAGGACTTGGAAGGGTTGCCTCAAATGCTTTTTGGGTTTCATTATATACCATGGTCATTTGCTTGCCATAAATATTGGTTTTATTAACATTTGCCCTGGCAATATTGATCATAATTTCTTCATCTATTTCATCATCATACACATCTTTTTTCTTACCATTGATATTACAAATCAGTCTTATTTTTGGATTAATCATTATTATTTTGTCAACGTTAAAATCAATGGGATGGTTTTCAGAAAAACCATGGCAATGATTGTAATCACCTTTGCATTGAAATAAGGTCTTTTGACCATAAGCGGTTATGTATTGATCTGAGTTGACATCCACATGAAAGGCATCATTCATATAAACAGGTATGGTGAGCGTGTCGCTTTTTGAATGATAGGTGATCTGATTGTTGACCAGGGTAAAACTCATCTCAGATAATTGTTTTTGTGTTTTTTTATCCTTAAAATTAAACCATAATGTTTTTTTTAGCTCTGGTAAATACAGATGAACAAAATGATTATCTGCCTGAGGATCATATATTGCGTGGGATTTGTCATAGAATTCATTGCCTTTAAAAATGATTTTTGTTGTGTTTTCTTTCTTTTTGATCAAAAAAATATTTGACTGCGATGAAGTCGCAAGCAAACTGTCATTCTGATCAAAAAGCTTGATTGTTCCCAATGGTTTTCGCCCGCGTTCATCCATCACAATGACAGCATGATTGGTAATATTCTCAATGATTTTTGGGATAGGTGCTTCTGTTAAGCGCACAATAATGTTTGGATTATTGGTGATAACATGCTCGCATTTTTTTGGAAAATATTGGCCAGTTAAAATTTTAAATGATAATTTCTGACCTTTTCTAAATTTTAATGATTGTTCTTTTATTTTGATTGTTTCTGACTCAATAAAAGCATTATGATCAATGCTTATTGGCTTGCCATCAAGCAAGCAATCTAATATTTCAATTCTTTTCCTGGGAATTCTGACGGGATAGTTATTTTGATTAAACAACTTAAGAACAAGACTGATTTTTTGTAGTTCTATAAATTCCTGATGATCAATATTTAATGTATTTCCAGGTTTGAGCCTAAAATAATACCTGATTCTCTGATTTTTACTTTTTAACCATAAATCGAGAACAAATCGTTTTCCAATGAGATTATTTTTTTTAGGCGTTAGATAACATGTATCATCTGATTGAATATCAATGTTAAATTGATCTTTCATAGACTGGTCTATCTGATTCTCTATTAATAAGTAGATATCATGTACGCCAATGATACCACTTTTATTACGTATGATCATATATTTTGTTTTTTTCGTGTTTATTTTTTCATATAACAAAACCAATGAACAATTATGCGACTTTGAATAATTGAAATGAAAGGGATTTGTGACCCATTTGACACTGGATTGCTTCATATGCTTTACCTTTGATTTAATGACATATGTCAAATCTCTCAGTAAGCCAAACCAGGCATCATCATTGGTTTTTTTTTGCATATTGTACACATGGATTGATAAAATATCATCTGTTGTCATCCCATAAATCAATACATTAAATTGAAAGATAGGTTGATTGTTTTGGGAATCATTATCACGAACAGGCATGATACAATCGTTTGATGATTGATAATAAAAGTATAATCGACAATTTTTTTTACATTTGATATATGGCCGAACAGTCAGTATTGAAAGGGGTGATCCATCATCTAAGACAAGAGTTTTGTCTTTTTGAATAATCTCTAAAAAAAGAGGATTCGTGTTACTGATTGAATCAGAAACTAAAAAGCGATAACTGATATTACAATTGCCGAATTCTAACTCATCAAAGCCCTTGTGTGCCATTAATATATTTGTATAAGACAATTGTATCATTAAACAAAGACAGGTAATGATGATTGTTTTTCGCATAATAATCTCCGATAAGGTCGCACTCGAAAAACAAACATCAGTTTTTGCTGGTTTATTGATTTCCGAGTTTCGGGTTAATTGCTTTTGAACAACGCTTCAAGCGTGAAGCTTAAGGCAAGTATTCAAAAGGAAGCCAACAATACTCAACCCCACTTGAGGTAAAAAAGAACCATTCCTTCTCTATGGGTTCAGTTTTATTGAGCCATTTCTTTTTAGATCGATCCCAATTGATATCAGCAATTTTTCTTTCTTGAACAAAGTGGAGTAGCTTGTACGCTTTTTTGATATTCTTTAAAAAATCATCTCGAAATGTTTTATTAATTAAAAATTCATTTTGAATATCTTTAGGCGTTTTTCTGAGAGTTTTTGACAACTCCCTGAAAGGTATATGAAACACTCTTTCTATATATTCACCAAGGTTTTCTTTTTCAAGCATGGGGTCACCAGTGGCCTGTTCACATGCACTGTATATTACTTTTTCAATACTTCTTGATTTTGATTGAGTTCCATCAATAATAACACCCAACAAACCAACCAATGCATCGAGCCGAAAGCGTCTTATCAGGCAAAAAGGTTTCAACTGAACAACATTATGTTTATCTTTTTTGGAAACCCATCCTTCTAAGCATAACTGACTGAAATCAGCTAATCGAATATCGTTTTCTGTCCATCCATCTTTGCGCAAAATATCTAACATGTAATTGGTAACGCGAAGACCTTTTTCTTTTCTGATTTCAGAAACTGGTTTTCCTTCAAGCATCTGCCTGACAGAGTTTGCTACTTGATTTGAAAAATCAAGGGTTTCTCTCAGGTAAATTATAATTTGATTTCGAATTTCAGTAAGCGCATCTTCATTTGTTTGTTTGATAATTTTTGTGTGACCATTTTGTCCAATCAGATCAAGAATCGATTGCATCTGGTTCTGAAACAGAATATTATAATGCATTGATTGACCTTCAATACCACCAACATTGATGGCATAAAATGCCACGCCTCTATCTTTCAATAGTTTAGAAATATTATTTTTTGTATGCGTTACATCTTTGCGATCACGATCTCCATGATCTCCAATGACAACAACCGCACGGGTAAGCCCACCTGTTTTTTGTGAACTGTTTTTATCATAATCTGGAAATACAGATTGGACAGCTTTGTAAATGCCACTAAAAACAGCTTCATAATATTGCTTATTTTTGGAAAAAGTTTGATGTGAGGCATTTTGAATTTTACGACCAATATTATTTTCATTAAAAGTGTGAAGTAATTCAAAATCTTGTGGATAGTCATCATGATCGCGATAGACGCCAAAAGCAAATCTAACCCTGCTGCGTTCATTAGGCTCAAGACCTTTAATATAGTACGCAATGCCATCTGCAACAGGTTTAAAATACTGTTTCATTGACCGGGTTGAATCAATCAAAAACAAAATATCCATTTTTTCAATTTTATTGATGGTTCTGTATGCATTTCCTCTTTTTTTATCAATAATATGTTTTTTGACAACATCATTGGATTTTTCATTTAAGGCATCATTAATCCAAAAAATCTGCATCAAGTTATTTTGATGATCAATAACAGGAAATCGAGTTGTATCAGGGGTTATTTCAGGAAATATTCTTTCTTCTTTACCAATGATATTATTTATACTGCCATTTTTCAAATGCTTCATCAGGTGTTTTTGTTTTTCAAAAACAGGAACTGGCTCTCGTTTATTTTGTTTAAGGGTGTCTTTATTGTAATAAACAGCCACCTGGTTGTCCCACAAAATGCAGAAATCCCTTTTTATCCATCCTCTTAAAGATTCGCTTGGAGACTCATGTTCCCATGTGGGCTTATCCCCAAAAAAAATATATTCTTTATTGTCTAGCCCTTTTACCCTTTTAAAGGCATAGCGGATATTAAAAATACTAATTTTTCCATTTTTTGAATAATGCTCACCTGGACCTTCAAAAAAAGAAACATCTTTGCCAAGGGCTTTATTCACACGCCAATTATTTTTAGGCAAAACCTTGAGAAAAGCAGGGTTTTTAGTATTTTCAGACCTCAGACAAACTGAAGAATCCAAGATATCATCAGCTTGCATCCATCCCCATTCACCAGAACGTTTTTTTAGCAAATAAAATCTTTTATCGCTGGTTTTTTCATATGCCATCAAAGTATCCATAAATCCAGGCGGATTAGGTAGGTTCTCAGATTTTTTGGAGGGCCGGAATTTGAATTTTGCATCTGGCACGACAACCGCAACATACAAATCGCCACCGCGAACATCAGTTAATGGTTTTGTAGGAATATTATTACCCGGAAAATAAACATCTGCAGATCCTGCGTTTAGAGAGCATAAAAGAATGGATAAAATTATGATGATATTTTTTTTCATTTTTGATTCTCCTGTTTATCTTTGTTGTAACAATAAATGGATTTAATGATAATAAAAATAATAAATAATTATATCACAAATTAATTGAATTCATGAACATTTTGTTCAATAAGTGACTCAAACTCATTAATTATTTTTTCAAAAGCTCCTTTAAAGAAACCATTATAGAATTCGTTTTCTATATTCAGTTCCATAAATTTTAATCGTTGAAATTTAGCCTTTGATGTTAATTCTTTTTCGTTCTCACCAAACTGGACAATCAAAGCGCAGTAGTTGTTTTGATGTAATTGTTGGTTCAATTCAGAAAGTACGCTTTCAGATATTGGTGCTTGGGGAGCGCCAATGATAATCAGGGCGGCACCTTTAAATCTCAGATCATCCGAAATGCTGAATCCATTGAAAAAATTACAGGCATCATTAATTAATTGGCTATGAGGGATACCTCGATTTTCAAAGAATATTTTTTTATTATATGAATATATAAAATTAGGTTCATTCCATTTTGTAGCAAATATTCCCGTATTATTTAGCAAAACAGGTTTTTCATTTGCATGTTGGGTGTAAAAATAGGTTTTAAGCCATCTGTCATTCCAATATCTGTATTTTGGGTTATTATCCAGCTTACTTGACAATTTTCGTAGTTGATTTTTCATTTGCTTAAAATCTTTCTCAGAACGATTTAAAGGTGATTTATTTAAATCAAGGCTGGGGTTGAACAGAACATATAAAACCGGCTTGTTAAACTTCAACTGAATGATTTGTTGTGTCATTGGATATGAAGATTGAGGTTGGAATTTAGTTGTATGAACCTTAAATTCAGGGCATTCAGAGTCACCAGTAAACATTTGAAGGTTATCATTGTATTTAAATGGGGTGTATTTGTTTGAACACTTTGTAAAGACTTTTATATCTTCGTCAATATTGTAGGCATCTGTTTGATTGCCTTCATAGGTGCATAATAGCTTAATCTGATTTTTTTCTGAGCTTGTTTTTGTAATGATTCTTTTTGTGATGATCGTTGGTGTAGATCTTTTATCTTTGGCATTTTTTATGTCAGTTTTTGTAATGATTTCTTCTGGTAATATGTTTCTTTTATATATATTTCTAAATGTTGTAAGAGACTCATAATTATAGGTATCATTATTGATTCTAATGGCTGCATATTTATCGCCATTAGGGGATGAGTTATAATAAAGTTGACCAGATTTATATGATATCCATTCGTTATCAGGAAATGCGGAATAGATATAAGAATCGTTTTCATTGTTTATATTCCATATTCTCGAGGTATTATCAGAGCTTCCTGAAGCAATGTGCCTGCCATCCGGGCTAAAACGCACCGATAGTACATAAGATGAATGTCCCTTAAAAGACCTGATAAGATCTCCATCTTTTACATTCCATATATATATCGTGTTATCATGACTTCCAGCAGCAATGTATTTGCTATCAGGGCTAAATTCCAAAGAAAAGAAAATACCTTTGAAAGTTCTAACGATTGAGCCATCTTTAATATTCCATAGATTTGTCTTTTGATCGGAACTTCCTGAAACAAAGTATCTCTCATCTGGGCTTAGACTTACAGGAGGCAAAGGCCCCTTGAAAGTTTTGATAAGATATCCATTTTTCACATTCCATAGTTTGAGTGTTTTATCAGTACTTCCTGAAACTATATGTCTGCCATCTGAAAAAAAACATACTGACTTTACAGGTTTGGAATGTCCCCTAAAAGTTCTAATAAGCATGCCATTTTTTACATTCCATAACTTAATTGTAGAATCTCTGCTTCCTGATGAAACGTGTTTGCCATTCGGGCTGAAATTTACTGAATATACAGTATCTGAATGCCCTTTAAAAGTCCTTGTAAGCTTGCCATTTTTTACATTCCATAATTTGACTGTATGATCATTACTTCCTGAAGCAATATACCTGTTATCCGGACTGAAATTCACTGAATTTACAGAAGAAGAATGCCCTTTGAAAGACTTTATAAACAAGCCCTTTTTTAAATCCCACAAATTGATAGAGTAGTCTGTTTTACCTGAAGCAATATATTTACCATTCTGGCTGAAACTCACAGATCGAATAAATGAGGAATTACCTTTTAACGACCTGACAAGCGACCCCTTTCTAACATTCCAAAGTTTGATGGTATGGTCATAACTTCCTGAAGCAAGGTCTCTACCATTCAGGCTAAAGCACACTGAACTTACATTAGAAGTATGACCTTTGAAAGTTCTGACAAGATGGCCATCTTCTACATTCCATAGATTTATCGTTTTGTTTCTATTTCCTGAAGCAACGAATTTTCCATTTGGACTAAAACTTACTGAATTTACGAAAGAATTTTCACGAATAGTTCTGATCAGCGTGCCATCCTTTACATTCCATAACTTAATCGTATTATCTAAACTCCCTGAAACAATGAATTTACCATCTGGGCTGAAACGAACTGATACAATTTCCCCTAAATGTCCCTTGAAAGTTCGTATATGATCCCCACCTTTAACATTCCATAGCTTGATTGTTTTATCATGACTTCCTGAAGCGATACGTTTGGAATCAGGGCTGAAACAAACTGTTACTATAATTTCTAAATGCCCTCTGAAAGTTCTGATAAGTGAGTTATTTTTAACATCCCAAAGTTTGATTGTTTTATCATAACTTCCTGAAGCAATACATTTGCCATCTGGACTGTAACTCACTGACTCAACAAAAGAGGAATGCCCATTGAAAGTATTGATCAACTTACCATTTTTTACATTCCATAGTTTAATCGTATCATCATGACTTCCTGAAACAATGTGCCTGCCATCTGGGCTGAATTGAACTGAGTTTACAAAAGAAGAATGCCCCTTGAAAGTCCTGATAACCACACCTTTTTTAAGATTCCATAACTTTATGGTATTATTCCAGCTTCCTGAAGCAATGAAATTACCATCTGGACTATAACAAACAGACTCTATTGCATTTGAATGTCCAATTTGAAGAAAAATTTCCTTTGATTCTTCTGCACTTGAAGTTAATACACTTGATATGATGATGAAGTGTAATACAACTGTATGTCTTAATTTAAATATCATAGTTTTCCTGTATTTGTATTTTATTGTTAACACAAGGATTGACAAGAGAATATCAAAAGGTTACTATAAAAAAATTGAAAATTGTTATATGAACTTTGAAAAGTAGAAAATTTTTTTCTCATTAATTATACAAATATTGTTCAAAAAGTATATTGTCAAAAATTTGATAGTTCATTAAGAGATTTTATTTATTATCACATATTCCCTTTTAATTGACAATAAAAAACAGTTTTTTGTACTATAACATCAATTCTGACGAAAGAGATATTAAATCAAATGTCAAAGAATCAAATCAAGCAAATTGTTTATTGTTTTTTATTCTGTTGTATTGTTGGCTGTATTCCTCAAAATCAAAAACCAGATAATGATTTTGAAAAAGGCGATCAGTCAGAAACACCAAGGAACATCAATAAAAAAAATGATTTCTGTCATCTGACAGAAAACAATCCTCGCCCATCATGGATAGATCAAATACCTCAAAGCAAACAACAGTTATTTGGAATGGGGGTTGCACCAAGACAACCCAAGCAAAAGCAAGTGGCAAAAATTCTTGCAATGCGTGATATTACACAAC
>Ga0272440_1000456_pt1 | contig 34671 bp, 32 predicted proteins | sample SSMMMBAug17_FD_192440 | JGI IMG/M metagenome (GOLD analysis project Ga0272440, IMG submission 192440) | Marine sediment archaeal communities from Little Sippewissett salt marsh, Falmouth, MA, United States - SSM-MMB-Aug17 | ecosystem: Environmental > Aquatic > Marine > Wetlands > Sediment ... | reverse complement strand
AGGCCTTGATCATCGTTTCGGCCAAATGGGAACGTTACGGTGAACCCAATGTAGGGGCGAACCTTATGTTCGCCCTCGAACTAAAAACGTTTGCGAACAATTGTTCGAGGGCGAACATAAAGTTCGCCCCTACATTGTGGCCGAAATGATGATCAAGGCCCACAATTAATATCATCAGTGACAAAAAAATGCAAGAAACATAATAATAATTGCATGCGGTAAGAACGCATACCAGAGGATTCAATGAAAAAAAAAATACATGGAAAACGTCCCAGATTTAATATTATTACAAAAATCTGGTTCAGTATTGGTATTCTGATTATTGGATATTTAATATCAACGATCATTGGTTTTGGCCTGGGGTCAATAACAGAAAAACGAATTGAAATTGTGTCCGATTTATTATTTCCAGGCACCACACAAAGCCGTGAGGCAAAATCAGCATTTAAGGAACAAATGGATTTATATGAAGATGCTGTCATGTCAGGTGAAGAAATTTTTGTTGAAGCTGCAAAAAAAAAGGCTGACAAAGGCATTCATGCCTTAAAAGATATTTTGATGCTTGGTGGATTAGATAAAAAAAAAAGAAAGGAGATTCAATTTGTTCATAATCACATGGTGACTTTTACGGCAACTGCCAATCGGTTTTATAAATCCATGTCTGAGGCTTTTCGCGAAGATATGAAGGTGAATGCTGAAAACATGCCACCTGATGAGTTAAGCATTCTGATGAGTGATAAAGCCGTTCGGCTGGCCCATGAAGCGGATTCCATTCGTAAGGCATTAAGCCAGTTGAATGATTATTTTCAGAAACAGTTAAAGCAGGAATTTACTTCAATTATTGACATTACACATCATCAGCGTTTTTTAAATCTAATTTTATGTATTGTGATTATCTTTGTGTCACTGTCTTTAATTTCAATCATTGTCAATCGATCCATTGTTCGTCCCTTAAAACGAACATTTATGCTTCAAATGGCTGTAGAACAATCCATTGATGGTATTGCCGTTTTCAATTTATTGGGGAATATCGAATTTGTCAACAATGCCTGGGCAAAAATGCATGGATATACACCATCTTCATTATTAAATAAAACCATGTCCTTTTTTCATACCAAAGAGCAGATGAACGAAGAAATTATCCCGCTAATACGTCGATTGAAAACAGAAGGGTTTCATACTTGCGAAGTAGGGCATAAACGCAAGGATGAGACAACCTTTCCAACCATGATGGCTGTTAATTTACTCAAGGATGAAAATAACAATCCAACGCATCTGGTTGAGATTGCAAGAGATATTTCTATACAAAAACAAAATGAAGAAGAACTGCGTATGGCAAAAGATGATGCTGAAGCCTCCAGTCTGGCACTTCAGGAGTCTTTAGAAACATTAAAAAAGACACAAAATCAATTGATTCAATCCGAAAAAATGGCATCTTTGGGCGGTTTAGTTGCTGGCGTTGCCCATGAAATTAATACACCCCTTGGGATTTCTGTGACGGCCTCTTCATTTCTGGAGAGAAAAACAAAAGAAATAAAGGAATTGTTTGATTTAAATCGTTTGAAACGCTCGGATTTTAAAAAATTCATTGAAATCGGAATGGAGTCCGCATCGTCAATATTGGCCAATCTGAATCGGGCGGCAGAATTGATTCAGAGTTTCAAGCAGGTTGCAGTGGATCAAACGGTTGAAGAAAAGCGCGTTTTTGGTTTAAAGCATTATATTGACGAAGTCTTTATCAGTTTACGTCCCCGATACAAACGCACACTTCATCAAATTTCAGTCAATTGTCCGGAAAATATCGAACTGAACAGCTATCCAGGTGTTTTCATGCAAGTGCTGACCAATCTGGTGATGAATTCTTTATTGCATGGTTTTGATAAAATTGAGCAAGGTCAGATATCAATTGAAATTACAGATAACATTCAAACTGTAACAATTGAATATAGAGATAATGGTAAGGGGATGACTGACGAACAACTGGCAAAAATTTACGATCCATTTTTCACGACACGTCGGGGGCAGGGGGGAACCGGTTTGGGAATGCATATTGTGTATAATCTTGTGACACAATCTCTTTCAGGTGAAATCGAATGTCATAGCCGGTTGGGTGAGTATACTGTCTTTACGATTACTATTCCAAAAGATCTTGATCAAGCTTCGTACATTGCTTGATTTGCGTTGTCGGGCATGGGGTTGATTTCGGTTCTTGTGAATGGAATGGATGATATTGAACGATTTCCCCTGACCTTTACATAAGACTTGGCGTGGCTATCAGTTGTGGAAAAAAAAAATCTATGATAAGTAGTTTTTTTATGTACCTTTGCGGCATGCAAAAAGATCCAATTGAAGGATATTTATAAAAAAAATTTCAAACATTGTATCTATATTCTTGACAAACATATGCACTGACGTATAAAAAACGTAAAATTAATTAACTTTTGGAAAAGGGGATAATGATGCCTGAGGAAAACAAATTAACCAATCAAGACGATGAAATCATTGATCTCATCGAAATTACCGAAGACGAGGAAGACGACCTGGATGAACTGGATGATCTGGAACTTGTCGACCTTGATGAAGATTCAGATGACGATCTGAATTCGGACGACGAACCCGAAATGATTGATCTGGATGACGAAATTTCAGATGAAATTGATCAGGATTCCGAAACCCTGGTTGAATTGGATGAATCAATTTCAGATGATGTACCTGATATTGCAGATGACGAATCTGTTGATATGGAAGAATTAGAACCTGATAGGGAAACAGGTGATGATCAAAATATCGATTTGGTTGAAGACAGTCATGATGATATGGTTGAAAATGTTGATGACCTGATCGAAGATTCTGATGATATTGTGGAAGATCATGATGTGGTTGAAGATATGTCAGATATGGTTGAAAGTGCTGACGATCTGGTTGAAGAGACGGATGACATGCTTGAAAGTGCGGATGATATTGTTGAAGATATTGAAGATTTAGGGGAAGATGCTGACGATTCAGTTGAACAAAAGGATGAAATGATTGCCGAAAATCAACCAAATGAAAACCAGGCCACACCAATCGAAATGCCTGACTCAGAAGAATTGATTGACACACCTGTTGTAAATAAAATTGATGATGACGATGATGACGATGATGATGAAATTATCGAACTGACAACACCAGCGCCAGTGCCATCAGGGCCGTCGGCGATCTCTCCAGAAGATTTAAAAGAGACTGTTCGTGACGTTCTTGAGGAAATGGTCGGTGAACGTCTGGATCAACTTCTAAGCAATGTGGTTGAATCTGTTGTATCACAAAAAATCGAGGACCTTCAACAGGAACTGATGTCATAGATTTTTAGATTTCACTTTAGCTATATAAAGAGTAGATATATGTTAGATAAAAGTTACGAACCCCACGCGGTCGAAAAAAAATGGTCTCAATTTTGGAAAGAAAACAAACAGTTCGCTGCAAAAGACGCTTCCAACCAACCGTCATATTCCATCGTAATACCACCACCAAATGTTACAGGTGTTTTACATATGGGACATGCCCTGAATGTCACCTTGCAAGACATTATGTGTCGCTATCGCAGAATGAAAGGCGATAATGTCTTGTGGATGCCTGGGACCGACCATGCTGGTATTGCAACACAAAATGTTGTTGAAAAACAACTGGCCAAAGATGGTCAGGATCGACATCAGTTGGGCCGAGATCAATTTATTGCGCGTGTATGGGAATGGAGACAAGAATATGGTGGCGCAATTATCAATCAGTTACAACGTCTGGGTGCATCATGTGATTGGGATCGCGAACGTTTCACCATGGATGAGGGCCTGTCCAAAGCCGTTCGAAAGGTGTTTGTTGAATTATATAATGAGGGGCTGATTTATCAGGGAGATTATATTACCAACTGGTGTCCGAGATGTCGGACCGCATTGGCTGATCTGGAAGTCGAACATGAAGAGTTGGATGGTCATTTATATCATATCCGGTATCCATTTGGTGATAATTCCGATGATGGCTTGATTGTCGCCACCACTCGACCGGAAACCATGCTTGGGGATACTGCGGTTGCTGTGCATCCCGAGGACGAACGTTATGAAAATATTCCAAATACTGTTCAATTGCCCTTAACAGATCGCACCATACCGGTTATCAAAGATGCTTATGTGGATCGAAGCTTTGGGACCGGTGCCTTGAAAGTAACACCTGCCCACGATCCCAATGATTTTAATATTGGTCAACGACATGAACTTCAATCCATTCGCGTAATTGGTGATGATGCCAAAATGACCCCGCTGGCCGGAACAACATATCAGGGGATGGATCGATTTGCTTGTCGCAAACGTGTCATTAAGGACCTTCAAGACCTGGGGGTGATGGTTAGAATTGACCCATTGAAACACGGCGTGGGACATTGTTATCGATGTAAAACAGTGGTCGAGCCCAATCTTTCCAGACAATGGTTTGTCAAAACAGCCCCACTGGCAGAAAAAGCGATCCAGGCTGTTGAGAATGGCGAGACCAAAATTATACCTGAAAATTGGACAAAAACCTATTATGAATGGATGCATAATATCAAAGACTGGTGTGTTTCTCGTCAGATCTGGTGGGGCCATCGTATCCCTGCATGGTACTGTCAGGCGTGTCATCATACAATGGTGAGCCTGAATGATATCACGAAATGTACAAAATGTAATAGCCAGAATATCATTCAGGAGTCTGATGTCCTGGATACCTGGTTCAGTTCGGCATTGTGGCCATTTTCAACGATGGGATGGCCGGATCAAACGCCATTGTTAAAAACCTTTTATCCAACATCATTGCTTGTTACTGGATTTGATATCCTGTTTTTTTGGGTTGCCCGCATGATGATGATGGGTCTCTGGTTTATGAAAGATGTTCCTTTTACTGATGTCTACATTCACGCGCTTGTGCGAGATGAAGATGGTAAAAAGATGAGCAAATCTAAAGGCAATGTGATTGATCCATTGGATATTATCCAACGCTATGGGACAGATGCTTTCCGCTTTACATTGGCCGCCTTTGCTGCGCAAGGGCGGGATATTAGAATGTCTGAAAAACGTATTGAAGGCTATCGGAATTTTATTAATAAGCTCTGGAATGCGGCCAGATTCTCGCTGACACATCTGGAATCCTATTCTTCTGAAGACACAACAGATCAGCCATCATTACCAGACAAATGGATTCTTTCCCGACTAACTCGCGTGGCTATGGATGTGGAATCTCATTTGGATAACTACAGATTTAATGATGCGGCCAATGCGCTGTATCAATTTGTCTGGCATGAGTTTTGTGACTGGTATCTGGAATCCATCAAACCCATACTATATGATCGTGAAGGCCACAAGCCATCAACATTGGCCTGCTTAAATAATGTATTATGTGCAAGTCTGGGCCTGTTACATCCATTTATCCCATTCATTACTGAAGAAATCCGAAGTAAACTTCCGGCCCCCCCAGGCACATCGTTAATGTATACAGATTTTCCATCAAATGTGAATGCATTAAACCCAAATGCAGAAAACTTAATGAATATAATGATGGATATTGTCACAGGTATCCGAAATATTCGGGGAGAAATGAATATCAGCCCCTCATTTTTGCTGGATGTAATCATTCACTCACCCAATGCAGGTATTCGTCAGGAAATGGATACACACAAAAATCTGATGATCAACCTGGCCCGACTCAAAAATTTGACTGTACAAAAACCATCAATACGCCCCAAATCAGTAGCCACTGTGGTTATTGGTGATCATACCGTTTATGTTGCACTTGAAGGTGTGATTGATTTTGCAAAAGAAGCCGGTCGTCTAGATAAAGAAATTCAAAAAATTGAAAAAGAATTGGTGGGGATCAGTAAAAAACTGGCCAATGAAGATTTTTTGAATAAAGCACCTCAAGCGGTCGTGGATAAAGTTTCACAAAAACACGCGGCGCTAATGGAAAAACAGGATCGCCTGAAAGAAAACCTGACAAAAATACAAAAGATTGGAAATATTTAATCGTTTGACTGCAATCATTATTTTCAAAAGTCAGGCATGCCTGGCTGAATAACGCTGTTCATAATTAATCCAGGAGGAAAACCATTGCCAATTCATCTCGTAACTCACCCTTTAATCAAACACAAAGTCGGCCTTTTGCGAAGGCATGATATATCAACAAAAAATTTTCGAGAACTGGCGCAAGAAATCACCAGCCTGCTTACCTATGAAGCCACAAAAACATTTGAAACAGAAATGAAAACAATTAAATGTTGGTCTGGACCGGTTCAGGTAGAGTGTATTAAGGGAAAAAAAATTACAGTGGTTCCAATTCTTCGCGCAGGCCTTGGCATGATGGATGGTGTTCTCCAATTGATTCCATCTGCGCGCGTGAGCGTGGTCGGCCTGTATCGAAATGAAGAAACCCTGGAACCTGTTCAATACTATGTTAAACTTGCCGGACATATGGAAGAACGAATCGCTTTGATTGTCGATCCCATGCTTGCCACCGGTGGTACCCTGGTCGCAACAATCGCTTTATTGAAAGCATCAGGTTGCAAAAATATTAAAGGACTGTTTATTGTGGCGGCTCCTGAAGGGATCAAACGCCTGGAAAATGCGCATCCTGATGTCGATATCTACCTGGCATCAATTGATAAACAACTGAACGATATTGGCTATATTCTGCCTGGCTTAGGTGATGCAGGCGATAAAATTTTTGGCACAAGATAGGTTTATCTGATGCACAATTATCAATCAACAGATTTTTTATTTCGCTTGAAAGATTCCATTTTAGGCGCACAAATGCTGTTTGTTGCTTTTGGTGCGCTAGTACTGGTTCCTTTATTAACCGGCCTGGACCCAAATGTTGCCTTATTTACTGCTGGCGTGGGCACATTGATTTTTCAAACCATTACAGGCGGTCAGGTGCCTGTCTTTTTGGCCTCATCTTTTGCCTTTATTGCACCCATCATCTATGGGGTCAAAACTTGGGGAATTCCGGGAACACTCTGTGGGCTTATGGCAACAGGTTGTCTTTATATTGTTTTTAGTCTGATCATTCAGATTCGTGGGGTTCATGTGATCCAACGATTGTTTCCGCCAGTGGTAACCGGTCCAATGATCATGATTATTGGATTAATCCTGGCACCTGTGGCAGGCAATATGGCCATGGGAAAAACAGGTGATGGTACATTACAACTCATTCCAATTAATATTGCGTTGATCATTGCAATACTTTCTCTTGGTGTGACAGTGATCGTTTCAATTCGCGGCAAAGGAATTTTTCGACTGATCCCTATTTTAAGCGGTATTTTTGCGGGATATGCATTAAGCCTTTGCTTTGGAATAATTGATTTTTCAAGTATCGCTGCGGCAAAATGGTTTGCAATACCAGAGTTTGTTCTGCCACAGTGGCATCCTGAAGCAATCATTTATATTGTTCCAGTAGCGATTGCTCCGGCTATCGAACATTTTGGTGATGTTCTTGCCATTGGTTCAATTACTGGAAAAAACTATTTAAAATCACCGGGGATTCATCGGACACTCATGGGTGATGGCATTGCAACAGGAATTGCATCCATGCTGGGCGGGCCGCCAAATACAACCTATTCTGAAGTGACTGGCGCGGTCGCACTGACTCGTATTTATAATCCAGCAATTATGACATGGGCGGCTATTACTGCGATTATCTTATCATTTGTGGGCAAAATTGGTGCCTTTTTACAAACAATTCCAGTGCCTGTTATGGGCGGCATTATGTTGCTGTTGTTTGGGGCAATCATGGTTGTGGGAATGAAACAACTGATAAAGGTGGGCGAAGACCTGACAATGCCCCGAAATTTAGCCATTGTTGCGATCATGATGACAATTGGAATTAGCGGATTGCGTATTTCAGTTAATGATTTTTGTATGGAAGGTATCGGGCTCGCGGGTATACTGGGTGTTCTGTTGAACTGGATTTTACCCTTTGAAAATCAACGATATCCTTTGGGCATTCTTGTTTATGGCTCCATGATGGGCGATCCTGGCAAAGAGATGAAGCAGAATCTTCAAACAACAATACCTGTTATCACGCCTTTTCCTGTTGAGTACGCACGTAAAAGCAAAAATAGATCAAATGCACCGGTTTTGGTTCCAATCAAAACAGATGGCGCAAAAGTCAAGGCACAAATTCTGGTCATGAAACCCGAAATTTCTGTACAAAAGGCCTGCGATTTATTGTATCGACGCGCAATAAATTTTGTTGATGAACCTGCCATTGTTTATGCAGATAAAGATAAGCATGAAAACAGTGGCCTTGATATCCAATTTATTGAAAACTTTGAAAATGTTGAGAAAGTTTTTTATACCGCTTTTACGCCCAATATTAAAACGATTGTCAATCCTGATATTTCTCCGGATGACAAAGCCAAAGAGCTGGCGTATCTGGCAATTGAAAGCCTGAATCAGGGTACTTTTTGTATGCAGCGTGATGGGATTCGATGCTTGATTGAGGATATCAGTTCGGGAATAAAAACACCGCTATCAGAATTTTATGTGCGTGAAATTGTCAATCGCGCATCAGCAAATGATTTAAATGAAGCGCGAATGTTGATCGCAAAACAGAAAAAGATTTATCCATAATCTTATCATATCAATAATTCTTTCACCGGGACAATAAGTTCATAATGAAAACAAACACAAAAAATAATCATCTTGTGTGGCATCGGTCGCTGGTCAGACAATCCGATCGGAATATGATGAATGGTCATAAAAGTATAAATATATGGTTTACCGGTTATTCAGGATCTGGCAAATCTACCCTTGCCCATGCCTTAGAAAAACGCCTGTATGAGATGAAATGTCGCACGTTTGTTTTTGATGGCGACAATGTACGTCATGGATTATGCAAAGATTTAGGGTTTTCAGCAGACGATCGGCGGGAAAATATCAGACGCATAACCGAAATGGTCAAATTGTTTCTTGATGCCGGACTGATTGCATTGACTGCCTTCATTGCCCCATTTCAAAAGGATCGGGATATTATCAAGTCTCGCTTAGGCGCTGACCATTATATTGAAGTCTATTGTGATTGTCCATTGCGCATATGTGAAGAACGTGATGTCAAAGGCATTTATAAAAAGGCACGACAGGGGCTGATCAAAGATTTTACTGGGATTTCATCACCCTATGAACGACCACAATCTCCAGATATTGTACTTCAAACAGACATACAGAACATTGATACATGTATCGAACAATTAATACACCTTATGAAAGCACGTGGCGTTTTTGAATCTCAGGACGTTTAATCGGATAGTGTGTTTTTTTATTTATTGAAATAAAACATTATTCTTGCCTCTCCAAATATTTTATGATAATTTATTTTTTATGAGTAATATTAAATTCCTGTATCAGGGATTGTTAAAAAATTGTAAACAAAAACAATACAGTACCCATTGGGCAATCCTTCAAAGGATAAAGATTCGATAAAGGAGATCAGCATGACAACACGAGTGTCTTCACAGGCTATTTGTAATCGGCATCATTATTGTTTGGGTGTGATCCGGTTTTGTGTTCTATTCATCATGTCCATCAGTATCATGTGGACAATGGATAATCTTTTTTTATCACCGCATCCAACTGCCTGGGCTGAGGAAGAAGCCCCTGCTGAGGGAGAAGCACCTCCTGAAGGTGAAGGAGCACAACAGGAAACAGCACTTGATGTTTTCTTAAAACTGGAGCCATTTATTGTCAATCTGAAAGGCAATGGCATGAAACGTTACTTAAAAACGACCATTGCAATTGAGGTTGAAGAAAGAGAAGTCAAGGAAGAGCTGGAAATGCTCACACCTAAACTTCGGGATACCATATTGTTTGTTTTAACGAGTAAATCCTATAATGATCTCTTCTCCAACGAAGGCAAAATCGCGCTCAAACATGAATTAATTGCCCATATTAATCGTATTTTAAAATCCGGCACCATAAAAGCAATCTATATTACCGATTTTATTATACAATAGCATGTTAATGACATCGGTCATGATATTTATTCGTTTGTATCTCAATGTATGTGATAGAAACGTTTAAAGTGATAATATTCAAAGAAAAAATAGCTTTCAAAGAATTGATACAATGGAAATGACCCTGGATCAAAATTGTTATTTCAAATGGAATTGGAACGCTCTGTTCAAAACATTTCAGCAGTTTCAGGAAAAAAATCTGAAAGCGATCAAAACACGTTTGGCCGAGCTATCAAAACAAAAAGAACGAATTGACAAAAATCTTTATTGTCGGGTTTGCCGAAATCGAATAACATCTATCAACCATTCTATTCAAATGAATGGCAGTGTGGAACATCAATTTACAAATCCTGAAGGCAACACTTTTGAGATCGCCTGTTTTTCTGTCGCACCGGGATGTGTACAATCAGGTACACCAACGATTGAGCATACATGGTTTGATAATTACGTATGGAGATTTGCCTTGTGTGCGAAATGTCACTTACATATGGGATGGTTTTATCAGTCAAATCATCACAATTTTTATGGTTTGATTCGCAATTCATTAATTCATAATTCATAAGGAAAGCTTGGAAAATAATTTCCCCTTTTATCTTTAACATATAATCCTTTGGCACGTAGAGACGTAGCATGCTACGTCTCTACAGAACAAAAACCCCGATGAACTTTTTTTCAAATGGGGAACTTATTTTTCTTGATCGTTCAAAAAAATAAAGTCGTATAGAGACATCGCATAATAAATATGTCTTTTATGTACAATACTTCCAATATGAGCATTTTTTTTAAATGGGGAACTTTTTTTTAAGAGCATTCCTAAATAATGGGTAATAAAGCTATTATGAAAAACGCAGAGAGAATTCGTGTGCTTGTTCTTGAAGATGATGACATCGTGCGTCTCATAGTCAAGGAGTATTTAGTGGTGTCTGGATTTGAAGTTGAGGAATCTGCGGGTCCCATAAACGCATTGAAAATCCTTGAAAACAATGTCTTTCATATTGCTATTGTGGATATCCATATCCCTGAAATGTCGGGAGAGGCCTTTATTGAAAAAGCCCAAAAAATTTTACCAAACATTCAATTTATTATCCATACCGGGGCAAGTGATTACAAGCTTTCTTCAAAACTCGAAAAAATGGGCGTCTCGCAAGATAGCATTATCGTAAAACCGGTTGAAGATATGAATATATTTCCAACATTGATCAAGCAGTTGGTTCAAAACATTTAGAATTCAAAGATACAAAACGAACATTTTTTTGAAATGAAAGAATTTTAGTTGAGGAGAAACGCATGTCTAAAAATGTACTGACAAGACCCGGCGACCTGCTCAAGCGGGCAGTCCAATGGATATCCGAACAAAAACAAAAACAGCCTGAAACTGGCATATCAACGCTTATCGATCAGGCCGGGCTTAAATATGATTTGTCACCCAAAGATCTTGATTTTTTAACGCGAAAATTAGATCAGAAATCATGAAAACGATCAAAAGACTTCCTGAAATAATTGCCAATAAAATCGCCGCAGGTGAGGTGGTTGAACGTCCTGTTTCAGTTGTAAAAGAGCTTCTGGAAAATGCCATTGATGCGAACAGCTCGCGTATCAGGATAGATATTGAAAAAGGGGGGGCGCAGTTAATACGGATATCAGATAATGGTATCGGCATGCATCGTGACAATGCCCTGCTTTCTTTGGAACGTCATGCCACAAGCAAAATTGCCACAGATTCAGATTTATTTTCAATTAAAACGTTGGGGTTTAGAGGTGAAGCGCTTCCCAGTATTGCGGCAATATCCAAAATGGTGATGGTTACTCGCCCGCATGACTGCGAACTTGGGACAGAAATTCAAGTAGAGGGCGGGAAAGTCAAACAGGTCAGTGATGCCGGTGCGCCATCCGGGACCTTTATTTCGGTCAAAGACCTTTTTTTCAATACACCTGCCCGAAAAAAATATATGAAAAGCAATCGGACTGAAACAGCCCACATAATCGACTATCTGTCCAATGTGGCTGTGGGGTTTCCATCAATTCATTTCAAACTCTTTCACAACGCAAAATCTGTAAAGAATTGGCCTCAAACAAAAAATATCCCCGATCGTATTGCAAATGTGATGGGGGACGATTTATATAAAAAGCTTTATCCTATTGAATATAAAAATGACCATGTTTCAATTGAAGGCTATGTGGCATCACCGGAAACCAGCCGAAAAACATCAAGTCATGTCATTTTTGTCAATGGTCGAGTCGTAACTGACCGCTTTATTCATCATGCCATTATGGAAGGTTATCGCGGAAAATTGCTCAAGGGTCATTATCCGGTTGTGGTATTATTTTTGAGTGTACCTTTTGAGGATGTTGATGTTAACGTACATCCGGCCAAACAGACGGTCCGATTTGTTCATCAGGGAAGTATCTATCAAGCGATTGTTCAGGCAATCCAAAATGAGCTTGTCAAAACCAATCGCGGGCCTTGGCAATCTCAGCCTGAAACGCAATCTTTACCAGAATCTCCCAATAATATTGAAAAAGAAAACAAAAAGACACTGCCCCCAAATCGGCTCTATGAGATGCCAGATCAAACCCAAAGTATTCAGAACAAGGCTTCAGAAGAATTTTTTCCAATCGCTTACACATCACAAACCACATTGATACCAGAACCAAAAGAAAGACAATTTTATCCGGACAATCGTATTGAATATGACAGCTTGCAAATAATCGGACAATTGCAAAAAACATATGTTATTTGTGAAAAAGGTCCGTCCATGTTTTTAATTGATCAACACGCTGCTCATGAACGGGTGGTGTATGAACGATTAAAGAATGCGTTGTCATCACAAAAACTGCCAGTTCAACGCTTGCTTATTCCAGAAACCATTGAACTGACTTATCAACAGTCATTGATTTTTGAAAAGCTGATTCCGAATATGCAAAAAATTGGTTTTGATATTGAACATTTTGGTCAGAATACATTTGTGATTAAATCGGTCCCTGATATCTTGACAGGTAAAGACATCAATGCTTTAATTCATGAGATTGCAGAAAGTCTTCCAGATATTAAAAATACCGCACCTGTAGAGCAGGCAATTGATGAATGTCTCATGATGATGGCCTGTCATTCAGCAATTCGGGCGGGACAAACATTAAAAACGATTGAAATTAGCAACCTCCTGAAATCCCTTGATAAATGTGAACATCCTTCGCAGTGCCCCCACGGTCGCCCCACATGTATTCAATGGGATAGAACAGAAATTGAAAAAAAATTCAAACGTATTGTATAATACCTGTTTTTTTTATGAATGAATTAAAAATTTCATTGATAACTTGCTAAAAATAAGTTATTAATTCAATTCATGTTATAGCGCGTACAACTTTTATTAAATGTGTTAACGCGTGAAAAAAATTAATAAAATAAACAAACAATAATTTTTCCCAACCATAAATTAAGGTAACAATCTTTGATGTTGGGGTATATTAACACTTACTTTATATAGATTCGATATAATCTATATATCAGAGCAACTGCAATAATTAATAAAAACCATTGCGGTCGCTAAACCAGAGAAAGGAGTCAGACAGTGAATACGTATTTAAAAATTTATCTTACTTTTATTCTTCAATTTGTTGTGGCAACAATATTGGTTGTCAAATGCATAATTGAAAATGGCGGAAACTTTTATGTGGGCGGTTTCGTCGTCCTTGTGATCATTTTTGTTTTATCTCTGATCATTTTAAAGAAAACAGTATATAATGTGTATAAGATTTTTGGAGAAATGTCCGGTGAGATGACAATGATTTCCCATGAAATTGAAAAAATGTCATCAAGTGTCCTGAATACGACTCAATCATTATCAGATGGCACCTCGGGGCAGGCATCAGCGTTAGAGCAGACATCATCATCATTAGAAGAAATTGCGTCCATGACCAAACAAAATGCAGATAATGCAAATACAGCCAATTCTCTGGTTAAAGAGGCAGGACAGATTTTTAAACAGGCCAATGAATCCATGGATCAGTTGACGAATTCCATGCAAGAGATATCAAAGGCCAGTGAAGACACGCAAAAAATTGTTAAAACAATTGATGAAATTGCATTTCAAACCAATTTGCTTGCATTGAATGCTGCGGTGGAAGCTGCCCGAGCGGGTGAAGCCGGGGCCGGATTTGCTGTTGTTGCGGATGAAGTTCGTAATCTTGCCATGCGTGCGGCTGAAGCTGCCAGAAATACATCCAATATTATTGAACAAACTGTTAAAAAAGTCCAGGAAGGTTCCGGTCAGGTTACCAGTACCACTGAAGCTTTTGGTCAGGTTGATGAAAACAGCAGAAAACTAGGTGAATTGATTGGTGAAATTTCCAGTGCGTCCAATGAACAGGCCATGGGGATTGATCAAATCAACCGCGCTGTTTCTGACATGGATGAAGTGGTTCAGCAGAATGCCTCACGCGCACAGGAATCTGTTAATTCCTCAAAAGAATTAAATGGATATGGCAAAAAGATCAAAGGAAGTTTTGCTGAACTGATGCGTGCTTTTGGCGCAGCATCAACAGGAATAAGTCGTCCCATTTCAAAGGCTGGTTCAGGTGGCGCTCGTTCGGGAGCGAAGAAACCGCAATCCACTCCGAAAAGACGACCGAAATCAATAACAGCCGGAAGCGCAGCACCTAAAGCGCAAAAAAAAGAAGCATTACAATCAACCAGTGAAGTGCGACCCGAACAGATGATTCCATTTGATGATGATGATTTCAAAGATTTCTAACATATCAATGATTTATTTTTAACGAACCGATGATAAAGGAGAAGCAATATGAGCGATGAAAAAATGCAACTTGACCAGGTTTCATCCTCAGTCAAAAGAGAGGGCAAATATTTGACCTTCGCTTTGGCAGATGAAGAATATGGTATCGGCATTTTAAAAGTTAAAGAAATTATTGGTATGATGGCAATCACTCCTGTTCCGCAAACACCATCATATGTAAAAGGGGTGATCAATCTAAGAGGTAAAGTGATTCCGGTTGTTGATTTACGAAGTAAATTCGATATGGAATCAATAGATTATACTGATCGAACGTGTATTATTGTTGTTGAAATTGAAGGAAAGGAAGAGCGGATACAAATTGGTATTGTCGTAGATACAGTGTCTGAAGTGATCAATGTTAGAGAGGATGATGTTGAAGATACCCCCACTTTTGGTACCCGTGTCAGTACTGAATTTATTCTTGGTATGGCAAAAATTGAAGGCACTGTCAAAATATTGTTGGACATAGATGCGGTTCTCAGTGCAAAAGAACTGAGCCAAATCGTATAAGCGCAAAAATGACACGTTCAATACTATTTTTATTGATATTGTTGAACGTGTTCATGTCCTATTATCCGTCCTGATAAAATCTTTGCAAGATGCTTATGGAGAAAAATCATGATTAAATTAATCGTTTTTCATAGCGGCAAACCTGCTTGAAAGAACTGTCAAAAGGTCATAGGTGTGGCCAAAGATATGGAAAAAGAATTTGCTGAAGATATTGATTTAAATATTTATTTAAATGATTCGCCTGAAGCGAAAGGATTTGAACTAAAAAGTGCGGCAGGCGTTTTTGTCAACAAAGAGCATGTGCCACTTCTTGTCGCGTTATCAAACGATAAAATGAGAACCTTCTTAAAAGAAAGAATGTGAGATTTCATTATTGAAGTTACTTCTTTATTCAGTGGAAGGATAAAATTTTCTCTTTTCTGAATACAATTACCATACATTATATATCCAAATCGGTTAATCAATAGCAATATTCGTATTCACAGGTTTACTTTCAATGGCAGCAATTTCTGGATTGATTCGCCATGTAAATAGCGGAGAAAACAGATATATCAGATGAAGCCCCAAATTGAAATGTCCAAAATATGGGGTAAAAACAGAAATCCCATTTAGCAGAAACATAATTTTTGCAAACAAGGGATGACGTCCACCAAAACGTCCCACATGAATATAATGAATGGAATATGCATTCATTAATAAGGGAATGATTAAAATCAATCCAAAGCAAAAATAGCCCCAAAATAATGCTTCGTCGCCACTTCCCTGATTTTGCGCATACTGAAACATGATTAATGGTGCTGTTAACAATAATGCGGCTGCCGGAGTGGGTAATCCTTTGAAAAATCCAGGAATGGGATGGCGGTCTATTGTAAAATATATCAACCGAATAATCCCCAAAATCGCATAAATAATTGCCAGCCATCCATAAGGCAGGGCCTGTATGAACGCTATGGTACACGAATCAAACAGATAGTAAAAAATAAACGCTGGTGCAATGCAAAAGCTGACAGCATCTGCAATGTCATCCAGAATGCCGCCCAATGTCGGTGTTCTGCTATCTACATTGTCTATGGGGGGCTCTGTGACGCCCAGTTTGCGCGCAACAGCACCATCAAGACGATCAAAGATTGCTGCACCAATCAAAATCATATAGGCTTCACGAATTCGTCCGCCATAAGCAAAAAATATTGACAATATTCCCATCATTGCGTTCATCATGGTCAAAGCATTGGGAAATACCGACAGAATACGCCATCGCAAATATTCATCATCCATGCAAATATCATCCAGGCAATCACTGCCATAACGACGGCAATAGCCGGCAATAGAACCCAAGTTGATCACAAAAAATGTAATTTCAATAAAATATAGCAAGCGCAATGGGATATTGCTTAACCATGAAATCCAGAAATATATGGATGAAGGTGGCCCCTCCAGCGTATAAAAGGCATGTGCGTATAAGATTGCTGCAACTGGCGCGGCAAATAAGGTTCGTAAGCGATTGATATCTGATAATTCTGCTTCTGCCCCTTTTTTCATGGCAAAGCTTTTCATAAAATGGGCAAAATTTTCACGAAGCAATACTGTAACACACAGTATCAACACAAACACCACGTGAAGCAATTCTGCACGACTGCTGGTATTGGATACAAAATGAAACCGCCACATCATGCCAACAGAAATAACCGGGAAATTAATGGCAAACACAATTTTATTCATCATTCGTTCGGCAATGTGGGTCAATTTATAGTGAGGCGCAAATCTGGCCGCAAACCAGCCATCAATAAGATCAATCACAACAGATAAAAATAATGACGTGACTCCCAAGATATAATAAATTGGATTCATGGTCAATATTGTCGCAATTGCAAGAACCATCCCCAAAAAGGCAAGGGGAGGGCGTCCAAAAATTAATATGGTTGTAATTGTTCGCGGTATTTTATGTTGCATGGAAAAACCTTATTCATTGTACTTTATTAATCTACACTTCCAGTATCAATGGAATGATCAAAGGCCGACGCTTAATGACAAATTTAAAATATTGCCGAAGATTCTTTTTAACTTCCTCACGAATGTGCGACACACGTTCTGGCATTTCGACAGGGGTTTCTTCAATGGCTTCGAGAATGACGCACTTGGCATCTTCGAGCAAATGGCCTTTTTCAGATTGAAACAAAAATCCACGAGAGTCAATTTCCGGCCCATAAGCAACGATACCTGTTTCTTCATCAAAAATAATCGTAACGACAACAAACCCATCAATTGAAAGGGCTTTTCGTTCTCTTAATATGCTTTTTCCAACGTCCCCAACACCTTTGCCATCGACCATAATTCGATCTGTTTCAATTTTTTCGATAATTCGTCCCTGATCTTTGTTAAATCCAATAACACTTCCATTTTCTGCCAATAATACATTATTTTCAGGAATTCCTGTCAATTTTGCCAATCTGCCATGATGAATTAAATGCCTGTACTCGCCATGAATAGGGATGAAATACCTGGGCCGGGTCAGTTGAATCATCATTTTGAGTTCTTCTTTAAATGCATGGCCGGAAACATGAATATCAGAAATTTTTTCATAGATGACATCAGCCCCGCGCTTATACAACTTATTGATAATTTTAGCAATGGCACGCTCATTACCCGGAATAAATTTTGAGGAAAGAATCACCCGATCATCCTGCTTAATATGGATATGTTTATGCATGCCTGAGGCAATCCGAGCCAGAGCCGACATCGGTTCGCCCTGGCTGCCTGTTGTAATAATGATCACCTCATGGTCTGGGTATTCGTTAATTTCGTTAATTGATATTTGCATGTCTTCCGGTATTGTCATATATTTTAATTCTTGTGCCAGTCCGACACCAATTTCCATGCTTTTGCCATTAATGACAATCTTGCTGCCGCGTTTGATGGCGATATCAATAATCTGTTGAATACGCGCAATATTCGATGCAAACATTGCGACAATCACGCGGCCATCACTATGTAAAATGATATCCTCAAGCCGGTCGCGTATTTGCTGCTCAGGAATGGTGTACCCTTCTTTTTCAACATTGGTAGAGTCAGACATCAACGCCAAAACGCCCTTTTCACCATAAAGCGCAAATGCATTGATATCTGTCAGTCCCCCTTCGATTGTCGTCGGAGTAAGTTTGAAATCACCGGAATGGATGATACATCCTACAGGCGTTTGAATGGCCAATCCGACACAATCGACAACGCTGTGGCTGACACGAATAAAATCTAACTCAAAGGGGCCTATGATTTGTTTTTGTCGCGGAATAATTTGGTGAAATATGGGCGTGTGGCATAAATCGTGTTCTTCAAGTTTATGACGAATTAAACCCAGTGTAAAGGCCGTTCCATAAATGGGTGCGTTGATCTGTTTGAGCACATATGGCAGCGCACCAATGTGATCTTCGTGTCCATGGGTCAGGATGATTGCGGCAACCTGTTCCGCACGATCCTGAACATATGAAAAATCAGGAATGACAATATCTATGCCAAGCATGTAGTCTTCAGGAAACATCAATCCGGTGTCAATGATGATCATGCTGTTTTCATACTGAACAATCATCATATTGAGGCCAATTTCTCCCAATCCGCCCAAAGGAATAATTTTTAAAGGAAAATCATCCATCATCCATCTTTTTTTAAGTCATGACATCAGCTATCTCAAAAATACGATCTGTAAATGAAATCAAATATGCCAGCTGTTGTTCATTGGCATATTTGATACAATCACAACGAATTCGATTGCGTGTGCGTATTAATAATTCACATGTCAGACAGGCTTCTTCAAGTTCTATCACAAAATACAGCGGCTGACATGTTGCGTGTTTGGCCTGTATTGTATCATACAAATGTTCTGGAAGCGGAATCCAATATACATTGCCAAGATCTGCCGGGCCATAGTTTTGATCCATATACGCTTTAATTTTGGGATAGTCACTTAATCGTATCTCATCAATTTGATATTGTTTCATTTGATTCCAATGCCAATAATTTTTGTTTTAATTCTGGTCCGCCACCAAAGCATCCAATCGTGCCATCAGATCGAATGACCCGATGGCATGGAATAATTATTGGAAACGGGTTTCGTGCCATGCAAGAGCCAACGAATCTTGCCGCTTTTGGTCGGCCAATTTTTTGAGCCAGTTCACCATAGGTACAGACAGAACCATATGGTATGCGGGCTGTCTGTTTTAAGGTCTGAATGTGTAATGCTGTCAAGTCTTGCCATGCCAGCCATTTCCAGGGGGGCTCAATTGGGTGACCTTGAAAATATAACTTTAATTGATCAACCAGCAAATCAATATTGGGATGATGCCCCGGGTCTGGCGAAAAATCTTTTTGAATATCTCGGGTCAATAGATCTTCAGATTTTCTCGGTAAATACAGTCTATACAACTGAAATGGATTGCAGGAATAAACAATGGCAGCGCCACCAAAAACAGTAGGAATCCTCACATGGCTATAGTGCATAATCAATCCCCAATCCATGGGGTCTGATATCCATCTTCCTGTTTTTTTCTGGATTCCAGCGCCAATTGTTTCACCTTTTCAATGTCTTCATCTGAATACACCCCATTGACTCCGGAGATTGCTGCCAGTTTCATGCCATGTTTCAGCCCCATCTTGTAAATTTCCTTCACTTTTTGCCATTCGATATCCCGGCCAATGGTAAAAATTTCAAATCGGCCTTCAAGCGCCAAAACGATGGTTTCAGCCAGGCATGCATAGGCGACATTTGGCGGGAGTCCAATATTGTTCATTTCAACATTTCCAGGCAATAATATTTCGCCGGATTCAATCACCAGAACATCTGGGCGTTTTTTTACATCTTCAGGAGATAAATCCAAAGGTCGTGCCACATCAGTAATGACACATCCAGGCTTGACCTTCGTAATATCCAGCACAGTTTTACCAGCGCCTGAGGTTGCAGTTACGATAACATCCATGTCTGCCAGGAATTTATTGGCCTGTGTCGTCACGTGGATTTCAATATCAGGTGTTTCCTGTAAAATTGACTGTTTCAGTGCCAGGAGCTTGGCCATATTTCGCCCTGCCATGTGAACATTGTCAAAAGCCAGCGCAAGTAAGCGACAGCAAACCGATCCAATGGCACCTGTTGCCCCCATTACCATGGTTTTCGCTTTTAATTTTTGACCCTTTTCAACCTTTATCAAGCCCATTCGTCTAACTGCATCAGCCGCCGCCCATAAGGCTCCAGATGCGCTATAGCTGTTTCCAGTTGTAATGGGTATTTCTGCAAGGCGTGCGACTGTTGCACCTGCATCGCCAACAACCTTTGTAAAAGCACCCAGCCCCATAATTTGTGCGCCCAGGTTTTTTGCCATTTTGGCAGCCATCAGTAATCTGCGATAGGTAAATTCTGGTTTATGCGCCAACATTTCTTTGGGGGTGCCGCCAACTGTGATCAACCAACCTTCAGCTTCAACACCCTGGGGCGACTTGATACCCGTAATTTTAGAATAAATAAAAGGTGGCGCGTATGCCATGACACGCTCCAAGGCATCAAGGAATTTAGGCGTGGTACGTCCGGTAATAAAGTCAATGAGTTTGAGATTTTTGAAGTATTCCTGAGAGAGTGGATGGATCACAAATGCAAAGCGGTTGACACGTTTGGTTTTTCCTGATGGATATATAACGCGGGGGTCCATTTGTTGTTCACTGATTATTTCAAGCATGTCATCAGTGGTTATCTGTTCGATATGTTTGTTTAATGCCGCATAAATTATTGCTTCGAGCACATTGACATCCACAACATTTTCCAGGACCTTTGGTGTTGTGTCAATGATTACATCAACCCCACGTTCATGTAAAAAAGAAACGCGATCATCATATGCTGTGGATGTAATCACAGTCTTTCCACCCAATTCTTCAAGAGAGCAGTCTTTTAAATATTCATAGAAATCGTAGTATGGCACCACAATAACTGTTGCTTTTTGCATGGCTTTTTTTAGAATATACTTATTCCATTCGCGTAAAGGGATCATTGATGATGCGATTGTTTTGCCGGGGACCCAATTCAATATATCATGAATACCACTTTTATAGCGTTCCATATCGCTTAATGATTGAATAAATCGGGGGATGCCATGTTGAATCACCGGATCAGCAAAAGTCAGGTTGTTTGTATATTCCGCCATGACACGTGCAAGATAAATATTGTTCATGCCACTTAAAAATAATACGCGTGCATTGTTGAAATAGTTACCAAATTTAAACTGAAGATGCCTGATCGCCCATTCTTCAGACACTTTACGTAAGGAATCTCCAGCAGTAACAGGAATTCGAAATGCACGTGTAATTCTACCCAATATGTCCGAATCTTTTGCGCTTTTGGGGTTGGAGCAGGGGAATCGAATGGCACCCAAACCAATGGCATCTGCTTTGGTCTCAAGCTCCAGCATTTTTGATGCTGCCTGCTCAGCATCACCATCGAAACCGAAGCGACGTACACGAAAATCCTGTCCTAAGAAAAAGGTTTCAAAAGAAAAATCTTTCTTTTTTTCTCCCAGACTAATACTTACAATTTCTTTCATAATTTCTCCAGTTTGTTAATTTGTTCAATTGCATTTGCAGGGCAATCTGTTGCTGCCTCACAAAACCATTGATATTCTTCATTTGTATTTGGTTGACATATAATTTTACTTAACAGCGTATCCGCATCCAGCATAAAATAAGCTGGCATTAATTCAACACAAAGCATACAACCAATACAATTATCACTTATTTGAAAAACAGTCTGTTTCATTGCCATGAATCACCTTAAGAATTGCGATGGCCGTTTGCACCTTGTTAAGATTTGTCTGTTGTATCATTGTCTGCTTCAAGTGCAGGAAAAAAAATTTCAAAACAAGTCCCTTTGTCTATGGTGCTTTCAAAGGTAATGCCCCCATTGAGACGACTGACAATTCCCAACACGATTGAAAGCCCCAGACCTTTTCCCTTGCCTTTATCTTTTGTGGAAAAATAGGGATCAAAAATACACGTCTGGGATTCAATATCAATGCCACTCCCATTATCTGCAACAGATAAGACAATAAAGTTTCCAGATTTTAAATTATCCCCATTAAATGATATCAATTCATCTACGTGTTTTTTCGAAATCGAAATCGAGATACAACCATTTGCGTTATCAATCGCATGTGATGCATTGGTGCATAAGTGCATGATGATTATTTGCAATTGCGAGGGATCGCCCATCACGTAATTGTTTTCACTTTCAATATGTTTTTTTATTTCAATGGAATGTGGAATAGTTTCCCGCAAAAGGGGAATGGTCTCATCCATAATGGACACAAGATCTACAGGTTCATGATGTATGATTGAACGTTTGCTAAATATTAATGCCTGTTGTGTCAAATTTTTTGCGCGAATCAATGTTTTTAATATTTCGTTAAGGCTGTCTACAGCCTCCTGATGATCCGAAAAATCTTCAAGCATCATTTCAGTATAGCCCATAATCGGCATCAACAAATTATTGAAATCATGTGCCATGCCACCGGCTAATTTTTCCAGAGCAATTAATTTCTGGGATAGATCAATCTGTTTCTCTGTCTGTTGTGTTTCACATTCTTTTTGATGCGAATGTAAGATAGAAAGATCCGGCTCTTGTTTTGCCACTGTGCTGATAAAAAGAAGACATTTATTTTGAAATATCTTCACCACAAAAATGAGAATTCCAGTTAATACAACGAAAACAATCCATTTTTGCAATAGACTGAAATTCATATCACTCAATAAGGTGGTGATACATGCAATACACCAGATGATAATAATTGAATAAAATCGAAATCTCCATGACAGCTTTTTGGCAAATAAAGCGATTATCAAGTAACACAGGCCTGCAATACAGTGAATCAGGTAAATTGACTGGTATTCACCATTGTAAATATTTGAGATAAGCAATAAGATAAAGGGTAAAAATAGAAAAAAAACCAGGATTAATGAAATATCCAATAGCTGATTTTTGATTTGTGCTTTTTTGTCTAAGGGTTGATTTTTTGATTTCATTATGGCCTACCTGATCCTAATAAGACATGAAAAATAAATAACCATTAATAATAATCATAAAAAATATCCTATTGTATTCTGATAGTCAAGACAGATTATTACAAACTATTCCAGAAGAATCATTCGAATACGATCACAATTTGTTAAGCTGGAAGGAATAAATGGCCCAACCAATTGATTTTTCTTGTGATAAACCGATACATGTTTTGTTTTTACAGGGGGAAATGACAATTGATATAATTGTAAACCCAGGTAGTCTTGTAGTTTTTGCTTTGCATTGGCCATTTGAGATGGATCAATACGAAAAACAAATTCAAGATCGTCATTCCATTCCTGCATCTCAAGCATAATATCCCGATTATCAGTCACTAAAAGACCAGATTTTTCTAGATCATGTTGATATAGATGAAACCATATTTTCAAACGATCAGGAATGTGTGTAACATCCAATTTGGCATGAATTTTTGGTTGGGATGAGAGATCGGATAAATCATGGTTCAAATCTTGAAACAACTGGGTTTGAGATTGTTCAATTTCAGACAATGTCCGATTCAAATCAGCCTGCTGCATATCATAATCCTGAAACAATTGACTGTATAATGCGATCAATAGCTGTTTGTCATCAAGCTGAGGCTGTGGGCGTGTCTTTTGTTTAATTTGCGCACGAATGCGATTCACTGAAGATTCCTCAAAAAAAGGCGGATCCGCAGGCCTTGTTTTCAGATGATCCATTTTTGGGCCAAAATCATTCCCCAAAGATTTTAGATATGATCTTTCTTGTATGAATTTTTGACGATCAATATGAGAAGCCAGCGGCATTTTTATAATCAATCTTTGATTATTTTTATAATGATCAGGTATGTCGATGTCCGATGGCTGATAGACAGAAATTTTTTCAAACCATTCATGGCAGATATCAATGCTTGATTGTGATATATATGTGGATGGAAAAAATATGGGGGACATGTCAAACTCCTTATTAAACGACTGTTATTCATTTTGATTGTGTGATTTTTTGTGTCACATCAAAAAAATATTTGTTACCATAATGACCAAGTGTGAGTTGCACCAAAAGCAAAAATAGCTTCAGGTAAAAGCTTTATACACAATGCCATTACCATCAATTGAATAATATTTCACCGCATGACTGACAAATGCAGACATTCCTTGTTTTAAGTATAAACAGTCCTTATCCTGATGAATCCGAATATTCCCTTTTGTACATAACAATATTTCCGGCCCACTGACTGATATTTTTGGACAATAATCGTTCCAAACATCATATCGTGTCAACGAAAAGTTGTTTATCGGTATGCGATAATGAAATTCATTGGATTGTCCCATTTGAGGGCGTATGGGCGTGATATCCATACTGTTGGCCAATACAGTATCAAGCAGGGCATCAACATCAATATGCTTGATTGTCAAACCACCACGAATGACATTGTCTGAATTGCACATAATTTCAACCGCATTGCCATCCAGGTAGGCGTGCAAAACACCAGGCGAAAGAAATAATGCTTCGCCAGGTTTTAAGTAAAGTGTATTTAGAAAAAGAGGCGCCAATACACCAATATCATCAGGAAAATCTTTTTCCAGGCGGATAAGCCATTGCCAATGTGAATTGTCTGCGCTGGATTGAGCATACTGAACCGCAGCCGATATCAGTTGATTCTTCCTTGTGGGATCAAGATGCATCAATTGATTGAAAAAATGAAATATTGTCTGGCCTGATTGACACAAATCAACTATATCAGTAAAAGGCTTAAAATTCTTTTGGATTACCGCATAAGATCGAAATCCACACATTGCCCATAATGGGGTTAATGCACACACCAGCTCCGGTTTATGTGAGGGATCTTTATAATTGCGATGGGGTGCTGACAGGGGAATGTTTTGTTGGTTCTCACGCGCAAAACCGGAAGCCGCCTGATTTTTGTCTGGATGAACCTGAATCGACAATGGCTTGGCTATGGCTAAAATTTTAAATAAATATGGCAATTTATTGTCATATTTTTTGGCAATTCTTTTTCCTAAGACAGAATCAGGATTATTGGAAATAAAGCTTTCAAGACTCAGCCATTCATCCTTATATTTTATTTGAGAAATTCCTTGTGGATGTGTTCCCATCCATAATTCTGCCTGAGGCACCTGTGATTGTTCACCCTGTTCCAATAATTCGGCAAGAAAGGTTTTTGATCCCCATGCATAATTTTTTATGGAATTTTTCATTAAGTATATGTCCATGAGATTATCCTGTTCGTTTTTTTGTTCTGAAAATCAATGCATATCCATTTTCTACAAACTGGGTGCTTAATACCAGGCAAAGCATGAAACATCCAATGGCAATCCCAAACACAAAAGGATATGTTGATATTTGCAAAGTGGATGAAACCTCTCCATTTGCCTTTAAATCCAGGGCATACCAGATACTTTGCCATGCAATTAATCCAAACAATCCAGTCGATACAAGCGAGTGAATACAATAGATAATATTTTGCATTGTTCGAGAAAATTTATTTACCAGAAAATCTACCGCAATATGACTTTTGGTCAAGGATGTATTGGCCAATGAAAATGAAACAAATATTGCACCCAGCAATCCAACTGTTTCATATACACCGGGAATGGGACATCGAAAAAATCGTAATATGACATCAATACAGGTTAAAAGCATCATTGTGATGACTGATAATGATGCAATCCAATTAAAAAACAACACGAATGGGAAAATTTGGTTTGAAATTTTTGTTTTCATTTTTTAACTCCTTAATCCAAGGTATAACAGAATTATCGCGTTTTGTAATCCAAAAAAAATGAATGGCTGATAAAAAAAATTAAAATATTACATTGATTTATGAATAAAATTGTGTATATAAACGTGAAGAATTGGAAATTTCATACATGACTCAAGGAGCTGAAAATGTATAAGACAATAAATTTGAAATTCAAAATACTGATTGGGTACCTTGTGGTAACAATGATGGCAGTTGTCGTTGGCATGATGGCACGCTATCAATTTTCAACCATTAGTGACAACATGACTTTTCTGACGCAAGATGTTTCCACAGAGGTCAAACTGGCAAACAATATTTGCTCATCTATTTTATCAACACGATCTTTTGTTGAGAAATATCTGTATCTAAATCAAGATGAAGATCGAAAGGAAGCCGAGCGCCATATTCAAGATGTCAAAATGATTTTAGATATTGCCAAACAAAAGATCAAATCCCCCAAAAGAATGGCCCCTTTTCATGTTATTGAAAACTTATCCAGAAATTACATTGCAACCTATAACAATGTGGTAAACGATTTAGCTTTTGCAGATACAAAAAAGGAGCGGATTATTAAACATGCCAAAGCAATCAGAGATCAGATTTTTGACATTATAAAACAAATCAAAGATAATTCCCAACAATTTGAATATATGACCAATATTCTAAATCAATTTATTACAATTGAAAACAATATTGCCATATTTATATCTGATCCGCTTGTCACTGTTTCAGCGAATTCACAAGAACGAATCAGCCATTTAATTCGTTTGCTTAAAACCAATCCGCCTAAGGCAGCCAGTCAATTACCACCGAATATGAACAAGTACAGGGCAGAAATTCAAGCATTGGATAAAATTAGAAAAAAAATTAAACATCAGGTTCAAAATGTTTTGATTCCGCTTGCGCCCAAAATGGAACTTCTTGCTGTTAATGTTGCGGATTATGGATGGAACGAAATTGATATTTACAGCATTGATTTAAATAATTCCATTGATTTTACAGATCGCTTTATTCTGGCAATGATCTCCATTACTATTTTACTGGGTATTATTGTGAGTCTAATTTTATCAAGACTTATCATTAAGCCCATTGCTGAAGTTGTTGATGGTTTAACTGACAGTGTTGAAGAAGTGGAGCATGGGGCATCACAGGTTTCCGTGTTGAGCAACCAATTATCGGATCGGTCTGAAGAACAGGCATCAGGGATCAAGGATAAAGCAAATGACCTCAAAAACATTTCAGATATTTCCAATCAAAATGCACATCATGCCAGAGAGGCAGATAATCTTGTTTCAGAAACCAATGTTGTTGTCACTGACGCAAATACCTCCATTGAAGAATTAAATGTCTTTATGAAAGATATCTATGAAGCCAGTGAAAAAACATCACAAATCATTAAAACGATTGATGAAATTGCTTTTCAAACAAATCTTCTGGCTTTAAATGCAGCTGTCGAAGCGGCTCGGGCTGGTGAAGCTGGCGCAGGTTTTGCAGTTGTTGCTGATGAAGTTCGCAATCTGGCTTTACGTTCGGCTGAAGCTGCTGGTACAACTGAAGATCTCATTCAAGGCATTACTGATAAAATTCATGGGGGAACATCATTGGGCGAAAGAACGACAAAAGCCTTTGGAGAAGTGACCAACAGAATTTCGGGGGTGGGTGAATTAATCAGCTCAATCAGTGGGTTGTCAAAAGACCAGGCGGTTGCCATTGAAAAATTGAGCCTCTCAATGACCCAAATGAAAGAAGCGGTTCAACAAAATGTTGAAAATGCCCGCGATTCAGCGACATCTTCCATTCATATGACGGATCAGGTCGAAATGATGAAATACTTTGTCGATAGGCTGGTTCATGTCATTGAGGGATCTCAAGATACAGAAAATATGAATAACGAGGCGGACAATGAATCAAATATTGAATAAATGTCAAAACATTTCAAAAGTATTGATTATCATGTGCATATGTTTTTTATGCGCATGCACTTATATTGAAAAAATCAAATCCCCATTTTTGTCGAAATCATCGCCGCAATCCGGTGAATTGAAAAATACTTTAAGCGGTAAAACAATTTATGCGGATGCACAATTAGCCGCTGTTGTGTATGAAACCGATGACAAAATTCGTACTTTTTGTGCCCAAAATGGCTATGAAAACCTTGCCATTGGAATGCTTGAACAACTAAAGGTCAAATATTTTACAGTCAATGCAAAGGATGCACAGTATATTGTTATTCGCGGCACAAGTAATTTTGCCAATGTGAAATCAGATATTATGGCATCCCCGGTATTTGATTCGCTTTCTCAAATATGGCTGCATAAAGGGTTTCGTGATGCGGCCCTTGGTATACTACATAATCTGGAGAATGCGTATCCAAAAATTCAACCTGCCAAAAAGACAATTATTGTCGGCCACTCGCTTGGTGGAGCAATCGCGAATGTATTGGGCATTTATTTGTACCAAAATAATTTTTGTCTGGATCGTATCATCACATTTGGACAGCCGAAAATAACCAACAAAAATGGTTTGGCGGCTTATTCTAATCTTCCGCTTTTTCGGGTAGTTGGAGCCAATGATATGATCACATGTGTCCCCCCAAAAACAAGATGGTTTTCCTTTGTTCATGGCGGGCTAAAAATCAAGTTAGATGATTCCCATATCTCATACACCCATTTTGGTGATGCAGCAAATGCCATTGAGGATGATCCTGTTTCTATTCATATGGACCTGGATCGGATTTCACGTGCGGTCTATCATAAAATTTCGAATTATATCAAACGTCTGAAACCCCATAAAGACGTATTGATTAAAATTGAGAAAGGCTCAAAGTAGTAATCGACCCTGCATTTCTTTCGCACTGACAATGCCTGTCAATTGAACGTGTGTCATTTCATTTTTTTTCAATGCGCCAGAAGAAACTGTAACTGGAATATAATTTCCTGTTAAGCCACGAGCGTGATTGCAATCTGTTGATTCTACAAGAATCCATTGCTTCTTATCCATGTTAGACTGATAAAAATTCATTCGTTTTTGTCCACCCAATTCTCGAAGTATTTTTGCTCTGGTTTTAATTGTTTGAACATCAAGTGATTTGTATTGTTTTGCAATACCGGTTCCTTTACGCAAAGAAAAAGGAAATACATGAAAATAGGCGGCAGGTAACCCCTCCAGAAGCGATAAGGTTTTTTCAAAGGCCGCATGTGTTTCAGTTGGAAAGCCTGTAAGTATATCAATGCCAATTGCAATGTCTGGTATGCTGTCATGAATCTGATGAACCAGATCGCAGAAATAACCGGTTGTGTAATGGCGATTCATGTGTTTGAGCGTTTGGTCATCACCACTTTGCAGGGGGATATGCAAATGATTACAAATTTTGGATGATTCCTTTACCAGTTGAATTAGTTCATCTGTAATTTCAAGGGGTTCAATAGAGCTTAACCGAATCCTCGGGCATTCTGGAATCTGTAGAATGGCATTCAGCAGTTGTGTTAATGGAATCGGTGGATGAAAATCATGTCCATACATTCCCAAATGAATCCCGGTGAGTATAATTTCTTGATACCGGTTATCTCGAATTTTTTTTACCAGGGCCACAACTTGATCCACAGGTAAACTTCGTGATGGCCCCCTTGCATATGGCACAATGCAATAGCTGCAAAAGGCGTTGCAGCCATCCTGAATTTTAATGGCGGGTCGAGAACGTTTTTGCAGGCTGTCCAGATATAAATGATTATAAGTTGTATGGTGTAAAATATCTGAAATAAATATTTCAGGGGATTCGGGTTTGTGCGGATGCAAATGATTCTTGATACGTTGCGGCAATTCATGTTTATAGGCATGTCCAACGATCCAGTGGACGCCCTCAAGTTGTTGGATTTCCTCTGAACTGATTTGTGCATGGCACCCTGTCACAATGATTAAGGCATCGGGATGTTTGCGAATGGTTTGGCGAACAAGCTGTCGGGATTGCATGCCCGCTTTTTGGGTGACAGTGCAGGTATTGATTATGGCATATGCCGCATGCTGACTTTTTGATATAAAACCACTTTTTGTTAGATGCCAGGCAATGGCTTCAGATTCATATTGATTGACTTTGCATCCAAGCGTCTGAATTGTAAATGTTTTGTTCATATCATTTTTTGAGGTGGTTCAAAATTGATGGCAATTCCAGTACCGATACAACTTGAAAATCTGGAATGGGATCAGTTGCATGAACAGGTTCATTTTTGGGATTAACCCAGACTGTCGCCCCCAGACCGGCATGAATGCCACCTGAAATATCAGCTTTTAGCCGATCGCCAACCATCATCGCTTCATCAGGCGAACAGTTTGCCATGTCACAGGCTTTATGATAAATCGCTGGATGCGGTTTTTCTTCCGGTTCTTCGCCTCCCACAATCAGATTTGATCCAAATAGATCTTCTGCTTGACATGCAGCCAATTTTGGGCGCTGAATTGCGGCATCACCATTGGTAATGATGATGCCTGTATAAGATTGTAAAAGTTCTTTCACCATTGTTCGCACCGCCGGCGTAAACACATAAAAGGCCAGTCGTTCGTGATGAAACGCAGTGTTTATTTGTTCTGGCAGGTCTGGATGATCAATATTTTGAAAGGCAAGTGCCTTTTTCCATAAACCTGTGCGCCATGCATGAACATCAATGATGCCTTGCGGATCAAATGGTACGTCACCCAGCAATTTCCGAAATTCATGGATCAATGCGGGTGTATGAATGTGGGCAACTGTGGATCGGGCAATTTTTGAGACAATTTCATATGTTTTTAAATCTGCCGATTCACAGTCAACCAATGTATGATCCAGATCGAAAAAAATGGCTTTAATTGTAATATTTTTTGATCGAACAATTTGTTCATGATTTTTGCGCATTTGCAATACCCACTTCATCAAATGTTTTAATCTCTGCAAGCACACGTGTCGCAGCATCCATGAGTTTCATTCCCAGTGCAGCGCCAGTGCCTTCGCCCAATCGAAAATCCAATTGAAGTAATGGATCAAGTTTCATATGCGCCAGCATATACTGATGCCCGATTTCAACAGATTGGTGTGATGCAAACAGATAATCCTTTGCAGTTTGACATAATTCAACAGCAAGGAGTGCGCCGGCAGTTGATATAAGGCCATCACAAATAACAGGAATTTTATGAACTGCTGCGCCCAAAACCAGGCCACATAAGCCACCAATTTCAAACCCACCGACCTTATGGAGGACATCAACAGGATCTGATGGATCGGGGCGATGCATTTTGATACTGTTTTCAATCATCAGGATTTTTCTTTCAAGGCCCTGGTCATCGATTCCGGTTCCTCTGCCAGCAAGTTGTTTTACGGGCTGGTCACTGTAGCAGGCAATGATTGCAGTTGATGGCGTTGTATTGCCAATCCCCATATCACCCGTTCCCAGCAAATGAATGGGCTGTTCCTGAAAAAGTTCATCAACAATTTCAATGCCGGCCTCAATACTTGAAATCGCTTGATTTCTGGTCATTGCAGTCGTTTTTGAAAAATTGTGCGTACCATATTCAATTTTTTTGTGAAACAGGGGCAACTCTCTGTCAAAAGCATAATTCACACCCAGGTCTGCAACACGAACATTTGCACCGGCATCTCTTGCCAAAACATTGATTGATGCCCCCCCTTGAATAAAATTTAAGACCATTTGTGGCGTTACATCTGAAGGAAAGCGACTGACAGAGGCCTCACAAATGCCATGATCCCCCGCACAAACAACAATCATTTTGTTTTTCAAATGAATATCAATTTGTTGATAAATACTGGCCAGACGCGCAGCCATATGTTCAATTTTACCCAGACTCCCATTGGGTCGGGCTTGATTATCCAGACGTTCATAGGCTTTATTGAGAAATGCCTGATTTGCTGGTTGAATAGATTCAATTGTTTTGTTGAGTAGTTTCATCCTTGATCCTTTTTGTTAGAAATATTCAGAAAAATATGTTCCCCGCAAAATCAGGAATCAAACCAAAATTGCGGGCATGTTCAAATAATGTTTCAATTGCATGAATACCTGCTTTGCTTAAATGGCGTGTATCATCATTCACATACAAATCAATATGTTGACGAATGACATCATCCGATGTTTCCTGCGCATGCTGTTTGATATATCTGGCTGCTTGTTCCGGATACTGGCGCGAATAATCCAGACTGTTTATCATGCACTGCTCTATGGAAACGTATAAATGAGAAAGGCTTCTTTTCAAAGCAATACAACCTAAGGGCACAGGTAAGCAGGTTTCGTTTTCCCACCATTGCCCTAAATCCAGAAGGCAGGATAAACCATACTGGTCATAGGTAAATCTTCCCTCATGAATAATTACGCCAGCTGCGTAATGGCCTTGTTGAACTGATGGCATGATCGTCTCAAATGATATGGGAGAGACATCGGGACTGGTCTTTAGGTACAGCCCCAACAATAAATTGGCTGTTGTCCAAATACCAGGCACTGCAATGGTATTTGTATTTAATACTGAAAGATCACACCCTTTTTGAGCAACGATCAATGGACCGCAGTTGTGTCCTAAAGCAGCACCTGTTTTGAGTATGGCATATTTATCAAGCAGATGCCCCACAGCATGAAAAGACAATTTAGTCATATCGTATTGCCCTTGTTTTGCTGCCTGATTCAATTGCTCAACATCTGCATGAATGACATCAAATACGAGATCATCACAGGAAATCTTCTGATGGATCATTGCATAAAAAATAAAAGTATCATTTGGACAGGGTGAATATGCCAGGGTTTGCTTTTTCATACGTGATGCCTTTGATTACAAATCTGTATCAGTATCTTCCTGTTGATGTGCAGGCTGATTCACAATGCGTGTCAGTTTGGGTTTGTATTGATCATTTCGGGTCATGATATTGCTGTACAAACGTATGCCAAACAATGCCAGCGCAAAGAATAACAGACTGAACAAAACAGAAATACCGGTTTCATCCATTTGATAATGTCTGGCCAATTCCTGCCCCAAAATGCCACCGACGATCATGACAAGAATGGGGGCAACATACATTAAAAAAGACAAATATAATAAAGACTTTGTGGGCATACTCAAGACAACACGATCTCCCACATCTGCACCAATATGATTTGGAAGTTCAACTTCCATATCTTCAAGCTTACTTCCCATTGACTGACATTCATCACGTGTTTCACAATGCTCGCATGTCTTCATGCGCTGCGTTCTCACCCATGCAGTATTATTGGGGGTAATTTTAAAAACATAACCTTCTTCTGTTGCCATTGTTCTTTTCCCAAATTACATCGGATTATTCAATAAATATTGTGCAATGTCCATTGCAAAATATGTTAAAATCATATCAGCGCCAGCTCGTTTTATGGCCAGAAGACTTTCCAACATAACTGCCTGTTCATCAAGCCATCCTTTTTCAGCAGCCGCTTTTATCATGGAAAACTCACCACTGACTTGATATGCGGCAACTGGATAGTCCAATTCATTGCGAATGGTTTTGATAATATCCAGATATGCCAGAGCCGGCTTAACCATAATAATATCTGCGCCTTCTTCAACATCCATCGTGGCTTCTCTGATAGCCTCCAGGGAGTTGGCCGGGTCCATCTGATATGTCCGCCGATCTCCAAACTGAGGTGCAGATTCAGCAGCCTGACGAAAGGGCCCATAAAATGCAGAACAATACTTTACCGCATAAGACATAATGGCCGTATCAGAGAAACCTTCTTCATCCAACATCTCACGAATTTCAGCCACACGACCATCCATCATATCTGATGGTGCAACGATATCTGCTCCTGCCTGTGCATGGGATAATGCTGTTTTTGCCAGAAGTTCCAATGATGCATCATTGTGCACCCTCTTTTTTTCTATCATACCGCAATGGCCATGATCTGTGTACTGACATAAACAAACATCTGTAATTACTAACAAATCAGAAACCTTGTTTTTGATTTCCTTCACAGCCTTTTGAACCACTCCATTTTTGGCATACGCCTGCGTACCCAGGGCATCTTTCTTTTCTGGAATCCCAAATACAATAATCGCTGGTATCCCTGATTTTTTGGCATCATTAGCAAGATTGATTAAATGATCAACAGACAATTGAAAATGACCGGGCATGGATGGGATTGGATTTTTAATATCTTTACCATCGACTGCAAAAACCGGTAATATGAGATCATTAATCGATAAATGTGTTTCTCGAACCATACGCCGAATCATTGGATTATGCCGCATGCGCCTGGGACGATATTCCGGAAAAACCATTTTTCCTCCTAAATTAAATTCTTAAGGAAAGCACTGATAATAATTTAGGAATGCTCTGAAAATAACTTCCCCATTATTGATATTGTTCGTTTTGAGATAAATGTACTGTAGAGACATCGCATGCGACATCTCTACACGACCTCATTTGAGTGTAACCAAAATTGCCGGTGAATAAAATACGCTTCTCATAAAGTCGGATATTGTTTTTCTTAGCCCTGAAAGGGCAGCAACATACCAGCCCAGGGCAGCGCCCTGGGTAAAAATCAAG
>Ga0272440_1000455_pt1 | contig 34716 bp, 26 predicted proteins | sample SSMMMBAug17_FD_192440 | JGI IMG/M metagenome (GOLD analysis project Ga0272440, IMG submission 192440) | Marine sediment archaeal communities from Little Sippewissett salt marsh, Falmouth, MA, United States - SSM-MMB-Aug17 | ecosystem: Environmental > Aquatic > Marine > Wetlands > Sediment ... | reverse complement strand
GAAACGATGATTGAACCTGGTCATAAGCCGCATCTTTTAAAGGAAAATTATCGTATTCCACATCACCGGAGAGTGTATAGGACACTTTTGATCGGTACTGTGCGCCTATAGAAATTTTATCGTTTATTTGATACCGAAAGTTCATGTTAAATCGATATGCTGGTTTATCAAGATTAAGTTCCTGATTGATATCTTGCATGTTATCAAAATAGTCGGCTGTTTCATCGGCTTGATAAGCCAGTTTCGCATCCTCAATTGACATTGGCATTCCCATTTCTGTTGCCCCATCAATAATGCCCTGAATAACCAGGTTTTTCATGCGAAGTTTTCTTTTGTGTATCATGGCAAAGCTCTGCCGGGACATTCCCAATGCAAAGGAAAAAGAGTCATTCACTTTAAAGGCAATATTGGGATTCAGTTCTATACAAGAAACTTCAGTAGAATAAACATTATATCGGCCATACCAGTTTTCCCGATAGTCGTTGCCAAGTCCATAAGGTGCAAATGCGCCCAATCCCATCCAGATAGTATCATTAACTTTCTGGCTCATATAGAAGTTGGGCACAATCCACGTTTTGTCTTTTGCTGACTCTCGGGCACCGCCGGGTAAATGAAGATCAACTACGCCAGTGTACGTATTGACCCCTGTGGTAATGTGTCTGCCATCAAGCTGAGTCATGCCTGATGAATTATAGAACAATGCTGATACATCATCTGCGCGGGCCACAAATGCGCCGCAGATAGCAGTGCCTCTCGAACTGTTTTCGTAGAGTGCAAAACCAGCTCCCCTTGCCTGAATTGCCACAAATGTTGATAAAATTATTGCGGCAATTGCTAGTGAATGTTTTTGAATCATACAAAAGCTCCTTAAATATTTGTTGTTTTTTTAAGGAAAACTCGAAAAATAAGTTCCCCACTTACTTATGTGCCAGCCCGATGTAGGGGCGAACCTTGTGTTCGCCCTCGAACTAATAACGCTTTCGTTCCTATGTACGATGGGCGAACACAAGGTTCGCCCCTACACGTTCTTGGCACATAAGTAAATGAGGAATTTATTTTTCGAGCATTCCTAAGAATGTATTCGAAAAAAGTGTTCGCTGGAATATGAATGATGCCAAAATTTGAAGAAATAAGGATCGTGTTCCCGGAATTCAGTCTATTTTGGTTACACTCATATCATATAAGGGAAGTTTTGGAAATGGAAAAAATAAATTTAGGTTTATTGCATAGGTTTTAATACTATTTGCATATCAGGCGGTTTTTTGTATTGAATTTTTTAAAATGGTTGCGGAAAATTTAGAGTTTGAATAATATTGATCAAACCACATTGTATTTTTGTTGAAATTATTACAAATAATTGCATTTGGGATGTCGGATCATCCTTGGACATCCCTTTTCTGTTGAAAACTAAAATGGGGAAGTTATTTTGACTGTGTCAACAAATCAACGAATGCTCCAAGAAATGCAGCAAGCTATTGCCTGTTATAATAAAGGGGCGTATGCATCTGCACAAAAACAATGTGAAGCCATATTAAAAAACAATTCAAAACATCCGGATGCCCTTCACTTACTTGGCATGATTGTGGGCCATACCGGTCGATTGGATACAGCCATTCAATTGATTCAACAGGCCATTGCAATTTTTGATTCAGACAGCGTTTATCATAGTAATCTGGCGGTATTTTTAGCGCGATCTGGGAATTTTGATGCGTCCATCGCTCATTACCGAGAGGCATTGAGGCTCAAACCGGATGATCCGGGGATTCTGAATAACCTGGGCATGGCTTTGTATTATCAAAAGGATTTGGCACAAAGCGTACACTATTTTTGTCGGGCACTGGCAATCAAACCAGATTATCATGAAGCCAATATTCATTTGTCCATGGCTTATGAATCCCTTCATAAAATGGACGATGCCATTAACTGTTGTCAGCAGGTTATTAGAAAATCGAAAGATAAGGATCAATTGGCATTGGCGTTCAATCAATTGGGCAATGTTTATCTAAAAAAATCACAACTCAAATCAGCCATAACTGCTTACAAGAATGCACTCAATAATAAGACAGATAAAAATCAAATCTGGAGTAATTACCTTCTTGCATTAAACTATGATCCCAATCAAACAACCCGACAGATTTTTGAATCACACTGCGATTTCGGGAATCACATATCTCAAACCACGAAAGCCCGGTCATTTTTTGCCAATTTCCCAGACCCCAAACGTCCCATACGTGTGGCATATATGTCACCAGATTTTCGGACGCATCCGGTTTCTTTTTTCATAGAACCCCTCTTGAAACATCATCAACAAATGGACATCTATTGTTATGCCGATGTTCAAAAACCAGATAAGACAACATATAGGCTATCAAATTATAACAATACATGGATTCATATCAGTGGATATAGTCATGAAGCAGTCATTGACCAGATACGTTCGGATGGAATTGATATACTGGTGGATTTGGCCGGCCACACAGCCAAAAGCCGATCAAGTGTTTTTGCTGAAAAACCAGCACCTATTCAGATTTCATACCTGGGATATGTAAACACAACAGGCTTACAAACAATGGATTATCGTTTGACTGATGCGTATGCTGACATGTCAGAAATGGCATCATTTTACACAGAAAAATTGCTTTACATGGATCCATGCTTCTGTTGTTATCAACCACCTGATATCCATGTAACAATATCTGACCTGCCTGCTTTGAAAAATCAATATCTAACATTTGGTGCATTTCATAACTTAACCAAGGTGTCTGCCACCACCCTATCTCTTTGGACCAGGATGTTGACAGCCCTTCCAAATAGTCGATTGATCATTCAATCCATTACCTTATCTGATCCAGAAAATATCAGCTATTATAAACAATGGTTTCAATCCAAAGGCATTTCACTTGAACGAATCGAATATGTGGGCTATCAGCCATTTGAACACTATTTAAAAAAACATCATCACATTGATATTTTATTGGACACCCAACCCTGGTCTGGTCACACAGTGGCCTGTCATGGTTTATGGATGGGTGTTCCAGTGATCACCATGACTGGCGTGCGTTATGCTGGCCGAATGGTGGGAAGCCTTTTAAATACATTAGGACTGTCAAAATGGATTGCCCAATCACAATCCGACTATATTGAAAAAGGGAGGTACTGGGCCCAATCGCTGGACCAGCTGGCAGGGCTGCGTAATAGCCTGCGTGATAAAATGCGAATGTCTTGTTTGTGTGATGGTGAATTGTTTACCCAAAAGCTTGAACGTATTTATCGAGAGATCTGGACCCGGTGGTGTCAGAGGCGGGATAATGCGTTGCCTGAAACGAAATAATTAGTAATTAAGATGCGACCCCATTCTTCCACTTGCTCGTTCCCAGGCTCTGCCTGGGAACGTGTTCTTGGCGGCTCTGCCGCCTGTTCAGTTCGTAGGTGGCAGAGCCACCTAGGAAAACGTTCCCAGGCAGAGCCTGGGAACGAGCATCAGAGAGAGTTTGCCTTAGCCTGACGGCTATGGGATAATGCGTTGCCTGAAACGAAATAATTAGTAATTAAGATGCGACCCCATTCTTCCACTTGACAACACTACACTTTCCAGCGTAAAAACAAAATAAAACAACGTGAACATCGAATAATAATACCAATAAATATATTAGAAAAGGAAACACCAATGATAGAATCCTTCTTAAGCCCTGATTTTCATTCCAGAAGAATGCGAATGTTCGATTTAAAATCACGCCTGGAAAAGGTTTCCTCCGCATGGACAATCAGTGATTATAAATCCATGCTCATGTTTTATGTCAATATTTTGCCTAAAATCATGGATGCCCAGCGATGCACAATTTATATCAATGAAATGGATACTGAAGTTATCTGGTCTATCTATGGCACGGGATTGGATAATCAAAAAATAAAACCACCCAAAGACAAAAGTATAGTGGGCAAAGTGATTGGTTCTGGGCAGCCGGCTTTAGAAAATCACATGGAAGATCGGCAGGGCTTTCATAAAACAATTGATACCATTACCGGCTTTCAAACGCGAAATATGATTTGTGCGCCCATTCAGAGTTTGACTGGCCATGGTGTAACCGGTGCGCTTCAAATACTCAATAAGCATGATAATAAAAATTTTCAGCAAGAAGATGTGGATCAACTCATTGAAATTGCGCGTTACCTGTCAATTTCAATTGAAAGCATTGTGTTAAACAATGAAATCTTAAAAATCAGTAAAAAGCTCAACCAGGAAATTCAGAGGATTGACAATAGCTATTTTGCAGAAACCCCTTTTATTGCCAATAGCCCTACCATGAAAAAACTATTGGAACAAGTCCGCATGCTTTGGGATACTCCGGTCAATGTCTTGATACAGGGAGAAAATGGGACGGGCAAGGAGCTTATTGCGCGTATGATTCATGAAGGTTATAGCCAGACAACGCATCCTTTTGTGGCTGTCAACTGTGCGTCAATTCCTGAAACTCTCATGGAAAGTGAATTTTTTGGCCACGAAAAAGGCGCGTTTTCAGGAGCTGTTAGTTTCAAAAAAGGTCTGTTTGAAGAAGCTGATGGTGGAACCCTTTTTTTGGATGAAATCGGCGATTTGCCACTGACCATGCAACCCAAATTTTTACGCGCAATTCAGGAAGGTGAAGGATATCGTGTGGGAAGTAATAAAATTACGCAATTTCAATTTCGGGTCATATGTGCAAGTAATAAAAATCTAAAAGAAATGGTAAATGCCGGGAAATTTCGTGAGGATCTCTATTTTCGGTTGTTTTCTGTGGAAATATCATTGCCCTCTCTCAGGGAAAGAAAAGATGATATTATTCCATTGACCATGAGCTTTTTGGAAGATGTGTGTCATAAATTCAAGAAAAATGTTGATGGTATTGCCCCTGAGGTGCTTCAAATTTTCGAGCAGTTCGATTGGCCCGGCAACATTCGTCAACTTCGCAGAGAAATTGAAAGACTGGTCGCCTTGACCCCACAAGGTGAAAAAATTACTATGGACAAATGTTCAAATGATTTGGCATCACCCCATTTATCTGCCATTTCCATTCCAGACAGTCCTTTTGCAAAAAGTCTTCCTGATCATGTCAAGGAACTGGAAATTCATTTAATTAAGGAGGCATTGTGTATCAGTAAAGGAAGCAAAAGCAAAACTGCCGAATTATTGGGGATTACACGCCAGGGACTGCATAAAAAGTTGATTCGATATGAGATGGAGGTTGTCCATTAAAGGCCCTCTGATATTGACTCTACAATCCCCCTCAACATTTTGATCATAAACCCAATTAATTATTAATTTCCCATTTTTCACTTTTTTGTTGAATTTTTCTGGATTTTTTTTAATATAACAGTTCGGTTAAAAAAAACATTGTTTTTTTAAACAACTGATTGGTTAAAAAGGAGCAAAAAAATGGATGAATTTTTACAAAAACGTCTGAATGAACTAAGAGAAACCCGTGAACGTGTCAAAAAAGGGGGGGGTGAAGCTAAGATAAGCAAGCAACACAAACAGGGAAAATTAACTGCACGAGAACGAATTGATTATTTGTTGGATTCAGATAGCTTTTTTGAAATTAACATGTTGGCAGGCCATGCAGTAGATTTACCTTCAGATGGTCTCATTTGTGGGCAGGGTTTGATTGATAACCGCCCTGTATTTGTCTATTCTCAGGATAGAACTGTCAGGGGCGGATCTGTTGGGGTTGAGCATGGTTACAAAATGTATCGAACCATAGAACGCGCATTAGAAATGAAAATCCCCCTCATTGGACTTCATGATTCCCCCGGCGCACGTTTGCCCAACTCAGATGAACTGGAATGGTTGGGGCAACGCAAACGATCAATTTTTTCCAATATTTCCGAAAAACATGGGGGGGCTGTCTTTTATCCCAACACACAGGCTTCGGGCATCATTCCACAAATATCAGCGATATTAGGAAGTTGTGGCGGAATATCGGTGTATTCTCCTGCATTGAACGACTTTGTTTATATGGTGGATAATATCAGTCACATGTTTATCACTGGGCCCCTTGTAGTGGAAATGGTCACGGGTGAAAAAATATCAATGGAAGACCTTGGCGGAGCTAAGGTTCACGCTCAAATTTCAGGTTCATGTGATTTTCGTCATAGCAGTGAAAAAGAATGTCTTTCTGATATTCGGCGTTTGCTCAGTTTCATTCCTTTAAACTGTGATGAGCAACCTCCTGAATACACAACCGGAGACAATCCAGGTCGTCTGTGTACAGAGCTCAATACCATTGTTCCCACAATTCCCAATAAACCTTTTGATATGCATCAAGTGATTCATTCCATCGCAGACAATGGCGATTTTTATGAAATAAAAAAAGAGTTTGCACCGGAAATTATCACAGGTCTGGCACGAATGAATGGAAAAACAGTTGGCATTGTTGCAAATCAACCAATGGTACTTGCTGGATCGCTCACAACCCATAGTTCCGATAAACAGGCGCGATTCATTCGATTTTGTGATTGTTATAATATCCCTCTTGTATTGTTAGTTGATACACCTGCTTACATGCCAGGAAGTGATCAGGAACATAGCGGTATTATCAGACATGGTGCAAAAGTTTTGTATGCATTATGCGAAGCTACTGTACCCAGAATTGCATTGGTTTTACGAAAAGCTTATGGTGGTGGAAACCTGGGCATGGGAGTTTTACCCGGTTTGGGTACTGATATGGTTTTGTACTGGCCTATTATGGAAACAGGAATTTTAGGTGCTGAACAATCTGTCATGCTATTATATGGGCGAGATCCTGGAGCAGATAAAGAATACATTGATAAAAAACTGGCAAAATACAGAGAAACTTATGCAAATCCAATTTATGAAATATCATCAAATATTAATGTACAGGATATTGTTGAGCCAGAGCAAACACGTCAATATTTAATTCAATCGTTAACAATGCTTTCAAGTAAAACAGTTTTGCGATATCAGAAAAAACATGGGAATATTCCTTTATAATGGTTGCGACGCTGGCGCGTGGGAACGAGATAGCAATAAACATGCCAGGAAAAATCATGGTTGAACGATGATAATTTCTTGACATATTAAACTAAATCAATTACACGTGTTCAAATTGAATATAGATCAAGTATATTGTGTACTTCAATCTTAACCAAAGTTTATAAAATTTGTAGCAAATGCCTAATGATTGGTAAATTGTGAAGTCGAAAAATTTACCAATAGAAAGATGAACACAATTTATACAAGGAGGCGTCATGCAACAATCACAAAAAAAGCTGTATTCTATTATTTGTACTGCTTTTATTATTTATTTCGTTTTCCAGGTTAAGGCGGAGGCAGGAGAGTTTTTGCCCCTGGACACCATTGCCATATCAACAGGTGGCGCAGGAGTGGCATCTGCGTCATCAAGTTTTGGCACTTATTACAATCCAGCCTTGCTGTCACATCATCAAAGTGGATTTGAATGGGTGACTTCTGTTGGTGTGGGGATCCGAGAATTCAATCTGGCAGATCATATTGATCAGCTCTCCGAGATTAAAATAGATAAAACATTGGATCAAATTGAAAATGCAGCAACGAATTATAACATCTGGACTGGTGTTACCAGTTTTGACATCGGTACAAAATCGAATAAAATAAACTCGGGAAGCTTGCCCAATGATGTCAAAATAATTAAGAAGGCGCTAATTTCCATATCTGACAATAATGGACTTCAAATTATGCCCAATGTCTCAATTGGATTCCAGTTTGGAAATTTTGGTATTGGTTTGTTCAGTATTTCAGAACTCACCGCAGTTTCAATTATTGATAAAGACAGACTGGGGTTCATTGTTCCAGTGTCACAAATCATGAATTCAACATCACCAGGCACTGGAATCAATTTTACTGAAACCAAATATGTTCAGTATAATGAAAATGATGACACACTTGAAATTATTGGTAATGATGCCTACAAGGCGTCATCACTTCAGTATGCTTTGGACAATGACAGCACATATCTTCAATTAAGGGGCATTACCTATTATGAAATTCCAGTTGCCTATGCCCAAAAATTCAATACACCCCTGGGCAGCCTCAGCCTGGGTGGATCTATCAAATTTATGCCAGGGTATACCTATGAAAAAAAGGTCAAAGTGGATACAGAATCCGGTGATATTCAAGATGAGTTTGACGATGGTTCTGAACATCAGGATACGACATTTGGGATTGATTTGGGATTTTTATACAATCCCTCGTTTTTTAATGATCGCCTGGTGACCGGTTTGGTGATGAAAAATATCAACAGCCCAAAATTTGAAACCAAAAGTGGGGGAGAATTAACAATTGACCCTCAAATTCGGGCCGGTATGTTGTATCATCTATGGCGTGATACGCTCATGCTATCGTTGGATTATGATTTTAGTGAGAATGAATCCCTTTTGGATAAATATGTTTCCCAAAATCTGGGAGGCGGCATTCATTTTAAGCCTTCTCATTCTCTATCCCTGCGATGTGGTATTCAGCAAAATATGAAAAGTACTGATATGAGCGATGAAGGCACAATATTCACTGCCGGCCTGGCACTGGGACTGAAATGGGTAAAACTTGACCTGGCCGGTCAATATTCCACAGAAACAACAGAATTTGATGGCAATGAAATTCCCAGTTCCGCCAGAGTTCAGTTGTCACTGGTTTCCAATCTTTTTTATGGCAAGGCCGAACAGAAGGACAGTCAATATCAGGATGTAGATCAACGAGATGTCGTTCAGGATGCTATTGAAATGGATGAAGAAACTGAAGACATCCAACAAGAATTGGCTGATGAACAGGTTGTTGAACAGCCATCAACTGATGAAATGGCAGAGGAAGAAACTCCTGAAGAAGAAACTCCTGAAGAAGAAACTCCTGAAGAAGAAGACTCAAAAGAAGAAATCTCTGAAGACATGCCACAGGAAGCTGTCTCACAAATTGCTTCATCAGAATCACAAATGACACCAACAGTTGAACCATCTGAAGAAGCCCCGGCAGAAATAACTGAACCCCTCACAATTACAAAAACTGTTGCCCCCACAGAAAAGGCAGAACCTTCAATTATGACCCAATCGGTTGATAAGGAATTGCCAGAGAAGCCAACGCCCTGTCCAACCAATAATATTCAATCAAAAATGCAGGAAACTATTAATATTACGACAGCCATAAGCAATTGGGGCAAAAGCTGGTCTTCAATGAACATTAATGCTTATCTGGATATGTATTCCCCCAATTATATACCATCAAAGGGGCTTGACATAAAAGCCTGGAAAAAACAACGTCGCAACAGATTGAAAAAAGATTTTATCAAGCTGGATATTTCAAATGTTTCCATTGAGTTCACAGCTTGTGACAAGGCCAAAGTTACTTTTGATCAGGATTACGCTTCACCGGGTTATAAAGATCATACCCAAAAAATAATGTTGTTTGAAAAACTAGATTCCAGGTGGTTGATTATTAGAGAAGGGGCTGCAAAATGATGACATAGGCAAAGCATTTGCTCCAGGGTGGGAACGTATATTGTGGCGCGCAACGTCGCGTGTGCCAATTATGTTTAAACGTGCTGAGTGTAACCAAAATAGACTGAATTCCGGGGACATGACCTTATTCTTTGATATAAAAGGATCGTGTCCCTGGAATTCAGTCTGTGGCGTCCAGGTAGGCATTCCCACCCTGTATCATTCGGAAATATTCAAGGCGGTATCCATCCGCGCAACAAGTTCTCCAATATTGGGTTTTGTGGCATAATCGTTGGCACCGACAGATTGACATTTATGAGACATTTGCTCGGTAATGAGTGATGAAAACACAATAATTGGAATATCTGATGAAAACGCTCTGCGCACCTCTTTGCAAAGAGTCAAACCATCCATTTCTGGCATTTCAATATCTGTTACCACCAGATTTACATAACTATCCAATGTTTGCCCATCAGATTTTGCCTGATTGAACTTCTTCTCAATCCATTCCAGGGCTGTTTTCCCACTATCGACAATAGTTGTTTCAATATAACCGGCTGTTTGCAATCCATGTTGAATAAAATCCCTGGCAACAACTGAATCATCAGCAATAATGACTTTTTGTGCTGCACGTTTACTATAAATGTGCTGGTCAGTATTGATTTCTTGCTCTGCTTTTTCATGCTTAAGGGCTGTTTGTACTGGAAATATTTCACTGATAATATGTTCCAGATCCAGAATTAATATATCTGAGTTGTTATTATGCACCGAGCCTGTCAAACGATCGCTATGCTGTTTCATTATCGGATTGATAATCTTTAAATCTTTCCAACTCAAACGATGTATCTGATTGATACCATCAACAGAAAAACCAGTCGTCATATTATTGAATTCTGTGACCAGTATCACCTTTCGATCTGTGGATTCCTGAACACTGAGATTGAGAAAAATATTGAGATCAATAAGGGGAATCAGTTCACCACGAAGCATAAAAACACCGGCCATTGATTTTGGAGAATTGATGTCTCTTGTAACACTTACAGAATTATAAGGAACAAATTCCTTAATTTTTGCAACATTGACACCATAACTTTGGGTGCCTAAAAAAAATTCTGCAATTTCAACCTCGTTGGTACCAGATTCTAATAAAATTTCTTCATTTTCTTGTATAGTGGTCATAATTAATCTCCTTTCAGGTTATGATTATCAACCAAAATATTCAGAATTCAGAATTATCTAAATCTAAATAATATGAAATATTTATAAATGCAAAACCTTTAATGGCGTTACCTCCAACGCCATAGCCGTCAGGTTAAGGCAAACTCGCTCTGATGCTCGTTCCCAGGCTCTGCCTGGGAACGTTTTCAGAGGTGGCTCTGCCACCTACGAACTGAACAGGCGGCAGAGCCGCCAAGAACACGTTCCCAGGCAGAGCCTGGGAACGAGCATCAGAGCGAGTTTGCCTTAGCCTGACGGCTATGCCTCCAACGCCTCTATCCCGTCCGAAAATACATTCGGGACTGCTTTATTTGTAAGCTATCATAATTTTTGAATCATTACCAGTGAAGTTTTTGTTTGATCAAGGAGCAATGGGCTCAGACCCAAAAAATGATGATCCCTTACTTATGAGTTGACAGCAAGAATTCTTTTTGATACAAATAAAAAAATAACTTTTTATCAAGATGAAACGATTCAATCATATTTACAAACCAGTCAAAACTTATGAAAACAAGATCCACCACATATTTCCAAAAATTTCTCAGTATTATACTGATTCCATGCATTCTTTTTGCATTTCTTACCAATACCCATTCAGATATCAATCGTGCCTTAATTGGCATTGAACTGTTCCCCAGTTTTTTGGCATCCGACCGAGGCATTGAAAACAAAACCCAGGATAATCAACTCAATATCGTTTTTATCTATCAATTCGACAGGGACGTTGCTGAGGAACTGTCAACTCGTCTAAACGCTTTGGGAAAAATTCGTGGCATTCCCATTCAGATAACCATTTCATCAGCTAATAATTTTGAGTGTTCTGAAAATAAAAAGATTGCAGGTGTATTTATCACTGAATCAATGATCCGGCTGGAAGAAATTATAAAAAATAGTATTGGAAACCAGTTTATTGTTTTTTCTCCTTTTGAAGGTGATGTTGAAAAGGGTGTGACAGGCGGCATTTATATTACAGAAAGAATCGTTCCCTATATTAATTTAAACACATTGGGACTGGCGAAAATTTCTATGAAATCATTTTTTTTAAGGGTTTCACACAAATATGAATAAAAAAAACAACAACTATTTTCCCCTTCGTGGCTCAATATTAATCATGTTCATAGGATTGGGCGCTCTTTTTACATGTCTGGCACTATATTTCTGGTATATTATATTGCTTCCCCAAATCAGAGCCAATACAACATCAAATATAAAAGCCCTTTCACAGGCACAGGCCTACAGGCTGGAATCCTATATTGAATCCAATCGCGACACGCTTACACCACAGCAATTAAAAGAATTTATGGAAAAAATGCTGTTGCTCAAAGATTCATATACCCACTATCAATTTCTCATTGCCATTCGATTGGAAATGGACTACGAAACTATCGATTTGGCCTATCAACGCGGTCAATCCGCCAATCTATTTGATATTGTTGTTTCCAGTTTTTCCTGTGATGATTGTACAGAGTTCGAAATTGTCTTGTATTCAACCTCTACAAGGGACTTAATTGGCGTGGCCACTTTTACAATTAACAGCCAGTTCATGAATTATCTGGAAAAGAGTATACAGCTTAGTTTTATAGTGGGGTCACTGACCATTGTAGGAATTATAATTCTATTCTGGTGGATTATTGCAATCATGCTCAAACCTTTTGCACAACTGGCGTTTCACCTTGAAGCCCAACATAGTCAGCTCCCAAAGCCTCTTCCCAAATTGAGTTCTCCCAAAACAAAAGAAATTATGGCGGTGAAAGATGCCATGGATTCAATGTTGAGCAGAATTAACAAAAATCAGGAAATACTGGAACAAACTGTTCAGGAACGAACAATCGAACTCAGAGAAACTATCGCACAAATGAAAATCGAAGTGGAAACACGTCAACGCGCTGAACAAGAAGCCATTGCAGCCAATAAAACCAAATCTCAATTCCTGGCCAATATGAGCCATGAAATCAGAACCCCTTTAAATGCAGTTATCGGTTTTTCAGAACTACTGAACAAAGATTTGACCGACAATAAACATAAAAATTATGTGCAAACCATTGTCAGCAGTGGCAAAACCTTATTGGGTTTAATCAATGATATCCTGGATCTTTCAAAAATTGAGGCTGGCAAGCTGGAGCTTCAATACTCCAATGTTTCTCTGAGAACCCTTTTACAGGAAATGAGTTATACCTTTTCTCCCACTTTGACATCCAAGGGGCTTTCCTATAATATTGATATTGATCCTGATTTACCTGAGGCGCTCCTGTTAGATGAAGTTCGTATTCGGCAAATACTATTCAATCTGGTTGGCAATGCTGTCAAATTTACAGAACAGGGTTCTGTTTCTGTATTTGTCAAAAAGAAATTTACAGAAGTGGATAACAGTCATATCAAACTGATTATTGGCGTGCAGGATACAGGTGTTGGCATACCGGAAGATCAGGTGTCAGTCATTTTTGAATCTTTCAGGCAACAGGATGGACAAAAACTATCTGAGTATGGCGGTACTGGACTGGGGCTCGCAATTACCAAAAGACTTATTGAAATGATGAATGGCAAAATCGAAGTGATAAGCCAGGTAAATAAAGGCTCGGTGTTTCAGTTTGAATTACCAGATATTCCTGTCGCTTCATTGGTTCAGGCAGTCACTGAAAAAGACGTTTTCGATGATGACTACTGTGGCCATATTGAATTTGATCCAGCTAAAATACTGGTTGTTGATGATGTTCCCAATAACCAGATTCTCATGGAAAGTTTTTTAGTGGATTTCAACTTTGAAATTTTTATTGCCACCAATGGCCTGGAAGCCATTGATCTGGCACAACAGTGTCAGCCTGACCTGATATTTATGGATATTAAAATGCCTGTGATGGATGGATTTGAGGCAACACGCAAATTAAAAGCGAATGCACTCACCCGAAATATTCCCATTGTCATTCTTTCAGCCTCTGCCATGAAAGGTATTTCCGATGAATTAGACACAATTGAATATGAATCCTATCTTACCAAGCCTGTCAGTCAGAAAGCGATTGTTGAAATCTTGAAAAAATTTATTCCATATCATGGAGAAGATCTATCTGATTGTGAAGAAACTGTTAATAATGAACAGGATAGTCAGGAAAAAAATGTGCCCCAGACAGATCAAAAAATTGATATCTCATTTGAATTATTAGAAAAAATTCGTTTATTTGAACCTCAAATCAGGGTACAGCTGGATGAAGGAATTTTGATTGATGATGTGGAACGTATTGCAAATGAAATCAAAGTAATTAATGAAGCTTATGCATGTAAACCTATCAATGACTGGACAGATGAGGTCCTTAATTTGATAGATATGTTTGATGTTGAGAATTTAACTGAAAGTCTGAAACAATTTTCTGCTTTCATCAAATAAGGAAAGCTCTAAAGCGTCATTTGAAGGAGTTTCCAATGCCCCCATTAATTGTTATTATTGACGACATCCCTAGAAATATCCAGCTTGTGGGCCAAATGCTAAAGAATCAGGGCTATCGTGTATTGGCCTTGACTGACAGCACAAAGGCAGTCAAAACAATCGAGAAAAATCAACCATCCCTGGTCCTTTTAGATATCATGATGCCTGAAATTGATGGATATGAAGTATGCAGCGCTCTGAAATCGAATCCAAAAACAGTGGAGATTCCAGTCATTTTTCTCACTGCCAAAGCAGAATCCTATGATGTTGTTAAAGGATTTGAAATCGGTGGGGTGGACTATGTTACCAAGCCATTTAATAATCAAGAATTGCTCATGCGTGTAAAAACACAGGTTACACTTCAAAATGCAATTAAAGCGGCCAAAAAAGCCAATGCTGCAAAAAGTGATTTTTTAGCCAATATCAGTCATGACATTCGCTCTCCCATGAATGGGATTATGAATGTGATGGATCTTTTGCTCAAATCCGAAATAACTTCTGTGCAAAAGAACTACATAAAAATTGCCAGACAGGCTGGAACATCACTCCTTTGCCTTATCAACGACCTCCTGGATTTATCAAAAATTGAGGCCCAACAACTGTCATTGGATCATATTCAGTTCGATCTCAGAGAATTGCTAGAAAGTATTTCCGATATGTATGCAATTGAGGCTTACAAAAAAGGCCTGGAATATGCGTGTATCATCCCTGATAATTTTCAACCAATGGTTCTCGGTGACCCCAATCGCTTGCGGCAAATTATTATCAACCTGGTCAATAATGCCATCAAGTTTACGCATCAGGGTGAGGTTAGCATTCATGTAAGGCAGCAAGCAGATGATACAATCCATTTTGCCATTCAAGATACTGGCAAAGGCATTCCAGCAAATCGTTTGAATCAATTGTTCAAACCATACGATCAACTTGACTCATCCACATCACGAAAATATGGAGGCACTGGCCTGGGCCTCTCTATATCAAAACAACTGGTCAATTTGATGAATGGTGAGATTCATGTACAAAGTGAGGAAAATAAAGGTGCCACATTCTCATTTACAGCCATGCTGCCCAGGCAGGATGCTAAAACAGGCAATCCAGCACTGAAAAAAAACCTTGAATCTGTCAATGCCTTGGTGATTCATCGTCATGAAAAATCTCGGCAAGCACTTGTGAACCTTTTAAAAACATTCAATTGCCAGTGCTACGAAGCCAATAATTCTGCATCAACATTAGCTGCCCTCAGAGATCTTAATATCAAGCTCGCCCATTGTCGGCTCCTTTTTATTGATAAAGAAACCTATGATGAAGACATTTTTTTAATTCATGATAAATTGAAAGATAATCCGGCAAGTCACAGTGCCACATGGATTCTTTTAAAAAAAATTGGTACAGAATCCAACCTTGCTTTTGATGAATTATTAAGTCAACCGGTTCATTATGAGTCATTGCTTTCTTGCTTAGAAAAGACTTTTCAGGTTCAACCGGTTGAAGAAGCTATTCCTGCCAGAAATTGTGCTTTAAATAAGGTGCTGGTTATTGATGATGAAGTTATCAATCAAATGATTGCAGAAAATACCATTCAAGATATCGGATATCATACTGACATTGCCAGCAATTGTACAGAAGCACTTGCGAAACTTGAACAGAATGACTATCTTTTTGTGTTTTCTGATTTATACATGCCAGATATGTCAGCGATTGAGCTAACTAAAATTATTCGGTCGCCTGAATCTGATGTTAAAAATCATCAAATCAAAATTGTTGTTGTCAGTGCATCAGATTTGAAAACCGATAAGGAATCATGTATGAATGCGGGTGTTGATGTATATATGACCAAACCTTATAAAGCAAATCAATTAAAACATGTGATAGACAGGTTTGAATTTTGACATCCCAACGCAAAAAATTGAAAGAAAAACAATGAACAAAAATAGCGATCAGCGCATTCTTTTAACCCAAAACGTTCGCGCAGCCGGCTGAGCGGCAAAAGTGGGTCCGGGTGATCTAAAAGACATTTTATCTGTATTACCAAACATTTCGCATCCTGATCTTCTGGTTGATTGCAGCCATTCTGACGATGCGGGGGTGATACGTCTCACAGATGATCTTGCTTTGGTGCAAACAGTGGATTTTTTTACCCCCATTGTAGATGATGCATATGATTTTGGAAGAATCGCAGCAGCCAATTCATTTAGCGATATCTATGCCATGGGAGCAGAGCCGCTAACAGCCATGAATATTGTTTGCTTTCCAACCAGTCAGCTCAGTCAAGAAATTCTTCGCAACACATTGTCAGGCGGCCATGATGTCATACAGGCTGCAGGTGCATTATTGTTGGGGGGACATAGTGTGGATGATCAAGAATTTAAATATGGCCTGGCTGTTACAGGAACCATTCATCCTGATAAAATCCTGACAAATAGCAAGGCCAGGCCCAGGGATGTTTGTATTTTAACCAAACCTTTGGGAACAGGAATAGTCTCCACTGCAATTAAGGGACAACTCGCTGGGCAAGATGAAATTGATTTATTGGTTGAGATAGCATCCAGTCTCAATAAAAATGCCGCAACAGTACTCAAAGCATTTTCAGTGTCAGCGTGTACAGATATTACAGGATTTGGTCTGGCCGGCCATGTGTGTGAGATGGCACTGGCCAGTCATGTTCAAATTCAATTGGACAGCAATCGCCTACCTTTATTGAATCAGGCTGTTGAATATGCCCGGATGGGTTTAATTCCAGCGGGTGCATATGCAAACAAAACATATTTTCAACAATACGTCCATGTTGAATCCACTGTGCCCCAGGTTGTACAAGATATTTTCTATGATCCCCAAACCTCAGGCGGTCTGTTCTTTTCCATTCCAGAGCAATATGCTGAAGACTGCCTTTCTGATCTTGTTCTAAAAAGGATCAATGCGGTTATTGTTGGCACTGTGAATAAAGTTAAGCCTGGTGAACCCCATGTTGTCTTGAAATAAACAAAAAAAGGGTTTGGGCCAAAAATCGGCCTAAACCCTTTTTATTTGTAAGCGCGTCTGGCAGGAGTCGAACCTGCGACCTACGGATTCGTAGTCCGGCGCTCTATCCTCTGAGCTACAGACGCAAAAAGCAATATATTTAACAAACCTTTTTGGTTTTGTCTAGAAAAAAATGCAAAAGATCCATTTTTCAGGATCTTTTGCGATAATTCTCAATAAATCAAATCTGCTTCACTGACTTTTTCTTTAAATAAACAATATGCCCATACCTGATATCCAATAACAACCGGAATAAACAACAATACAACAACCAGCATAATCGTCAATGTCAATGGGCTTGAGGATGCATTATGAGCAGTTAAATGGAAAGATGGATCAATCAATGATGGATACATATTGGGATATAAACCAATAATACCAAAAAATGTGCAGGTAAAGATGGTGATTGCTGATGAAAACCATGCCCGCCAGTATTGCTGAAGCTGAACAAAGATGCGAACAGCGATGATTGCAACCACTGCCATTAACAATACACTATAAAAAATGGGATTTTTCTGATAATTGGCCAATAAATTGGTTGCATATCGGGAGGATGCCACAAAAACCAAAATAGCTGTCAGCAAGGTTGGCCAGATTTTTAAGATCATGTTATGGGCTTTTTCCTGAAGGTGACCATCAGTTTTGATACATAACCAGATGGCCCCATGACTCAAAAACAACAGAACAAACAGAATACCGCCCAGCAGCCCATAAGGATTGATAAATGTCAGTAAATCGCCATAAAATCTTCCATTGCTGTCAAAGGGAATCCCTTGAAATATATTGGCAAAAGCGATACCAAACAGCAAAGCAGGTAAAAAGCTGCCAACACACATACAAATATCCCAGCCAAGTTTCCAGGCTTTGCTATCTTCATTTTCACGAAATTCAATGGCAACACCCCGAAAGATGAGACCAAATAGAATAAGCATCAGCGGCGTATACATTGTGCTAAACATGACTGCATATACCATTGGAAACGCTGCAAATGTAACTCCACCAGCAGTGATCAACCAGACTTCATTGCCATCCCATACCGGACCGATAGCATTGTACATCTTTCGTTTTTCCAGTTCAGTGTCACCAAGAAATGGAATCATACTACCGATGCCCAAATCAAAACCATCAGTAATAAAAAAGATGGCCCATAGCAGGCCCCAAAGAAAAAACCATATTGTTTCTAAAACCATTGTAACCTCCTATAAATTATTAAACTTCGGGTCCTTTAGTTGCATTTTTAGCGATTAGATAAAATCCAATCACGCCCAGCAGTCCATAAACCAGAATAAATGCAGACAGCGAAGTAAACACCTGAATTGTATTCACAGGTGATACCGCATCCTGTGTTTTCATCACCCCATAGACAATCCAGGGTTGACGGCCCACTTCAGTAACAATCCATCCCATGGATGCAGCAATATAGGGCAATGGTATTGAAAACAGCATGATTTTCAAAAACAGAGGGTATTCCAGTAGCCGATTTCGTAAGAACCATCCCACGAGTGTCAGAAGGCAGAATAACGTTCCCAATCCAACCATGATTTTAAATGCCATGGATGTGATCAACACATTGGGACGTTCATCCTTTGGAAACTCTTTTAATCCCAACACTTCAGCATCACAGTTTTTAAAGGCCAAAAAGCTTAATAAGCCAGGGATAGCGCCAATTTCAATGAGATTTTTTTCATTTTCCTCATCTGGCCAGGCAAATAAAAAAACTGGTGCCTGACTTTTGGTCTCCCAATGGCACTCCATGGCCGCCATTTTTGCGGGTTGCTTTTCAGCAACATCAGCACCATGTAAGTCGCCTTCAATGACTTCAAAAAATGAAAAAATCAGGCCAAAAACAAGGGCTATCTTGAATGAACGTGCAAATATTTCAATATTCTGCTTTTTGAGCAAATGATATGAACAGATGCCCATTACAAAAAAAGCAGAAAGAATATAGCCCGAGCTGATCGTATGCAAAAATTCCAAAAAAGCAAACTTGCTGAATATTACCGCTGACAAATCAGTCAACTCAGCCCGGCCATCACGAATGGTATATCCCACAGGGTGTTGCATCCAGGCATTGGCAACCAGAATCCACAAGGCGGACACTGTTGACGAAATAGCAATCAACCACATGACAGTGGCATGGGCCCATCGGGACAGTTTGTTCCATCCAAAAATCCATACCCCCAGCAATGAGGATTCCAGAAAAAATGCGACAGTGGCTTCAATTGCCAATAAAGGTCCAAAAATATCCCCAACAAATGCGGAATATCGTGACCAGTTCGTTCCAAACTGAAACTCCAATGTTATTCCTGTGACCACACCCATGACAAAATTGATGATCAATAGTTTTCCCCAAAATTTAGTCATTTTCAGGTACATCTCATCACCCGATCGGGCGTATTGGGTTTCCATGTAGGCCACCAAAAAGGAAAGACCAAGTGTTAAAGGAACAAACAAGAAATGAAATAAGGTGGCTGCTGCAAATTGCAACCTTGAAAGAAATAGAACATCCATATTGCTTTCACTCCTTTAGCAAAAAAGTTTTTGACAATCACTGGACTTGCAATGACTGTCAGATTTTATTCAACGTCTTTGTTGAATTGTATATATATAAATATTGATTTCAACATTTTCCAGCATCGGCTGAAATTTTCGATCCATAAAATCTATCCTAACACTTTTAACGCATTAATGCCAGAAATATTTATACTGATAAGGAATGCTCGAAAAAATTTTCGAGCATTTCTTAGGAAGCGATCATCAGTTTTCGGGTAAATTTGAGAAACCGAATTCACCCCACAAGACTTTTATTCAAAGGACCATCGTCCTTGAAGATGATCCTGTTTAAGCGTTTTTTCAAGTAATTGTAAAAAATCCCTTCGGGGAATATTTTCAGCTCCCAGACTCCTTAAATGACTGGTATTCATCTGGCAATCAATTAGATCAAACTCATATGCACGAGAAAAAGCGACCAAGGCAACCAGTGCAATCTTTGATCCATTTGCTTTCCGATAAAACATGGATTCTCCAAAAAACATCCGGCCCAGTGAAACACCATAAAGGCCGCCTGCCAACCTATTATCCATCCAGGTTTCAACCGAGTGGGCAAATCCCATCTCAAATAATTTGTGATAGGCCTTCATCATTTCATCAGTAATCCAGGTTTCTGACCCCCTGTCTTTGCGTACATTGGCACATTCACTGACAACTAAATCAAATGCCTGATCCATGGTAACCTGATAATTATTTTTACGAATGGTTTTGGTAAGACTCTTTGATATATGAAACTTGTGGGGATATAGAACCAGACGCGGATCTGGTGACCACCATAAAATGGGCTCTCCAGACGAATACCAGGGAAATATTCCCTGGGAATAAGCTGTTAGCAATCGTTCAGGACTCAGATCACCGCCAAATGCGATCAGTCCATCTTTTTCAGCATGATTGGGATCCGGAAATCCAATTTTTTTTTGATCTAATGAGTATAATTTTCGCATAAAATACAACCATTTGATTATATTCACACCATTGTAAAAGGGGACAATTCTCACAATCAGGTCTGGAGGCTTTGCAAAATTGTCGCCCCAAATGAATTAAGTGCAATGAAAAATCATTCCAAGACTTTTTGGGCAAACAGGCCATGAGATCAGACTCAATTTTTTCTGGTGATGTTTGCTGTGTCAATCCCAGTCGTTGAGATATTCTGCCAACATGTGTATCCACTACAATGGTTTGTTGTCCAAAGGCTGAACCCAGGACGACATTGGCTGTTTTTCGGCCTACCCCGGGTAAGCGAACAAGGTCTTTTAAGTTTTTGGGTACCTGGGAATCATATTCAGTTTGAAGCATTTCACAGCACTTTTTGATATTTTTGGCTTTGTTATGAAAAAAGCCGGTTGTGTAAATTAGCTTTTCAAGTGTTTCTATTTTTACATCTATGAAATCTTGTGGCGTTTTTAACTTGTGAAATAGCTTTGGCGTAACTGCATTGACCTGACGATCTGTACATTGCGCAGACAATATTGTTGCAATCAACAATTCAAATGCATTGTGATGATACAATTGTGTTTTTACTTCAGGATACATCATTTTGAGCGTCTGTTGAATCTGCTTTATACGATAATCACTGATTATTGGCATTGTGAGTGTCCATTCTTTGGGCAATTTTGGTCCAGTCAATTTCATAAAGGTTTTGCACCATTTGATTAAGTACATTATTTTTCATGGCCTGTTCTCGAAGGTCTTTTTGATAAATTTCATGAAATGGAAGCATTTTCATAAGCGCTTTCTTTTTACCATCCTCATCAGGTGTATATACATCATAGCGGCGAGTATAAAAGGGATCTTCACTGTTTCCACAGGGTTTATTAAACACATTAAAGAATCGACATGCCATTGGTCGCATGGGATGGACACCACATCGGTCCTGAACAAGAAATGGACATCTTTGACTGCCGGTATGATTCTGAAGTTGCTTTTGTATGTGAAATCGTCGTTTTCCCGAAATTTTTTCAATAACATACCAGTATAAACCAGCCACTTCAAGAGGATATACAGGAATTGTTGTATGGGTTATGCAACAATTTGAGCATCCACAGACACAGGCCAATGTTTTTCCTTTTTTTAATTCACGACTAAGGCCATCATGGATAGCTTTATCCGCAGCAAAATATGAATCCAGCAGCAAAGGAAGCCACTCAATTTTCTTTTCTTCTGCTGGATAGGCCAGACGTTTAGGTTTTGACAGGGGCCCTTTATTTGTCTTTTTCATGGAAATACCGAATTTTGACTGGTTTTCGTCTGATAACAGTTTGATATTTTTCTTTTGGAAACCCAATCCCAATGACAGCATAGATATCGTCTGTCTGAGGAATGTCCAAATATTGTTTGATTGATGAATCCCTTTTCATGGCTTCAACAGCAAACCCAATGAGACAGGTCCCCAAGCCCATGGCATGGGCAGCCAAAAGAATATTCTGACTTGCCAGAAGCGCATCTTCCTGGGGACACCCCCCATTTAGTTTGTTGCCACCAATGAGAATGGCAGCACTTGCACCATGAAACAGTCGGTCAATGTCTTGGTTTTCAAATTCATCTATGGCCTCCGCTATACGTGAATAATAATTTCGATAGTACTGGCCCAGTTCATCTTTGGCAAACCAGTATGACAGTAATCTTAGAGGATAGATTTCAGCCATGCGATTCAGGCTTTTAAAATAATTCATGACATATTTGCCAAGGGTGAGCAATGCATTACGATCAGGTATTACTGTAAATGACCATCCCTGAACATTTGATCCTGATGGCGCAGATATGCCAATTTTAACGAGATCGTTTAAGGTTTCAAGGGGAACCGGTTTGTCTTCATAATTACGACAGGACCTTCGGGATCGCATTAATTGAACAAGTTGTTTGATATCGGGTTTACCGAATTCCAGCCAATGGGGTTCCTCCTCAAATGTCTTACAGATTAAAGTTGCATCAAGAGCGCTCACTTTAATGGCATCTTGGGGACAAATCGCTTCACAATGACCACATTGTAAGGATTCGGTCCCAGTTATCACTGCTTTGCCATCTTGTATGGATATGGTTTTTGATGGACATACAGATATGCACAGACCACAGCCAATACATTTTTCTGGGTCTATGGTGGTCGTAACTTTATTGGGTATCATGGATGGACTCCTTTTTTTTGATTACGTTCCCATATTGGCGTGGGAACGAGCATTCTTTAGTAAGACTTTACCCGAACAGCCAGCACTTCAGCCTTGGCTGTTTCTGTCTCTCCTGCAAACACAGAGCAGTGGACATATGATTTTCGTGTTTTCTGCTCTAAAACCTTTGCCCTAAGGGTCAACTCAACATTCATGGGGGTTGGCTTGAGATAGCTGACATTCAGTGTACCTGTTACAAAATAGATTTTAGGTTCAGAGCCCAAGTCACGATTATCCATTCGGTATGCATGGGCCATTGCTGTACAAATGCTGTGGCAGTCGATCAATGCTGCAATTAATCCGCCATAAACAACATTTGGAAAAGCGGTATGATAGGGTTTGGGCGTAAATCTACACACACCTTCATTTCCTTCCCAATAACTTTTAATCTGCAGCCCTTCTGGATTATTGCGACCACATCCATAGCAAATGGCAACATGGTCTGGAAAACAGTCTTGAAAACATTTCTCTGACATAATGGTTTTTCTCCAATTATTTCAGGTGATTGACAAAATCGCAGCACCTTCCAGACTGCGTAACAGTTTCATGGAAATGTCACCTTTAACAAATTCTTCAGCCCGAGATTTTTTCTTATGGCCCAGCACAAGGGTGCCATAGCCCCCCTGTTTAAACTGTTCAATGATACCATCAGCCACAGTTGGATATTGCTCTGAAACCAGTTTTGTGTGAATTTTTTCTGGTAAAAGACCCTGTGATGTTAGCGTATCTTTTGCCTTTTGGAGCTGCTTTTGCCATTTTTCTGTTTCTTCCTCAAGAAAATTCTCGCCCATCAGTTCTTCGCTCATGGATGTTTTACGAAAAATATGCATGAGTGTAATATCCACGTCCTCTTTACATAATGGCAAAAGAGAAATATATTCAAGGGCTTCCCTTGAACTTACCGAATCTTTTAGAACAATTAGAATTGAATGTTTCAATGTATGCCTCCCTTCATGCAAAAAAAGAATAATAAAAACGATTTATATCCTCTAACAACTCATCGATAGTTTCATAGTATACGTTGGATCGTTTTGAAAAATGCATTAAAATATCGTTGAGCATTTTGGGGATATATGGAAATAGTTTTTGAAGGTTGATAAATCGCCATTTATCCAGGATAGAAAAATCTCTTTCTTCCAGATTATTCTGAAGTTCCCCATAAATGTCAGTATTGTTGGTAATCATGTACAAATCGTGGAACCCTTTCCCAATGGCATATAAAAGAATATTGCCTAAACCGAATAAATCCATGGCATAAGGATTTTCGGTGGTAGTGTAATCATAATCAAAATCAATCCAGACATAATTTCCGGTCTTACGTTGGAATATGAGATGGTCATTTCGAATATCACCATGCCGGTAATCATTGATATGCAGAAAGCGAATGGCTTCAAAAGCTTTAATCAATTTTTTCATTATCTCCGGCAATTCTTGAAAAAAATATTGGCGATGATCCATTCTTATCGTATTGATATAGTTAAAAAAGTTGGGCCCACGCACAATATCGATAATTCGAATATTGTTTCCTTTTGGATCGTGATAGGCTTCCCCTTGCATAAAAAGGGGGTGATCCCGAACCAGGGATAAAATCTGACCTTCTTTGTCCGGATTACGAAAACATCGAATCCTGACGCCGGCCAAAGTGGTATAAAAGGATTCTAAAAACGATAGTTTTACGATCTTTTTTGTACCAGTGGCATCTTCTTCGGCGCGTTTAACCCACATTTTAGGATCTTCAATGCCAAAACGCCTTTCTCGTTCGTGGCCGGTAACAGTCAAAACACGATCTGCAACCACGATTTTGTCGCCACAATCAATGGCATAAAAATCCGATGTATCGGTGAAATGCCGGACTTTCATGATCCCAGTCCTTTAACCATTCTCAATGGAAGACTGGAAAATGCGCTTTTGACTGTATCAATAAAATTTTTCATGCCATGATGTTCGATGACCAATCCCAGCAATCGATTCAAGACTGCAAAGGAATCCATGTCGTATTCAGCCAATTGAAGGGGTTCATGATGATATACGCGAATCATGCCAATCACTTCTTTTCGGCAGGTAATTGGAAAACATAGCATGGATCGAAAACCTTCTTTCTCGGCTGCTTCAGGGTAAAGCACACGTTGATCGCACATCATATTATCAATACAAATCGCTTCACCTTTTTCTAAAGGGCTGTCTTCAATGCGAATGGGTATCGGCCCTTTTTCCAGATATTCTTCACTGATACCATAGGTGGCCACATGAAATAGTTCCTGAAGTCTTTCATCAAACAGTAATATTGCACATGCTTTCACTTCAAAGGAACGACAAATCAACTCAACCAGATCGTTAAACAATGTGTGCAAATCTTCATAGGTTGACATTTCTCGGCAGAGCACTTTAAAGGCTCGAAAATTGATTCGCCTGGCTGGCGTTTCACTCATTTTTTCCCCTCCTTTTTTTCAGCAGTTAAAAAAAATGGATATTTTTCAATGACACGATTAAAGGCATACAAGAGTATCATAGTTTTGTCAAGCTGTGCATAAAAATATGAAACTGAAAAACAAAAAAGATATTTTGGTAATTTCTTTTGACAATTCTAGCGGTTTTTGTTACTCGGTCTCTTCTTTCAAAAACTTACAAAAAGGGATAGCCAATATGGGACTATTAGATAAACTAAAAAGAATTAAAAAGAAAGATGCGCAAACAGTATTTAAACAAACATATGCAGAAAATGGTATTCATTTATCAGTTTCGCCCCAGGTTTGGAATGCGTTAATTCAAAGGCAAAGCAACACTCATTTGCTGCATCAATATGTAGTACTTCAAATGCTTGTTGAGGAAGGTATGGCCATTGAAGAACAAAATGGCTTCTTTGTATCGTCGGATTCTGCTGTATTACTGGACTATCATACACGATTGTTGTTAAATTTACCAGAATCCTGGCCCGGCAAGATGCATATTGAAATTGATGGCCATACACAAAGTCCACGATTCAAGGCAGTGCTTATTTTAGAATCACCAGATGGTGAAATGATTCGCTATTACAATTTCAATGGCCCATTACTGATTTTGAGCGAAGAAGAAAATTTTTTACCCAATACTGAGCAATGGCATGCTTTTCAAGCAATGGCCACCCATCAACAATGTCCTGAAAATGAACGTTCCGAGTATCAAAATTTGGCATTGGTGTATCAATTACAGCAGGCAAAAGAAAAGGGACTGGATATCAATCTATCACATTTCAGGCATCTTGATATTGTAGAACCCGAACAGATTGGCGTTACTATTGATGAACAAGATGATGGTTCCGCTGTGTTGACACCATCATTTGGGAATGTGGCATCATCAGATGATATTGCCAGACGTTTGGGACAGATCAATCCAAACCATAATGTCCATAGCATGCGAATCAATGACAGTATTGTCCTTCTGGATGAAAAGAAACTGGCCTGTGTTCATGAAATTATTCAAAATCGGAACATACCCAAATCCCATGTTCGGCAGTTTATGGAAACCCCGGGTGCCTATATTGATGCGTCACAAATTGACCTGGATATCGGTTTTTCCTATCGCGTGAAAGGAGCAACACGTTTCAAACATGCCTATTTTGGAGATACCGATCTTTCTGAAATTAACTGGTTCAACAAAGATGAAGACAGTGCAGAGACAGCATCAGATGCGCCACTTGATCTTACAAAAATTATTACTGATCACAGTGCCCTTGAAACATTTAGACATCAAATGGCAGACTCCATTCAGGCCGGGGCAGATTGTTTTGAATTCAATCATTTTAATATCCCTCTGGACCAGATTGAGATTATTGAAGGAAAATTAAATGACCTGGCAGTCACATTGACTGAATCATCAGAAGAAAGCAGTGAAGAATTAAAAGTGATAGATATTACACAAAATGATGAATTCTGTGAATTTGGTAATGACAGTATTCCACCACAACCCGAGTCGTGTTTATATACAGAACCTTTGGATTTTTCGGTCTATAAACGTCAACCCTATCCTCATCAGCTTGAAGGAATCCGATGGATTCTTGGCTTGTCCATTGAAAGCATTAATGTCTCCAAAGCGCTTCAGGATCGCCTGGGAGCATTGCTGGCTGATGACATGGGGCTTGGGAAAACGTTCATGTCTCTCATTGCAGCATCAGAATATTATCGCCTGGCAGAAGAGCAGAACGAAATCAAAAGGCCGGTTCTGGTTGTAGCGCCACTCAGCCTGTTGGAAAACTGGAAGAATGAGGTGAGCGAAACCTTTCATCAAAGTCCCTTTCGAGACATAGTCATTCTTCAATCCAATGCAGATCTTAATCAATTTCGCGTTCAAGGATCCGGCGCAGAGACACGTCAGGGGTTTGCCAGTGATGCTGATTCTGACGAAAGCATTTGCACCACCGATGTCAAGTATTCTCTCAAAATAGGATCCCAGTTTGGTGTCAATCGTCTGGACATGGACCGCCGCATGGTGCTGACCACCTATCAAACCCTCAGGGATTATCAATTTTCATTGTGCCGGATTGACTGGTCTCTGGTAATTTTTGATGAAGCCCAGAATATCAAAAATCCAAATGCCCTTCAAACCCGAACTGCCAAAGGATTAAAAGCCAGGTTTAAACTCATCGTAACCGGTACGCCTGTTGAAAACCATTTGGGCGATTTTTGGTGCCTGTTTGATACCGCTCGACCGGGAGTTCTGGGATCATACCAGGGATTTCTGAAAAAATTTGTCTTGCCCATGCTTCGGGCAAATACTGAGGACATCTCGGATATTCGCAATGAGGTGGGAACAGAATTACGACAAATTGTGGGCGGCCTGATGCTTCGCCGGACAAAGGCTGAAAAGATCAAAGGACTCCCACAAAAAACAATTTATGTCGGCGCAAAAGTACCTGATGGTCATAAGGAGGTATTTGAACCTGGCCTGATTTGCATGATGGATAAAGATCAGTTGGACGCTTATGAGGCCATTGTGAATGAGACTGTAAACAATCAGGATAAAGCCAATGCCAGCGCTGCCATTTTGCGGGGACTTCAACAATTGAAAGATGTCAGCCTGCATCCTGACTTGATTGATGGTGGTATGCCATTGATTCCTGAAACACCAAAAGCAGCCAGAGCAGTTTTAATGCGATCTGCCAAGCTTGACTGCTTGCTAAAACTGTTAACACAGATTCAATCCAGAGATGAAAAAGTGATTATTTTTATTCTGAATAAACGCCTTCAGCAGTTTATTATCATATGTTTGCAGCTAATTTTTGATATCCAGGTAGATGTTATCAATGGGGATACCAAAGCAGTTGCAAAAAATCCATCAGTGCGAACACGTGTCAAAATTATAGATGCATTTCAAGCAAAAGCTGGTTTTCAAGTACTCGTAATGTCTCCAGTTGCGGCGGGTGTTGGATTGACTGTCACAGCAGCGAACAATGTCATTCACCTGGAACGTCATTGGAATCCAGCCAAAGAAGATCAAGCCACTGATAGGGTGTATCGAATTGGTCAGAAAAAAGATGTGAATGTTTTTATTCCAGTTGTTCATCACCCAAAAGAACGCTCATTTGAGGTCAATTTGCATGGGTTGCTATCCAATAAAATTGACCTCAAGGAGGCCATTGTCACCCAGGAAGATGTCACTGCCAAAGATATTGCCAAAACAGGACTGTTTAATCATCAATTGAATTGAGTATAACCTAAATAGACTGAATTCAATTGAAACCCATGGCAACCTTACCAATGCTTGCCAGATCGTGCATCTCCTTTTTTTTCAGATTGCATTCGTTTGATCATTATAGATTGGTCTTCCTGAATATTTTCCAACAGTGCTTCAGCTTTAATTTGGGCCATTTTTTGCGCCTTTTGTTCAGGTGTTTGTTCTTGTTTTTGATCTTCTGGCATGGCCTGTGCTGCTTTTAGCTCTTGTGACATATCTGGTTTGTTTTCTTCTTTTTCTTTATTGGCATTTTGCTGTTCTTGATTTTGCTTATCAGACTGCTCTTCTTGCTGACCATCCTTCTTTTCTGCGGATTTTTTTTTGGATTGTTCTTCTTCTTTTTGCGGTTTTTGATCACTATCTTTTGATTGTTGATCATTTGATTGTTGATCATTTGAATTATTTTGAGACTGTTGATTCTGATCCCCATCATTTTGTTGTGGGTTGTCACATTGCTTTTGTTGATCTTGTTGATCTGCTGCTTTCTTTTTTGCCAGTGCCAGGGCCAGGTTGTATCGGGTATCAGGATCATCGGGCTTGATTTTTAATGCTTGAATATAGAATTGGGCGGCTGAAACAAAATCACCTTTTTTAAACAAAACATTTCCCGCATTGTAACTGGCACGAAATAGTATTTCAGGGTCTTCTGTTCGTTTGGTAACACTGTTAAAGGCTGACAAGCTGGCATCCAGTTGATCGCTTTTAAAAGCAGCACATCCACGATTATATCGCCATCGAACATCCTTGGGATTATTCATATCCTGTTCGCGATAATAAGTTTCTGCATCCAGATAACTGCCGCGACGATATAAATCTTCACCACTGGTTTCTGCAAATACAGAATTTCCAAATAAAAACACACTAAGGAGTCCGATTAAAATGCTTTGCCTGAAGAATACTTTCCAACAGCAAAAAGGCCAGTGCCAAAGCTGCAAATATGTAAAATCTTGGCTCATAGACTTTTACCTTTCCGGTTTTTAATACCGACATATCGGTTTTGCGACGAATACCATCAAAATAGAGGCGATCCAGATCAAAATCACCATCACTGGACCGAACATAATCACCGCCTGTGATATGGGCAATATCAACCAGGCTTTGTTCATCCAGCTTGGATAGAATTAAATTGCCGGATGCATCTTTTTCAAAACCACCGGACTCACCCGCTGGGACAGGGCCGCCTTCAGGATCCCCCATGCCAAATACAAATATACGAATATCATCATCACGAGCCCTTTCAGCAGCTTCCAGGCCTTTTTTTTCGTTGTCTTCACCATCGGTGATCATGACAATAACGCGATCAGTTTCACTTTCTTTATCAAATGAATCAACTGAAATATCAATAGCTTTACCAAGATCCGTTCCGGAAACAGGTATCAGGTCTGGCTGAAGCTGCCTTAAAAACATATCCAGCGCACTGTAATCCAATGTCAATGGGCATTGTAAAAAAGCCTGTCCGGCAAATGCGACCAGTCCCAGACGATCTCCCTGGTTGACATTAATTAAATCAATTATTTCTCGTTTGGCACGCTCCAGACGATTGGGATGAATATCTTCCACCATCATGCTCAGGGAAACATCAATACAAATAATAATATCAACCCCTTTTTGAGATACCTCTTCAAAATGTTCCCCCCACCTGGGACCGGCCAATGCTAAAATCATTAACATGACTGCCACCAGAACGATGACTGCCCGAACCCCTTGTCGGAGTCGGCTTTCCAGTGATGTCAGCCTGGGAAGTAATGCATTGTCAGCAAATAGTTGTAAAGATTTTTCACGACGACGTCGTGCCACAACAAAAACAAAAAATAAGGCTGGCAAGCCCCACAGTAAATTGATTATCCATAAGTATTCAAATTTCATGGTATGGACCTCACCACAAAGGCCTGAATGAATATTTCCAATAATAATAGTATGATTGAAGGAATCAGGAAATAACCATACAATTCTTTATAATGAAAAAATTCCTTGACCTTGACTTCAGTTTTTTCCTCTCGATCAATGATATCATATATTTCAGAGAGTTCTTCTGTATCAGCGGCTCTGAAATATCGACCATTGCCAGTATTGGCAATTTTACGAAGGGTTGTTTCATCCAGGTCCACTTTTTGATAGATAATTTTTTCACCAAAAAATCCCTGAACTTTAAATGGCGCTTCACCTTTTCCACCCACACCGATGGTATAGATTTTTATTTCAAGTGCATCCAATGCTTCAGCCGCCTGGGTGGGGGAAACATCGCCCGCATTGTTGCGACCATCGGTCAACAATATGACTATTTTGGCTTTGGCTGGAATATCTTTAATACGTTTGCCGGCAATGGCAAGAGCAGAACCAATAGCTGTTTTATCACCTGCCATGCCGATTTCCATACGATCAATGAGGCTCAGCAAAAGTCCTTTATCCATTGTCAAAGGAGCCTGAGTAAATGCGTGTTCACCAAATACAACCAGTCCAATGCGGTCATTTTCACGCTTTTTAACAAAATCGCTCACCACTTTTTTAACTGCTGTCAGTCGATTGACCGATTCTTTGCCGAGTTTAAAATCCAATGCCTGCATGGAACCTGATGTATCCATGCACAACAAAATATCCACCCCGGGCGATTTGATTTCCCGAGATACATTATAGGATTGAGGCCGGCATATGGTAAGAATCAATAATGCCATGCACAGCAACCGCAGATATACTGGCAGATCAATGATCAATTCTTCTGTTTTGCCAGACAGCTTTTTTAACTGACTGGTGAGAGAGTAAGTCATGGTATTTCTGCGTCGCTTTCTCAGCAACAGGTATCCCCATAAGCACAAAGGGATAAAAAGTGTTAAAACATATGGGTATGCAAGTCTAAACATCGTTGTTTGTTGTTCCTGTATTTTCCTGATTACGTTCATCCGCAGTAGTCTTTACATAAGACCATACAGTTTTCCAATGGTCTTCACGTTCGGCAGTTGTGGGATGAAAATCAGCAAATTTAATGGTATCTGCTTTTCGCATTAGACGTACCATTTCAATATCGAGATTTTCTTTGACTTTGGATGCAATTTCTTCAGTAGTCAACTCAGCGATTGGAAACTGGCGGATTTGCCCCATGTATTCCTTTAAAATTTGTGTCAGTCGAAAATAAAAGGCTTTGATATTGTCTCGAAATAAATGAGCATCCCGGTTTAAATCCCGCAGGCCATCAAATGCAATTTCTTCAGGGGGTTTTTGATAGGCCTGTTCCATTAATTTTTGTTTGCGCTTTTTCATATAGAACCAGATACCCAGGGCAATCAAGAGTAGCAAAATCAATATTATCAATAGAATCAAATATTTTATTGCAGCATTGATCCGAAAAATGTCCTTGATATCTTTCACATCAAGGTCCTGTTCGGTTTCATCAAATGGTAAATCCAATGTCAGCAGAACAGGATCACTTTTGAATGTCATTTTTGTACCATTTGCATGGGTCAGCATTACTTTTAATGATGGCACATCAAAGGTGTCAATGGTATCCACCAACAGTTTGATCAGAATATTTGCGTCATCAGTATCAATACCCATCACATGAAAATCTTTCAGACCCTCAATGGGGATTTTTTCAGGAAATGTCATGCCTTTTGGCAGTTGAAATGCAAGTTTCAGTGTAACAATATCACCAGGGACAGCGGTTTCTTCTTCAAATTGTGCGATCATGGGATGATAATCTGCTGTATCAGGCTCTGGCTGGGTATCTGTTTGGGCAAGTGCGTTTCCCATGCAAATACCCAAAATAAGTATAAGATGTAATGCCAGTTGTTTCATCGTCTGCTTTCCCTTTGTCGAAAATATGCGGTTAGTGGTTCTACAACAGACATATGCGTGCTGACATCCACAAGGTCCACCTTGGATTTGATAAGCATTTGCATAAATGTCACTTCATTCTGATGTTGAATATCATGCCATTTTTTTCGGATGCGTTTGTCCTGTGTATTAATTGCCACGATTTCGCCAGTTTCAGGATCCTGTATGCGCAATCGTCCCACCTGAGGCAGTTCTTTTTCCGATGGGTCCATTACCCGAATGGCAGTTAAATCATGCTTTTTTGAAGCCATTCTTAAAGGCTTTTCAAAGGTATCATCCAATTGTGGCATTTGAAAATCAGATATCAGAAAACTGATTGAATGCCTTTTGATCACTTTGTTAAGAAATTCCATAGCAGCGCCAATATTTGTACCTAATGATGGCGGCTCGTAGGTAAAGATTTCTTTAATCATTCGCCAGACGTGTGCCACCCCCTTAGCCGGTGGAATATATCGATTCACCTCAGAGCTGAACAGTATCGCACCCACTTTATCGTTGGTTCGTATTGCAGCAAAAGAAAGGATACCGGCAATTTCAGCAATTACCTCTCGTTTGAATCGTTTTCGGGTCCCAAACAGATTGGAGCCAGAAAGATCTATTAATAATGTAACAGTCAGCTCTCGTTCTTCATGAAACACTTTGACATAGGGATGCCCAAATCGTGCGGAAACATTCCAGTCTATATCCCTGACATCATCACCAGGCAGATATTCCCTCACCTCAGCAAATTCCATTCCCCGGCCCTTGAAAGCACTTTCATATTGACCGGCAAAAAGGTCGTTTGCCATAAATCGGGTTCTGAAATGAAATTTCTGTATTTTTTGATAAAGTTCTTTGGGTAACATTATGAACCAATTTGTTTTACAACAGTCATGAAACTGTTGATTCATTCTTATTATGGTACTTCAATACGTTCCAGCACATTATCAATAACATCATCGGTGGTGATACCTTCTGCCTCAGCCTCATAGCTGAGAATAATCCGATGACGCAACACATCTGGTGCCAGATATTTAACATCTTGGGGCGTTACATAACCACGACTGTTCAAAAAGGCATGGGCTTTCGCCGCCTTTCCCAGCCATATGGATGCTCTTGGAGATGCGCCAAAGCTGATCAAATGAGACATATCCAGCTTATGTTCATCTGGATTCCTTGTGGCTTGAATGATTGTAATAATATAGTCCAGAATTTTTTCTTCCATATGAATATCATTAACAACATCTCTGGCCCTGTTAATATCATCAATTTCAATTTTGGTACAGACGCTTTCATTGATCCCTTCGTAGACTCGCTGCATAATTTCTTTTTCTTCAGATGCTGATGGATATCCCACTTTCAATTTCAACATAAACCGATCGGTTTGGGCCTCAGGTAAAGGATAAGTACCTTCCTGCTCAATTGGGTTTTGTGTGGCCAGCACCATAAAAGGTGATTTGAGATTAAAAGTATCCTCACCAATGGTAATTTGCTTTTCCTGCATGGCTTCAAGCAAAGCACTCTGGACTTTGGCCGGTGCGCGGTTTATTTCATCCGCCAAAATGATATTGTTGAATATCGGGCCTTTACGAATCTCAAATGCGCGTGTATCCGGCCTGAATATTTGCGTACCCAGGATATCTGCTGGAAGCAGATCCGGTGTAAACTGAATGCGTTGAAAGCTTGTGTTCAAAGTGGCAGCCAAAGTCTTAACAGCAGTTGTTTTTGCCAATCCGGGCAAGCCTTCCATCAGGATGTGCCCTTCACACAAAATGGCAATTAACAATTTTTCCATCTGGCTTTTTTGGCCCACAATGACCTTCTCCATTTCCATCATCACGCGCTTGATGATCATGCTTTCTTTTTCAACACGTTCTGTTTGTTGTTGAATATCCATTTTTTTATTCACCCTCTTTTTATGTTTCTATCTATCTTTATGTTTGTTAATGAAAAAATTATAAGCATTTTTTATTATGGGTCAAGGTTTTCAGTTTTCAGTTTTCAGTGACCAGTTGTTGTCAGTTGTCGGCTTTAAGTAAGGAGTTCTCTGAAAATAACTTCCCCATTATTGATATTGTTAGTTTTGAGGTAATTGTACTGTAGAGACGTAGCATGCTACGTCTCTACACGACCTTATTTGTAGACTAAATACCAAGCTGGAAATAACCCTGTTAATAAATTAACTATGAAAAATATAATATTTCGGCAAATCCACGTCCGCATGGGGCTAAAGCCCATAGCCGTCAGGTTAAGGCAAACTCGCTCTGATGCTCGTTCCCAGGCTCTGCCTGGGAACGTTTTCCGAGGTGGCTCTGCCACCTACGAACTGAACAGGCGGCAGAGCCGCCAAGAACACGTTCCCAGGCAGAGCCTGGG
>Ga0272440_1000452_pt1 | contig 34760 bp, 26 predicted proteins | sample SSMMMBAug17_FD_192440 | JGI IMG/M metagenome (GOLD analysis project Ga0272440, IMG submission 192440) | Marine sediment archaeal communities from Little Sippewissett salt marsh, Falmouth, MA, United States - SSM-MMB-Aug17 | ecosystem: Environmental > Aquatic > Marine > Wetlands > Sediment ... | reverse complement strand
TGGAAACAATGGTTGAATATACTGCCGGCGTGGTAAAAGGCAAAGAAGATAAATGTGTTTATATTAATTTTATTACCGATGTTGCACCTGCTTGTGATTGTTATCCTTATAATGATGCAGTCATTGTTAACGATATTGGCATTGTGGCATCAAAGGATTTGGTCGCAATAGATCAGGCATCTGCTGATCTGGTCAACAAAGCCACTGGAAATCCTGGCTCCTGCCTGACATCTGGCCTTGAACCCGGCGCGGATAAATTTAAGGCGCTTTATCCCAGAATTGATTGGCCCATTCAGCTTGAATATGCTGAAAAAATTGGTTTGGGTTCTCGTAATTATGAACTGATTTCTATATAGCACTGGAATAATAAGGAATTAGAGACGTGGCGTGCCCGTGTCTCTAATTTCAATTATTTGAACGAAAACTGTTTTGAATCGCATTCATAATGGGAATTAATTCTTCTTGATGCTCAGGGGGGATCATTACATGGGAGATTCGCTGATTTTTGAGTAAAGACGATTTGGATAATACCAACTGAATAGATTGCGTTTCAGGCGACGTTGTTAACATCTCTAAAATATTTAAATAATTTCCATAATACCCATCCAGATCTAACATTTCGATAAATTGATAAAACAGTGTTGCCACACTCATTTGAAATGACGTCATGGATGCCTGCCCTGTTTGTCTGCATGGTATTGATGATACCATTGTTCGGCAACTCATTGGCCGTACCGGATAAATGGAACAATGGTCATTGGTTAAAAAAGGGCATGTATGTGTGGGGACTTCTTCAGGCTCAGGAATAGGTTTGTCATTTACAGTAAGCCATGATTCCTGATTAATAGTTGTTTTTGGATGATATCTATTATCTGGCGGAATTGTTTGGATCTTTTTTAGAAATTTTTGAAGGTGATGGGCTTGTAAGTATTCCAGTACGAAAATACCTTCAAGTCCAGTTATAAGAACACGATCTGTGCAACAATCCGAACATAATTTTCGGCATGCCAATTCCCAATTCTGTGATAATTGATCATATATATCGTATATTTTTTTGAGTATTTGTCTTTTATTAAGTACGTCAGCCACGATGCAACCTTACAGATCCAAAGAAATTGTAAGAGCATTATGCAACAGGTTCATTTCTTGAAGCAGCACCTCATAATATTTTGTAATGTTCCATACAGATCGTTTGCCATCTTCTGATGCCAGGTTATCCAGATCATCCAGAACATCTAGCACCCTTTCAGCAGATAATGTTGTTGCACTTTCTCTAAGTTGTTTGAGATTAAGAGAAAAGTCTTTATATTTTCCTTTTCCGAGTTCTCTTTCCAACACTCCGGATTCTTTTTTAAGCATCTCTCCAAACATGGTGCATATTCTTTGATATGATGCAATATCAAGTCCCATTTTTGCAGCATTCTGGCTTTTACTTTTGATAATCAGTCGCTGATGGGGCAAAATATCTTTTACCATCTTCAATAATTTTTGAGATTGTACCGGCTTTACAAGAAAATGTTGACAACCAAGTGCAATGGCTTTCTTGACAGTCTTTTTATTGCTCATTGCCGAGATAATGATGAATGGCACCTTTTTCCATTCTGAAGTTGCTTTAATTTTTCCAATAAATTCAAGTCCATCCATTTCTGGCATCATTATATCGGTTATTATCAGCTTGATATTTGGATTTGCAGCTAAAAGATCCAATGCTTCTTTGGGATCTGGTGCTGTTATAACTTCATACCCATTTTCACGTAGATTGATATCTAGAATTTTTAAGCTGATTGGATTATCTTCTACGATTAATATACTCATCGACTCATCCTGATTTTGTTTATCTTCACTTTAGCGCCACTGAAGAAGGGCTATCATAATCATGTGTACTTCTGATGAAATTTTTTTTATCAGATAACTTGACAACCACTAAAATTTAATTAATATTATTGACAAATTAATTAGAAAAGTCAATAATAAATTTAATATTTTAAAATAAAAAAAATATTTTTTTCTTGACATCTAAATAATAAAAATATATAAAGTAAAAATAATGTCAATTAATCCCCAGTAGCTCAGTTGGCAGAGCAGGTGGCTGTTAACCACCGCGTCCATGGTTCGAGTCCGTGCTGGGGAGCCAAAAAAAACAGTTGCTAAATAAGCAGCTTTTTAATTAAAAGCAAAGCCCTTGGGATAATATCTCAAGGGCTTTGTTGTTTTTATAAACAATTCCTGTACGTTCAGCCAGGAAAACTTGATTGTTCGGGCAATAACCAAATATTCCGGATGATCTGGCAGATTTCGGTTATTCAACGTCTCTAACAGAGTGATCAACATCAAAACGCATTGGTTAAATATAAAAATAAATATTTTCGAGATTTGTTTTTGAAAGTGTTGTGATCGCCCGTCAGCTTCTATTTATTTAATCGATAATAGATTTTTTTATTTTTTTGATATATATCAAGAAATGTATGATAAAGGGCTTCGTATTTTTGGCATAGCTGGATTTCAGGATCAAATATTGTTTCGTATTCAATTAAAGCGGATATATCTGAAAAAGAAATTCGTCCCAATCCAACTGATGCGATAAAGGCTGCACCACGACAATTTGCTTCTATCGGTTCTCTTACACGTCTTATTTGCCGATTGAGTACGTTGGCAAATATTTGACACCAGATGTCTGAACGTGCCCCGCCACCGATAAAATTTAATGGGTCCATTTTTTGCTGAACAAACTTTTCGACATACGTCAGGCTCCATTTCGTATTATATGCCACACCTTCAAGAACTGCTCTGGCAATATGATCGGCTGTGGTACGAAGAGACAGATTATGAAAGCCTCCCCTGAGCGTTGTACTGTCAACCGGAGTTCTTTCGCCATTCAGCCAGGGGGTAAAGATCAGGTTATCACTCCCTGCAGAGACACGACCAGCCATTGTATTGAGTTTTTCATAAGGATCAGATGGTGCTTTCCCAGTATAAAATTCGTTTTCATGCAGAATAATATTATTGAGCAAAAAAGACAGACACCCCCCTGCGATATCTTGTTCATTAATACATTGATATTTACCTGGAATTGCTGAGGGAAGCGAGGCAATGCTATGAAACATATCGGTCTTTTTAAATGGAACAATACATTCTATCCATGAAGACGTTCCAATATAGACATGACCTTCAAAATCCTGAACAGCCCCAGAACCTAAAAGTGCGGCCTGATGATCTGGAGATCCCATCACGATTTTTATATCATTGCCAAGCCCCAATTCTCTGGCCAGTTCAGGTTTCAAGGTGCCCAATACATCTACAGAGCGCATGAGTTTTGGTAGCTTTTCTTTGTCTATTCCAAGTGTGTTGATCAGGCTGTCACTGTAACGAATATGATGAATATCTCGTGTGTCAGTTACCCAAAAAAGCATAATTGAATCATGGGATGCGGCAAATGAACCTGTCAATCTCAAATTTAAATAATCTTTGCTGCTTAAAAACTTGTAGGTCTTATCATATATTTCCGGATATTGATTTTGAATCAATATGACATGCGCGATATCGTCCTTACCAGACAATTGCGGGCCGCCGCCAGTTAGGTAGATCCATTTCAACACTTTGAACACATTATACCCTGCAATGCGGGGAAATGTCCCAATTAATGATTTGACATAAGGAGCACCGCGAGAATCCATCCAGGTCAGACAGTTCATCAAGGCATTGCCTTCACGATCAACCGCCACTGTACTGGAAAACGTACTTGATACAGATATTGCAATGATATTTTCTTTGGAGACATTAACCTTTGCCAATAATCGTTTTGTCGCAATAAGAAGTGCCTGCCACCAATCTTCAGGGTCCTGTTCCGCACCTCCGCCAGGATAATAATGGGTGGGTGTTGGGGAAAATTCAAAATCAATGATTTTACCCAATGTAGTTACCAAAGCGACTTTTAGACCTGATGTACCATGATCAATTGCAATAATATATTCTGTAAATACGTGGTTCAATGATCTTTCCTCATTGAAAACTCATCACAGCTTTGGACAATCTGCTGAATCAAGTTTTCCATTTGTTGTGTGTTTTTTTGTTTCATATAGCCTAATGGTTTCATTAATGTCCAGATTTTTTTACCAAGTGTAACTGTTGTTGCTAAAGAGCCTTCCAGATTGATCACTGTTTTTCTTGATCTGTTTTTTGCGACAATACGATCCAACCTTTTTGGAATGGCACTTAAATCTGATATAATTGAATGAGATGTCAGCCCCAGAATCATGGCATTATCACGACCATAAAAAGGGGCTCTTGGATCATTTTTATAAAACAAAACAGGTTTGCTACATGACCAGGCAATGGATGCCTCGACAATTGCGCCCTCATCCGGTATCCTGCCATTTAGATTGACCACAATGGCATGGCAACATTGAACTATTTGATAGACATCCAAGGCAAAAATAGCTTGATCAATGGATTTTCTAATGCCTAACAGGCGTGTATTTAATGGCGTATTTATATATTTTACGACGTATGCTTCCAGTCCATCCCGATGTGGCAGAAAGGTTGTGAATCCTGATTGTTCTAAAGTTTGCGCAATGGCTTGCATGCCTGCAACTTCTTCCGGACTGAAGAGCGGCCCTGAACAATAAATGCATTTATTCATTTTAATTGAACACTTTCTTGATTTCCTATAAATTCTTCCATGGTTGCACATCCTTCATGTTGAATATCCGCTCTTATAAATGTTTTTACAATTGTCCGCATCACAATATGGATATCTAAAGCAAAAGATTGATGATCAACATACCAAACATCCAGCTCGAATTTTTTTTCCCAGGAAATGGCATTTCGGCCATTAATTTGTGCCCATCCGGTAATTCCGGGTTTGACATTGTGACGTCGCATTTGTTCAGAGGTATAACGATTCAAATAAGACATCAGCAAGGGTCGGGGGCCGACGATACTCATTTCACCTTTTAGCACATTGAAAAATTCAGGCAATTCATCAAGAGATGTTTTGCGCAAAAAGCTGCCCAATGATGTCAGACGTTTCTCATCAGGAAGAACATTGCCCTGATTATCAGTGGCATATCGCATGGTTCGAAATTTGATCATTTTAAATGGCATACCATGCAGACCCGGTCGCGTTTGATTGAAAAAGACCCCTTTGCCCATTTTTAAACGAATCAACACCGCAACAAGTATCATAACAGGTGCGCAAAAGACAATCATGGCGCAAGAAAAAACAATATCAAAACATCTTTTAGAATAATTATATACTGGCATAGGTTTTCTCAATCCATTCAATCCAATGATTTGCTAGAATATCTCGATCAAATTGGGTTTCTGCGAGCTTTCTGCTGTTATGTCTCATTTTTTGTAAACGAACAGGATGATCCACCAATGCAATCAAGGCTCTGGCAAACGCGTCGGGATCGTCTGGTGGAATAGCACATCCACAATGATTCTCATTAATTAAATCAGCCAGCCATCCTGGATAATTATTAATGACCGGTAAACCACAGGCAATGTAATCAAAAAATTTGTTTGGAGAAGTGCCATAATAAAACGCCGGAACATTGGCTAAAATCATCAATCCAATATCTGCCTGTTTCAATTCCTGTATCATTTGCGTTTTTGGAATGGGATCATGAAATTCACAATTATCCAGTTTTTCATCAACAGCTCGTTTTTGAAGTGCTGGTTTCAGTCTGCCATCACCAATGAATTTTAAACAGATATCATCACGCCCCATTTTTTTAAGAACCGCCGCAGCATCCAGAACAGCATCAAGTCCATTGGCAATACCATGGGCACCGGCAAATATGGCTGTGTATTTTTTTTTATAAAGCGCATTGCTTTTTATGGTGCCAATAGATTGAATGTCACACCCATTAGGAACCATCGTAATTCGTTCACTGGCAATGCCCTGTTTTTTGATTCCCTGGACAATGCCAGGAGACAGACCAATACAGGTTTTGGCGCTGTGATATGAAAGCCATTCCAGAATTTTCATGGCAAAAAGCACCCAGGGATTTTTGATAACTCCCATTTTATGGGGGAGTTCGGGCCAGAGGTCACGCACTTCAAACACAAAAGGTTTTCGGCGCAACATGGTCGCAACAATACCAGGAATTCCGGCAGTGAGAGGTGTTGAGGTTGCAAAAACCAAATCATATGGGTGTTTCAAAGCCCACACAATACTTTTGAGTGCAAAACGAAAAAAAGTCATGCTTCTCTTAAAAAAGCTGTCTTTATTGGAATAAGGCAGATGAAATTCGACAACGTCAATCCCCTCAACCATGCCCTTTCGTTGCCCATTGATAAAAGGGCCGCTGAGGCCTGTATGCCCCATGTCACTGCTGCCACAAATCATTGTGACACGATGTTTTTTGCTTATCAATCGACGAGCCATTTCATAGGATCGTGTCCCAGTCGCACCTTGTGGCGTGGAAAAATACTGATGATAGTAAAGGATGTGCATATTTAATTTTCCTGATCTGATGTCAACAGGAATAAATAAACGTGTTTTGGCGATAAATCATCAAATGAAATATCGCACATTTCTGTATGGAGATCCGAGAATATCTGATCAAACGCATCGCCGAGACGATGTTCAATATAATCGGTATCAAAGCGTGTTTTCTTGGCAAACCACTGAAGAAACGATGCTTTCACCAAAGGATGAATACATGTTTGAGATTTGTTTGTATCCAGTTTCCACAAGGATCGATAAAAAGGTTCAAATTTTGCAATTGGAATCGGCGCGACCTGATGCGACAGTTCTAACTGATCTCGTGCAAAAAGGGTTAACAACATATTCTGTATTGTCAATTGATCGTCTGTTGCGATATTCATTTCCACTGAAAAAAATGAGAGCATTTCATCAAAGGCGTTTATTTGTTTAAAAATTTTCTTAACATGTTGAACCTCAGAAATCAATTTAAACTCCCGATATAATTCGCCATCCTCAAAATCTGCATAATATCTGGGGCGTTTGAGAAGCATGCCGCCCAATATTCCCATCCATTTTTCTCCCCAAAACTGCAATGGCATTCCCTGGCCATGAACAAAGCTGTGACGATACCATGAATCAATCTTCCATTTCACTTTCAATACCTGCCCAAATCCCCATTGAAATAAATCCTTGATGGGATATTTCATGGCAATTTGTTTTAATGTTTCAGGTTTGGGAGAGTGCCCCTCAAGAAGGCTTTCAATACCAATATGAATATATCCGCATGCTTTTTCAACGACTTTTTTTAAGATCTCTCGTGATGTCACCACAATATTGTCTGCTGAAATGATTTGATTGCACAGGTGCGCAAACTGCACGTGAAAATCAGAAATATGGGCGTCTGATTCAAGTATCATAAGAATTTCAGAAAAATAATTTCCTGCGGGGATGCTTTGAATAGGCAATTGTGGGGTATTGATTGTTTCCTCAACACCTGTTGTTTGATAAACACGCCGCCCCTTAAAGAATGTATTTTTGGAAATGGGTTGATACAAACCGATCGCTTCTTCAAAGGGAAGGTATCCATAAGATTCCAGACGAACATTTTTCAATCGAAAGCTTTCTTCTTCAAGTTCTGCTGGCATCACTGCCGAGGCATTTATTAATATTTTTTGATATTCAACATGATCAAATGCTGCAAGACGTTTAAAGAATTCCAGAATAAATTCTTCCCTCAATTCCTCTGCGTCACGATCCAATGGCTGGTTCAGCCGGTAATCTGAGATAGAAACATAGTATACATTGTCCATTGTAAAGAAAGAATCAGGCAAATCGGAAAAATCTTCATCTTCTTGTAAAGCAAGAATTTCGAGATTTTGATACAAAAACAAATAAAAAAAATCAGGTTCCTGATTTATAATCCATTTGATAAATCGATTCGGTTCGGCTTTAAGTAATAAATATAGCCATCTGGTGGTTTCTATCATACACAGGCGATCTCGTTTCCAGATTTGGGCATCCATCAAATAAAGCCATTGTTTTTCTGATGCCATGGACAGAACAGGAAGTGCATCATAATAGCCAATGTCATGAATCAGCACAAGCAAATCCTGAGAGGGTATTGAATGGACCAATGCAACAGGCTGATCACATGAAATAATTAAATCCAATGCATCCTCAGGGGATAGGCCAGTTAACTGATTTCGAAGTTCCCTCAGGGCGGTTATTTTTTGTGCGACAATTGGTGATACTGCAGTTTCTGTTTTTTGAATTTCATTCATTATGGTTCAATTTGCTTAAATTGTTTTTGAAAATTAATATCTTTAGATATTACAACTCGTTTTGTCAATGAAAAAACGATTATTTATTATCTGTCATTGCAAAGGAAGCGGGTGTATCATTTTCAGAGCATTCCTAAATGATTTTTTTTGATTCAATAATAAATAGTTAATAGTTAACATCGGCTTTAACTGAATCGATAATTGTATCGTTGAGTTGCGGATAATATTGTTTCTTTTTAGCGGCCTGCCTGATATTGTCCTCCCATTGACGAAATGAATCCACGTTTCTCAGTGTATGATCAGCATTTTTTGCGTTTCCTTTTTCGGCAATTTCTCGGATCCCCTCAAGCGATTGATCATCGGGTGGAAAATACATCGGTATTACGCCAACATCCTTTGTACTTTTATCGAATATGATCCTGGAACGTCTTTCACGCTCACAGTCTTCTACAAATTTTTCCAGACTGAAAAAGTTGAGGCTGCCCAATGCTCCCATGGCATGTCGTACAATATGCACGCCATACTTTCTCAAGGTGTTGCGACTCAATTCAGAATCTAAAATAGCCTGTAAATTTTCATCGGGTAGACTTGAACTTCCTCCGGTCTGGGCGGAAGGAAATTGGGTTATCCAAATGTTTACTCGCGCTAAGGCTGCATTAATAAGTGTTTGGCAGGGAGAACTATAAGAAAGATTACCATCTGAATCGACAACACTGGGTATGCCACAATGTATGCACGATATACCCGGATTGACTGTTTGAGCAATAACTATCATAAAAAGAACCTGGGCATGATTCTGCGTCAAGAAAGACTCCGGGCTGCCAGGAGCAGAAATGCCGGCAAGGCTTTGGTCGATAAGTAAAAGATTATTGCCTGTTTTTGCACTTCGCAAAAAAGGTTCGACCATGTTATTCATTGGTGTTAAGGCTGTTATCAGGCTCGTGCCATCGATCCAGTAATCTTTGTTTTTTAAAAATGTCACTTCGTCATCGTTCATCGTATTTGTTGTGATCATCTTGAGACCATGATAATTTTTCTCCATTAGTTGAGCAATTTCGAAGAGGGAAATACTTTTATCGCAGGCAACCGGCAGACTAAAAATTCCGACAACATCTTGTTGTTCGCTAACAGTATGAATAATGTTTTCATATTCCTTACGATTGGCAGGACGAAGCATATCGTCATCAGCCCTTTTTAGAAAGGGGGATGTTGCACCAGTACCAAAAGTATTCATGCCCGGATCTCCAGGCATTTTTCGGGGGACTTGCTCCAGGCAGTAATTGATATAACTCTGTTTCAAGGGGATAAAAAGCGCTGTTTCATTTTCGAAATCTATGGCATCGGCTTCCATGAGGATATCCATAAGTATCTGATTTTCAGCGATATTTATGCCAATTTCAGTCAGTACCCGTTTTGCGTTTTCATCAATACGCTGGTAAATAGCCTTCTCTGCAATCAGCGCGTCAATATCCACCATTCGACTAAGAACTTTTTTTAAAACAGTTCCTTCTTTGATATGATTGAGCATGTCTTCATAAATCACTTTGGCCTTCTCGAATTGTGCCTTCTTTTCCAGGTTAATTCCCCTGTCAAATGTTTCATATGCGATGTTGTGTATTGTCGTTTTCAAGTTTTGAAATCCTTATTTTGCATAAAGCTACAAGTGTGGGCATTGTTTTTTTTCTTATATATTTGAAATAAAAGAATAAAACGATAATTATACGTCATTTTTTACTGTCATTGGTCTGCCAGCCACCATAAACACAACCCGATCAGCAATCTCTGCAATCTGTTGATTGGCATATCCCACCAGGTCACGATATAATCGTGCCATCTGATTATCAGGAACAATCCCCAATCCCACTTCATTGGATACGATTATTATTGGGCATTCTATTTTTTTTAACGTATCAAGAAATAGAGAAATCTGTTGTTTTATTAAATCATCATCCATATCCCGACACATGAGGTTGCTGATCCAAAGTGTAATGCAATCCAAAAGTATCCCACTATAATTATGGGCATTATTATGGATTGTATCACAAATTGTGATGGGGCATTCCATGGTGTGCCAGTCAGGCCCACGTTCTTTTTTATGGTTGGCAATTCGGGCGTGCATTTCATTGTCAAGGGGTTCACTGGTTGCGAGAAAACACTTTGGTGGTTGCCAATATGTGTTAGCATATGTCAACGCATATTTGCTTTTTCCACTTCGGCAACCGCCAAGGACCAATTGAATGGAATTCATGCGAATATAATATCCTGGTTTACAAAGAATTATTTGACAATATCCAACAATTCAACTTCAAAGATAAGCGTTGCATTGGGGCCAATCATGTTTCCTGCACCGCGCTCTCCATAACCCAGCTCTGAGGGAATAAAAAATTTATATTTGCTCCCCGGTGACATCAATTGTAAACCTTCCTGCCATCCCTTAATCACTGCATTGAGACGAAAGGTGGCTGGTTTACCACGTTTGTAGGAACTATCAAATTCATCACCATTTAATAAGCTGCCGCGATAATGGACTTTCACCTGATCGGTCTCTTTGGGTTTATCTCCATCACCTTTTCGCAGTACAATATACTGTAATCCACTTTTAGTGGTGATTACACCGGCTTTTGTTTTGTTTTCCAGTAAAAAAGTCATGCCTTCCTTTTTGTTATCATCTGACATATTTTCACGTTTCGCCTTTCTTTGTTCTTGAATCCGCGTTAAAAATTTTTGTTTAACAGCCCGACCTTCTTGTTCAGACATCAATAATTTACGTCCATGAATACTATCGGAAAAGCCATTCCATAATGTATCCACATCAATTTCGTTTCTAAGTTCTTTAAAAGAGCGTCCAATTTCAACACCCAACGAATAACTAATTTTTTCTTTTTCTGTTTTTAATTCTTTTTTCTGTTTTGAAGGCGCATCACCACTGATGGCAATGTTCACAAAAACGAAAATGCTCACGAATAAACAGAGCAAACTTTTTTTCATAAAAAATCCTTCCTTTAATTGATTCAAAATGTTGGATTATTCTTTACTGGCTGCAGAATATGCTTCATCAATACGCGCTTGAATATAAGCAATGCCTGTATCATTGCCTTCATCATGATCAAAACAATAGCCATCTTCACCCAGTAAGCCTTCAGGAATTAAATCCCCTTTTTCATCAGGATCTGTAATCATTTCACCATAAAAACAGACAGATAACCATCTGTTTTCAGGATCATCGTCAATAATATCCACCATTACAAACAATGATCTCTTTTTTTGAGCGACATGTGCCGCCCTTAGGGAATATGAGACCCCCGGACGGGCAACAAAATCTAATTTGATATCAGACTTGCTAACAAAATTGTTTTTTAAAAACAAAAAATCCTTCTTTATATTATTCGCATCTTTTTGCCATTCAGTAACAAATTGATCAATGGCTTGAACTGTTGAATTTGACATATCTGTGCTCCTTAAAAGTTTGGGAGAAAAAAGAATTGTTAATTCATTCTTTCTCCCAATTAAATTATTGTTCCATTTCCATCCAACACATTTTTTGTGCCCAATAAACATTATCACTTTCATAGGCTTCATCAATTTCAGACTTCGAATCAATCATGATAAACCATGAAAATAAAGCACCTGAACTGAGTTTATCGGGCAAATCAAATGTAATTGAAAATATGTGCTGATTACCGGGGGCCATGGGATGTTTCAATTCTGGATAATTGCTGACACGATCTTCAAGACAGATGACTCGCTCGTTTGTTGCCCAGTTATAGGCCATTACATTAAAGTTGTAATCTTCAATCGTTGAATTCCCATTGTTATCAATGGTCAACTCCATTTCAAAGGGTTCCATCAAAGGGCCCGTGTCGTATTCCACGTGGACAATTCTCAAGTTGGATTGATTCAATGGCAGTTGTATGACATTGCTTGATTGAGCTATTCCAGATACCCCTTCAAACACACAATGAACCGCATATTGATAATTAATACCGGCAATGGCTGTTGTATCGTGATATGAATTAAGTGTAGATGAAATTGTATCCAGTTTGATCCATGTCGGAGAAGAAGACAAAACATTATGACTTCGCCAAATATCCAGAAAATCTACCTTGTCTCCGGTCAATGACCATAACAACTGAATCGTTTTCATGTCAGTTGGTTGTGCAATCAAGCTATTAAGAGTTGCCACCTGGTTTGTTGGAATAATGGCTGATGGTATCTGAACAGTTCGTGATGCCATACTGAATCCCATGAGTTGATTTTCTGATACGACGCGAACATAAGGCTTGGAACCTGTCCATGTATTGTCTTTGTACCAGTCAATAACAAATTGATTGGATGGTTTAATCCATCCAAAGGATTGCCAGGGACCATACTCATTTTGAGAAACAAATATCTGTAGGCGGCTCGTATCAGGATCAATCCCTGATACACGAAATCCGGTTTGACCAGAAGCCGGTTCGGACTCAACTGAAAGTGATGGCGTTTTTAGTGGTTTTCCACTGGCAATACCGCTTGCAATATGTGCTTCCCTTTCATTTTGATGATTTAAATGTTCGGAAAAACCAAATTCATTGACAGCAACAACAGCATATAAATAAGCCTCACCTGCAGCAGGGAAATCACGATATGGTGAGTGCATTGCTGTACCAATACATTCATAATCATATACTTCATGCAATGTTGACTGGCTCGCCGCTGGTGCACGATATATTTGATAATATCGCGCATTATCAACATGCGTCCATTGAATATCCACAAAAGGGCCTAATTCAATAGAAGCGTTAACATCCTTAGGTTTTTCGGGTTTATCTTCAGGTATTTGCGCATGATATGCCATGTCAGTTGGTAATGCATGAAATGCCATCGCTGAAACAACAATTTTATTAACATCCGCATATTTTATCCAGGAGATGCCATCCATTCCCCATTCTTTCCCCCAACTATTGATTATTTTTAAAGCACCTGTTTCAAACCGATTATTGTCATAACCAATACACAAGACAGAATGGCCAACATCAGTTTGATCTAAATAGTGGAGGAAATTCTGATCACTGGTTGATAATTCACTTAATTGTGGCTCAAAATGATTAATTGCCAGAACAACAGGGGTTTGAGTTAACATCATACGAATCTGATCAAGATCTGTGAGCATAACCGGCGTACCCATTCGATATTTTAAAGCGTCATCAATCAATGTATCGTTTAAGTTATAGCTGGCATATGCTTCTTTTTCCATATCATCCATGAAACCAACAAGGTCTTCAAAGGGTAATAATGTCCATAATGCACAGCCATAACGATGGGTCATTTTCCAGGTTTTGATTAGATCCCAGGGTTCAGTTTCATTTTGACATTGAAGAACATAAGTAAACATGGGGCTAAACAATTTTTCATTTACCGGAGATTGCTTTGAAACACTCTCCTGGAAACTTTTCAAATAGTATACCATTGCCCATGCATTATCAGAACCTGTTGTTTTTTGATTTTGAGCGGCTGGAATTTTATTTGACCAATCAAACTTGTCTGCTAACAATGTATCTGAATTGTTTGCCAAATTTATGTTTAACCTGTAAGAAGCCAAAGGATCCACCTGTATCGCCTTTTCAATGGTGAATTGCTGATTGCCCAATGGCGCGTCAAAAGATTCTTCAACATAGATTGTTACACTCGCAGATGTAGAACCACCAAGCCCTGTTGCATTAATTGTGAAAATCGTTGTCTTAAGAAGCGTAACGACCTTTGACCCACTGGGCCCAACGATACCAATATCCGGTTCAATTGAAACAGTTTCTGCATTTTGTGAGTCCCATGATAATGTAGCGGTCTCATTTGGTTTGATTGTGGAAGGATCTGCTGTGATTGAAACAATTGGCGGATCTGAAATAGCCACATTAATTGTGACAGAATCGTGAGCTTCATTCCCATTTTTTTCAGCATGAATCACATAAGTTGTTGTTACTTTGGGCATCACAGTGTACGTTCCAGTAAAATCAACATCACCCACTTCTGGTTCAATCCAAACATGTGCCGCATTGCGTGTTGTCCAAGATAGCGCCGCAATGTCTCCAGAATGAATATTTGTCGGATTTGCTTGGATTTCAACAAAAATTTTATCCGGCTCATCAATATCAACAAAAATTGTGACCTTATCTGTGGCTGTTCCACTGGGGCCAACAGCTTTGATCGTATATGTTGTTGTTGTGAGCGGAGATACTTCCACTGATTTGATTTGTGTGCCATCACCAATATCTGGCTCAATTGTTACAGTGTCTGCATTGGTATATTGCCATTCTAAAACCGATATTTCACCCGATTTGATACTGGTTGGATTGGCCGAAATGCTTGCGGTAGGCGGATTGTCCATCACATTAATTGTCACACTGGACATCGTTTCCCCACCTGGACCAAAGGCAACAAAATTATAAGTGGTTGTCACATTGGGGCTGACTGTCGTAGAATAATTCAGCGGCATACTTCCAATACCATTATCAATGGTCAGTGTATAGGCGTTGGTTATGCTCCAGGTCAAAATGGATGATTCCCCCGGATATATTGTGGTTGGATTGGCTGAAACATTTATAACAGGTTCGGGGCCTGAATATTTAACTTTGACAGTCACGCTGCTTTCTGCTTTTCCATCTGCATTAACTGCTGATATTGTGTATGTGGTCGCACGATATGGTTTGACAACTGTTGTGCCTCGCTCTTCAACAGTACCAACACCATTATTGATTGAAACTGAATCTGCATCATGTGATGACCATGTTAAAATAGTGGATTCATCAAAACTTATGATCTCTGGTGAAGCGGATATTGAAACACTTGGGCCCTGTTCTCCACAACCGGTCAGGCAAATAACGAAACATGATAATAACAGAATAATACTCCCCATATAATGAGTTGCTTTAAACCCTTTTTTCATTGTATTCTCCTTTCTTTTGAATAAATACTTTGGTCCGCTGACGGACGAAATTATATTGTTCATTTAATTAATTATGAATAGTTTGTTGTTTATTCGGATCGAAAAAAAATAATTCATTGTTAATCGTATTTTTTTTTGAACATAAGATTATCTCCTGATATTTGCTGATTTGGAGATTTTACCTTATTGCGGTGCATTTGTAAATGATATTTTTTGATTTATGGAAATGAATTTTATGAAAACAATTGACAGAGGACAACAGACATTATAATTTCTGATACATAATTTAGATTTATCCCAAATCTATAAGGAGAAACCGATATGCGACGCGTGATATTCAATCAAAAAGGGGGAGTGGGAAAAACCACGATCACCTGCAATCTGGCTGCGATATATGCTGCGCTTGGCAAAAAAACACTGGTTATCGATTTGGATCCACAAAGCAATTCAAGTCAATATTTGCTGGGGGAAAAATCTTTTTCCATAGAAAAAACATCCCTGGACTATTTCAACAATATGCTTTCATTTAATTTATTTGGTAATGATCCGGACGATCTGCCTAAATTTATTCACCCCACACCATTTGAAAACCTTTATATTATTCCATCTCACCCAGATCTGGATGATCTGCATAGCAAACTAGAAGCGCGTTATAAAATGTTTAAATTAAAACAATCTCTGGATATGATCTCAGGCTATGACCACGTTTTTATTGACACTCCACCAGCACTTAATTTCTATAGTCGTTCGGCACTGATTGCATCGGATACATGCTTGATTCCATTTGATTGTGATCATTTTTCTCGAAATGCATTGTATCGTCTGTTGAACAGCGTGGCTGAAATACGTTTTGATCATAATTCATCCCTGGAAGTTGAAGGCATTATTGTCAATCAATTTCAGGCGCGTGCCAGACTGCCCAAAGTGATCGTTCAGAAACTTATTGACGAAGGTCTTCCAGTCATTGAACCATTTATTTCATATTCGATCAGAATCAGAGAATCACACGATTATGCCAAACCGATGATTTATTTTGACCCCAATCATAAGATTACTGAAGAGTATATTCAGCTATATGAAAAGCTCAGTCAACCCAAATAAATTCGGACGAAAAAAAACATGAAACACCACATAATGCCAAAACAATCTCACTGGATTGCATCACTGACGCATTGTCTAAACATTAAACGCATTTTTGTACTTTTAGGCAATATTCACGATACAGTTTTGTATGAGACAAAAAATGCTGTCGTGAATATGGATATGAACAAATTTTTATTACAATTTTTTATCGATAATGCGTATCATCTGGTGGCATTTTGCGATGAATTCACTGGCTTTGTTATTCCCGATGCATCCCATCAGAAATTATTTACCCCTTGCAATAACACACTTGAGGATGTTAACCAGTTTATCGCTCAGGAAACTTATCCCGGTGCTTTGGTTTTACGTTTTATCACTGATGAATCCCAAAAAATGCGCAAAATTTTGAAAAGTACATTAATGCAAATTTCAGTCAAAGGTCATCCCCACAGTATTGTTGCTTGCTTGTTCAATCAGCCAAAGGCAATCCCTGAATGGCTATATCACAATTTTGCAACAGTTCATACCATAGATATTGGTCTGCCTTCGGAAAATGATCGTCAAACATATCTTTCTTTAAATTATAAAAACTTTTGGCCAGCAGAAACATCCCTTTCAACGACTGATCAAGATCTTTGTATTCAAAACTTTGCACATCTGACACAGGGATTGAAGCTTAACGAACTGAATACACTGAAAGAAATTTCAAAATATCATCAAATTGGCATTGACAGATATCATCAATTGGTTCGACAATACAAATTTGGTTCTCAACGTCAGTCATGGGAACGTATAGATTCACAAACCTTTGAAATCGCACAAAAAATACTCAAAGAACGAATTAAAGGGCAAGATGAAGTTATTTATGCCATTTTGGATACATTAAAACGAGCAGCCATTGGTTTATCAGGCCTTTCTGGTGGATATCAACACAATTCGCCAAGAGGGGTTATGTTTTTTGCAGGTCCCACAGGTGTTGGAAAAACTGAGATGGCCAGATGTATTGCAGATATATTTTTGAAAGATCAATCTCAATTATTTCGAATGGATATGAATGAATATTCCGAGCCTGTTGCCGAAGCGAAAATATTTGGCGCATCAAAGCAAAAAGATCAAGAGGCCATTGATGGTTGTCTGATCAGACAGGTCAGCCAATATCCCGCTTCAATGATCGTATTTGAAAATATTGAAAGCGCGCATTCATCTGTTCTAGATCGACTCCCAAAAATTCTTACTGATGGCTACATGATCGGGCCAAATGGCAATACAATTTTTTTTTCAGAGACAATCATTGTGTTTACCAGCAGTATTGGATCTGCGCAGGGTAAGATTGGTGATAAAAAATACGATTTTACAGAGACAGGATTTATGCCCAAATATGAAATCGTAAAACAATTGATTTACATGACAGTTGAAGATCATTTTAAAGTCAGGCTAAAGCGACCCAGGCTGTTTCATTGTCTGGGAGATAACATTTTTGTGTTTGATTTCATTCGTGGGCCGGTTATACCAGAAATTATTGAAAAAATGGTTCAGGATTTGATAACAAGCGTTTTACAACGTATTGGAATGACCATAAGCTGTTCAGATCGGGTATATGAAATGATTCATGCGTCGGTTTTACGAAAAGATGTGCATGGCGCACGCGGAATTGCCAATGTAATTGAACATGTTATGGTCAACCCATTAAGCCGGTATTTATTTGATCATGGACATCAAGACAAGGCGCTCCATATTTCAAATATTCGGCGACATCCTAACCAGGCCCTGGAATTATATGAAATTGAGGTCGAAGATGAAGATTTTTCGCAAGATATCGATCTAACAGAGATATAAATGTTTTTCATCCGAGATAATTGAATGCATATGCGTAAAAAGAGACAAAATAATTTTCCTACAGTATTTATCCAATTCATGATTTGCGTTCTTGCATTGCTAACAGGAGAACATCAGGCTTTTTCCCAGGTAGAAAGGCCCAAAAAGATATCATCAGCACCAATAAGTTCATCACCTGTGCGTATTATTGCGGCCTACCAGGCATCAGGAAAAATAAGTTCCACGCAATGGACCAAACGCGGTAATCAATCATGGGTGGGAGAACTATATAAATTTAACATTAACAAACAATTTGGTACGGATGAATCTCAGTCTTATGATGTTACCGGCTATTATCCACACATTCAGAAAGAGGTGTTTGTACATTTATATGGCAAGCCGCATCAGCGGGTCTCCATGTATATCAATATTCATGGGATAGCCAAACGTCCCGACGATTTGCTGTTTATTCAGCCACCGGCCAATTCGCCCAAGTTTGTTCCATTGAAATCCAGCCATTTTTTTATTCAAAATGCAAATCCCACATGGATTCATGCCGGAAAGAAGCAGCGGGATTATTTTGGATATTGGCATCCGATAATTCACCTCTATTTTTTAGGTTCAGAGTTCGAGCCCCCAAAAAAAAGCATTGAATCGCAATCCCTGACACCAGAAAAGGCCCGCCCAGGGTCGCCATTGACCAGTGACTGGAATATATTTGTTCCGCAACAGTCTATGATAATTATTGATGCCACTGATGATGACAGACGCTATATTTCATTTAAGAAAAGTCGTGAGGCGGTGCTACAATATTTAACACGGATCCGATGGGACCAGGACCAGACAATTAGTAAATATTTAAAAATTGCATCTGCATTTGAAGGGCATTTGAAGCACCTCACCACAGTTGATGATATTCAGTCCGAGCATCCGAAAATTATGGCGCCCAGTTCATTGAAAGATCAATTAAAAAAAGCGTTTTCATCATTTGAAGCAATCGATGGCCCCAAGCACGTTATATATATTGTTTCTGCAAAACGTGCTGATGTGATTACCCCCATTAACCTGAAAAAGTTAGAGTTGGATACCCGTTCACTCAAACAAGATGACAAACGATTTCATTGCATTGTTGTCGGAGATTATGGGGGAAACGCATTAAAGGAACTTACAGATTTGCTCAAGGGAGAATTTTATCGTTGCAATCAACAAAAAGATATTGTTAAAAAGCTAAAGGCAATTTTACACAATAAAGGATAGATTTTTAGAACTTTCATTCGACATTCAGTGGTTAATCATATATAATTGGCTTATGATCTTGATCAATTTTGCCTGAACCAAGGCATAAGAATGCAAAATGGCCGAAATAATGATCAAGGCCATAAACGAAAAATACAGCGTTATTGGAGATACCAAAATGGAATATACATACGAAATGCGTGCCGACAGTTTGGATAATGTCTGTATGAATGACAATATTTTACAATATGACACGTATAAGGATTCTGATGATGCGGATGAATCAAATTCTCATTTTACAACACCACCTGAACTAAAAGAAATTGACTATGATAGTCTGATTACGGAGGATGACACACCCGTGGATAATTTTTATTGTGAAAAACAGCTTCGCCTGTTGCCTGGATCTCTTCAAACCAGTTGGGACAGAAAAGAACCATATATTGCTGTGGCTGATGTCGGCATATATGATTTCAATTCTTTAACCCCCATTGTACCGGATGTCTTTTTAAGCCTTGATGTTCAATATGCTTCGGATATCTGGCTCAAAAAAAATCGATGTTACATGATGAATATTTTCAAAAAACCGCCTGAGTTGGTTATTGAAATTGTGTCCAACAAGGTGGGCGGTGAAAATACATCGAAAGTCACCAAATATCAAAAAATGGGAGTCAAATATTATGTAATTTTTGATCCCCTGGCTCATATTTTGCCATCAACTTTTTGCGTTTACAAACTTGTGAAAGGGTCATACGTCCTTATGCCCCTGACAAACAAACAAATATGGTTCAATGATTTGAATGTTGGACTCAGAGTTGTTCATGGCGACTATGAACAAATGACAGCAGATTGGCTCAGATGGTGCGATGCATCGGGTAATATATTACTCACCGGGCTGGAAAAAAGTGAAATTGAAAAACAACGTGCTGATGAAGAAAAACAACGTGCTGATGAAGAAAAACAACGTGCTGATGATGAAAAACAACGTGCTGATGATGAAAAACGACGTGCCGATGCGCTGGCCCATGAATTGGCAAAACTTAAAGCCGAATTATCAAATAAGGACAATAAAATCCTTGTTGATCAATAAAAAATATTAATTTTAAGGAGGTATCGTGATAAAACGATTAATCAATCAACTATGTATCGTGTTGGCTTTTTTGATATTTTCAACACCTATCCTGGCTCGGATGAATGCACCCGATCCATATCTCTATAAGCGGCCTTCAGAGATTTGGGATAAAGATAAATTTGAGGGTATGATGATGAATCCCTGGGTCGTATTTGCCGCGCGTGAAGGACTTCGTTTGTATCAACAGGCAGATGAAACCAGTCGGGTTACCTATACAGCTTTATTTCTAGATAAGTTTGAAGTCATGCAAAAAAAAGGACGCTATGTTTTTGTAGAAAATGATGCAGCGCCTGAAATAAAAGGTTGGGGACGTATTGAGCAATTTATTATTTTGCCCCATGCGATAAAGACAAAGCATTCAATTACGCATAAGGCTGTATTAATTAATAAACTCAAGCGAATTCAAGGAAGTATCAATATTGTTAATCCCTTGAATGCACCACATCAAAAAGCGACGCCTACAGGAAAACAGCTAAAAATTTTGGAATTTGCCAACATCTATTTATATTATCCATCAGAAAGAAACCCGACTTATGTTCTTTTAGGGAAAAAACCATTTTTTTATCCCTTTGAAGAAAATGCCATTGGTTCTGTTGAAAATACCATTTTGGGATGGGTTCCTGCGGAGAGAGTTTTTACCTGGGATACTCGTGAAGCCTTTCAACCAAGCAAAGATCGTAAGCATCCAATTTATTATTTTTCTAAAAAAGAAGATATGCAGTCATATTATCAAAAACATCCAAATGATAATAAATTTCCGACCTGTGATAATGTTCCCACATGTAAGAACCAAAAAGATAATGAACTACTCGTGATCAGTCCAGATATTGATACCAAGATTGATCGATCTCCCTGGCCACCAGAAGCCTTTCGCTACGCCATTCTCCAGCAGGAGACCGATCCAGGCCAACCCTTTCTTATTGGTGTTCCGGGCGCAACACCCGATATTTCAAGAATTACGCAACATATTGAAAAACAGAGCAAAGTATCTGAAATACGTGATGTTGTTTTTCTCATTGATGCCACAAAAAGTATGGAACCCTATCTCGTATTGGCCGGAAAAATTGCAAAAGAAATTATGGATAAATTCCGCCTGAAAAAAGATAAACTAAAAGAAATTGGAGAACTTCGATTTGGTGCGGCAATCTATCGGGATTATGCTGATGAACTCCCCTATCAATATGAAGTAGTTGAAGATCTGACAACACAAGTACGCCTGATGAAAAAACGATTGGGAAATATTTCTGTTCGCAGAAATTTTGAACGTCCAAATGATCCGGCTTACTATCCTGAAGCGGTTTTCCAGGGAATTGTTCATTGTGTGCGCGGAATGAATTGGAAACAGGGGTCCAGAAAACTGATTATTCATATTGGTGATGCCGGTAACCACAGTCGAGGTCAAGATCGTTTCAAGGAAAATGATATTGCGCGATTACTGGTTGATAATGATATTTCATACAGTGCCATTCTGATTACCAGCGAAACACAAAATAGGGGACGTATTGCGGCACGCAAATTGTTTTGTAAGCAATCCCGCACAATCATTAATGAAACTGCCCAGATTTGGTGGGAAGAAGTGGCCAAAATGGAAAATGATCGCATTTTACCTGTTGAAAAAGCCATTGAAATTAAAGAAGATTTGGAGAAATTAATTGATAGTGCAGGTGCATTGGATTGCTGCCAGAATGATTTATCCTGTTGTCCTTGTGGTGATCGTCGATGGACACTCAGGTGTGTCAGCACGGATCATGATTATGAACGAACCATTTCCAAACAAATCGATAAGCTGGCCAACCAGTTATTTGAGGTGAAATCTATGCTCGAAATTTTTAGAACCGGACGAATACCATCATTGGCCAAAAAGGAGGCGGTAAAAAAAGCAAATACACCTCAAGAAACAAGTGTTTCATATCGTCCCCAATTAATGCCTGGCGTGGTGAAGAGTCTTTTGAAGCGTATTGGAGAAGACCTTATCAGTCGCTTGAACGACAAAAATGTTCGCCATAAAGTCTCCCAGATATTAGGTTCTGACATGATGAGCAACCTGAATAAGCCTGATATCCGAAAAGAAGCTGTCAACAAACTGGGAACGCATGAATTGAGTAAATATCTCAAGGCAGATGCCCAATTTTTTACGCGCGCTTATGTCATGTTAAAACGACCTGGAAAACAATACAAAAATGATCCGGATCAAATGACCAAAATGGTTATTTTTCAAAGAAAAGAACTGGAAAGATTACTTCAGCCATTGACCATATTCAAAGAAAAATATCATTGTCAGTTGCATCCAGGAAATATCAAACGTATCTGGCGAGATTTTATGCTTGCGATTATAGGTGAATCTGATGAAGAATATATTGATCCACAGATAAAAAATGCCAGCTTTGAAGAACTATATAAACAACAATATGGAATTGCGTTACGAAAGAATCATCCATTGTTGAAAATATCTTACGTGAATATTGATGCCGGAATGATTCCATCAGGTATCGATATCGGTGCATTACAAAAATATCTCTGCCATTCACAGCGTCAGTTGAAAAAATTGTATGATAGCAGTGAACGTTTTTTCAAAGTGTTTGGCGATGAATATATTTGGGTAGAGGCAGATTTATTGCCTTAGGAATGCTCGGAAAATAACACGCTCATTTTTTTTGATCGTCCAAAAAAATAGGGGTCGTATAGAGACGTAGCATGCTACGTCTCTACATTACATTTATTTCAAAACGAATAATGGGGAAGTTATTTTCAAAGAATTCCATAGGTAATTTTTTATCAATATCGAAAAGATCGGAAAACACCCTATTTTTTGATTTTTCTAAGAAAGGAAAATTATGAGAATTAAAGTATTTTTAATTAGTCTGTTGGCCATATTCATAATTGCTTTAAACTGTCAATCTAAGGAATTAGTTTTGGACACTCAAGACTTTGCACCATACTCATATCTTGAAAATGGTCAGGTCTCAGGCCCTGCGGCATCAATAATCAAGCAGGTGTGCGCAGAAATGAACACAAAATGCGAACTGAGAATGCAGTCATGGACAAGAGCGCAGTATAATGTACGTAATGGCAAGGCAAATGGCTTGTTTGTGTTGGCAAAAAATAAAGAACGTGCGGAATGGCTCTATTTTTCAGTGCCAATTTTTCAGGCAGAATATGGCATATTTGTTCGTGAAAGCGACACACTGACATTGACAGATGTTTCCCAGTTAAAAGGATATATGGTTAGTGTGTATGGGCCATCAAATACTGCCAGACAGTTAGAATTGATTCATGACAAAGTGCCGGAAATGAAAATTGATATGCGTCCTGATGATATTGTCGGGTTTAAAAAATTGTATCATGGTCGTAATGATGCTGTTTTTTCCAATAAAGATGTTGGCTGGACGATTGTGAAAAACCATAAGTTAAAAGGGATTCGTTATGCAGGCACATATAAGAAAACATTTTACTATATTGGATTTTCTAAAAAGTTAACTGATGAAAAAACTGTCAAAGCCTTTAACGCAAATTATATGAAATTATACAACAATGGTACAATAAAAACAATCCTGCATACCTATGATATGAGCCCGCTGGATCTCAACGAAAGCGAGTTAAAACCATGAAACTGGCACAAATTTACTATCAAAAGCGCTTACTCGTGGTAGAGGTTGTGGGTGAAGATCTGATTCCATTTAACTTTAATGGAGATATGATTGAATTAATACTTAGGGATCATTATCCAGACAAGATTGAAAACCAATCGATTTCAATTCATTCGGCAATTTTTTTGCCGCCGGTTTTACGCCCATCAAAAATAATTGCCATTGGTTTAAACTATATGGATCATGCGACAGAAGGCAATGAGGAAATTCCTGAAACCCCACTCGTATTTACCAAATTTCCAAATAGTTTGACGGGTCACAAACAAAACGTTTGTTGGGACCAAGCAATCACAAAACAGGTTGATTATGAAGCAGAACTTGCGGTGATAATTGGTAAAATGGCCCAAAAATGTTCTGTTCAAGAGGCAAATGAGGTGATTTGGGGCTATACCTGCGCAAATGATGTCAGCGCAAGGGACCTTCAATTTGGTGATGGTCAATGGGTGCGGGGAAAATCATTGGATACCTTTTGTCCATTAGGCCCATGGATTGTTCAGAATGCGGATATTGAATCCCCGCATTCACTGGAGATCCAGTGTCGGGTAAATGGACAAATCATGCAAAAATCAAATACCGAAAAAATGATTTTTACCATACCCGAATTGATTTCCTTTCTATCAAATCATTTTACCCTGTATCCGGGTGATATTATTTTAACCGGCACGCCTGAAGGTGTGGGCGTGTTTCGCAAACCGCCTGTGTTTTTGAACGATGGGGATACAATGGAAGTTGAAATTGAATCCATTGGCTGTCTATTAAATACAACAGCGGTTAAAAGTTTAAAATAATGATGACGAATGGACCATACTATGGTATGTTTAAACATTTGAAATGACATTGGCATTTTTTTTGTGATGCCCTTTCATTAATCAACAAACAATGCGTGAATGGTAGCATTTTATGGCTGAAACCCCATCAAAAAAAATACAAACAGAATCCAAAGATACGCAAAAATTGGCAGGTGATATTAAAAATGACATGACATCATTGTTGGATTCCATTGATAACGAATTTGGGCAGACTGTTCGTCCGCAACCTGGATCACAGCAAATCAAAACTGAATCGGATCCATCCACATTACCACCAAAGCCTTCGCCCAATAAGCAGCCAGAACAGTCCCAAACAGAGAGACGTCGAAATCCTTTGGCAATGGATCAATCTGCTGAGGAAATTACCCTGGCCAACATTGAAACTTACCTTCGTCAATGGCATCAACTAACAGAGATGTTATATGAACATTTCAATACAAAGACTGTGGTGATATTGACATCAACAATTACTGACATCACCAGTGAAGCCCTTAACCGAGATCGATTTCTTCTGCAAAAACACAATGACATCCTTTTTCCATCCATCGAACGACATGGTGGACAAATCGTTCGAAGTAGCGGTAATACAGTACTGGGTACATTTGAAGACCCCATTGCCGCATGTCGATGTGCGTTGGATCTTCAAATTGAAATCAATGAATACAATTGTTCCAAACGTGTTGAATTTAAAACACGTCCCATCAGAGTAAAAATTGGCGTCACCATGGGACAGGTTATGATGGATGGCGAACAAATGTATGGTGATGCTGTACGTCAGGCGGCCATATTACAGCACCAGTTGGATAGGGAAGAAATTTTTATTTCAGGAAAAGTCTATGAAGCCATTAAAAATGTCAAAGGCTTTACCTGTGAATTCTTTAAAAAAGTCAAGCTAAGAGGCCGCAGGCGAACCATGGACATTTATGAAGTTCTGTGGCCAAAGATCGAATATGATGAACATCTCCCTGAGGAAGATGAATATCCTTACATGTGGGTTGAGGAAGTCAATTCGCCGCTGTTTGGATCATGGGTGATTCTTGCTGCCATTCAAACTGTTATTTTGATATTGTATTTGTTGTTAACTGGTTAATTTGACCTTGTGCATATGTGGAAACAATTAAGCGTGAAGCCATTGGTTAACCAGTTTTTCCAAAAACAAATATCAAAAAGGAACATAACATGAAAAAAACAGGTGCCGAACTGGCCTTGTTTGCTTTAGAGCAAATTGGTGTCAGGTATACCTTTGGAATTCCAGGGGTGCATAACACAGAATTGTACGATGCACTCAATTCATCCGATAAAATCACCCCGATTCTTGTCACGCATGAGGGCGGGGCTGCATTTATGGCTGATGCGGTCAGTCGAACAACAGACCATATTGGCACACTGGTTGTTGTTCCTGCGGCGGGTCTAACTCATGCCATGAGTGGTATTGGAGAAGCCTTTCTGGATGGTATCCCCATGCTTGTTATTACCGGTGGTGTGCGACGAGATTCAGGCAAATCATATCAATTGCATCAGGTGGATCATAACAAGCTGGTTTGCGGTGTGGTTAAAAAGGTATTGCTGGCGCAACATCATCGAGACATTATCAAGGTAATTTATGAAGCTTACGAAACAGCTACATCGGGGACCCCTGGACCTGTATTTATTGAAATCCCATCAAACTTGTTGTTGTTTCAGGATTCAGTTGATGACATGCCCGCTTATGCACCACGCACGCATAAACGACCGCTGGATTTTATCCAAATTAAACAAGCATCTACCTTACTCAAACAGGCAAAAAATCCTGGCCTGTATCTGGGATGGGGCGCAGTTCACTGTGTTGAACAATCCATTCAACTTGCCGAACGATTGAATATGCCTGTGGCGACAACCTTGCAGGGGTTAAGTTCTTTTCCAGCCTCGCACCCATTACATACCGGCATGGGATTTGGACAATCAGCAGTCCCTGCTGCTCAAAAAGCCTTTGCCAATTGTGATTGTCTGCTTGCAGCCGGCGCACGTTTCAGCGAACTGGCCACAGCAAGCTTTGGTTTGCCAGTGCCTGAAAATTTAATTCATGTGGATATCAATGGAGAAGTCTTTGATAAAAATTATTCATCAAAAATAACAATACAGGGCGATACAAAAGATGTTTTTGATGCCTTGCTTAAAGAATTGGGGAATCAGTCAATAACCAGCAATAACAGCCAAATCAGCGATCAAATTGCATTAGACAAAGAAAATTATCAAAAAGAATGGGCAAAGTTGCCGGAAAAGAATCTGGTATCGCCATATCTTTTTTTTAAGGCACTCCATAAAAAATTATCGAAATCCGCCTATGTTGCTGTTGATGATGGTAATCATACCTTTTTGACAATGGAACTTTTCCCCATAGAACAGGCTCGGCATTTTATATCCCCTTCAGATTTTAACTGCATGGGATATTGTATTCCTGCTGCCATTGCAACAAAACTATGTCACCCACAAAATCAAGTTGTTGGCATTGTGGGTGATGGTGCATTTTTAATGACGTGTATGGAAATAATAACAGCATCCATTCACCATCTTGGTGTCATCTTTTTTGTATTTCATGATGGTGAACTCGGCCAAATCAGTCAGTTTCAAAGCATCCCTTTAAATCGAAAAACCTGTACGATTCTTGGTGATATTCAGGTTGAAGGCATTGCCAAGGGCACAGGCGCTGCATTTGTTGAAATTAATACCAATCGTGAAATTGTTTCAGCATTGGATAAAGCGTTTCAAATTTCTGAGACGGGTCAACCGGTTATTGTGGATGTGAACATAGATTACACCAAAAAAAGTCGTTTCACAAAAGGTGTTGTAAAAACAAATCTTGGACGATTTCCTTTAGGGGAAAAAGTCAGATTTATTGGCCGTGCACTAAAACGACATATTTTGGGATAAAAATTAAGGATATAGAAATGCAACAATCAGATAATAAAATAGATATAATTCCCGCTGAAAATGATATTTCACAATCAAAAACAGTCTATTTCATGGGCGTTTTTGTTATGTGTTTGATTTCATTTGCAATCGGGTTATTTATTGATAACTTTTACAATACCCGGCAATTGAAAAAAAATCCAACACCACAAAAAATTAACACCAATATTTCCAGATTGCCAGCGCAAAGTGTTGCTCCCAAAACCGATAAACAAATACCTGAGAATAATATTCAATATTTTTTTAACATCGCATATGAATTGGGCGAATCCGGCTTATACGAAAAAGCAGCGACCTATTACAAAAAAGCACTGGCTTTAAAACCAAACGATACATTAATTCTTCATAATCTGGCAATCAATTTACTTCATGCTGGAAGACGCAGTGAAGCCATTGCTCGGTTTCGAAAAGCCCTTCAATACAAGCCAAATGATCCCAAAACACTGCGGCATTTGGGATTTGCATTTGCTGAGTCGGGTCAATATGATAATGCGATTACGTTTTATAATAAAGCACTCAAAATTGATCCCAATGATGCACAAACGCATAAATGGATGGGATTTGCTTGCATTGATTCAGATAAAATTGAGCAGGCCATTCATCACTTTGAAAAAGTAATTGAATTTGTGCCAAAAGACGCCTTTGCCCATGACAGTCTGGGATTTGCACATTTTCTTCTCGGACATAAAGATAAAGCCATTGAATACTGTCGAAAAGGAATTTCTCTGGCACCTGAAAATATAATTTTAAAATTAAACTTTTCGGAAATTGCCCTCATGACAGATCACTGGGATCAGGCAATTGATATGGCAAACAAATCTTTACAACAAAAGGGCCTATCATCAGCCCATCATCTGGCCATGCGGATTATCAAAATGATTGCACTGGTTTGTAAGGATAAACGCCAAAAGGCCCACGATGAAGCGCAATTATTTTTAACAATATATCCAACCATCCAATCTTTTGATAATTCCCAATGGAATTATTCAGGAATCAAGTCCTACATAAAAAAAACAACTGCTCTGACAGCGCTTGACCGAGAGTTTTTCCAGGATATGATTCATATGGTCCAGCCCAGAATGTTAGAAATTAAGAAAAAATCATTGGTTTTAAATCCATATGATCTATTGTCTGAACAACATACTGATTTTAAATGAATTGCAATACTGAATCTCAAACATATTATCATGTACCGGTTTTGTCAGATGAGGTAATGAAATATTTACAATGTGAACCTGGAAAAAAGTTTATAGATTGCACATTGGGTGGCGCAGGGCATGCAAAAAGAATGGAACAGATCATTGCTCCTGATGGCCAATTAATTGCCATTGATCAAGATATTGAAGCCATTCACAATGCGCAGGCGACACTCAGCAAAAAGACAATAATCGTCCATGACAATTTCAAAAATGTCCGAAAAATACTGGATCAACTAGGAATAGATGCTGTTGATGGTATTGTTGCAGATTTGGGCATATCATTGTTTCATATCAAGCAAAGTGGTCGGGGCTTTTCTTTTATGAAATCAGAGCCATTGGACATGCGCATGAATCCACATACAAAAACCACAGCAACAGATATTCTTGCAAATTTATCAGAAAAATCCCTTGCAGACTTGTTTTGGCGAAATGGTGAAGAACGTTTTTCCAGACAAATTGCGAAAAAAATTGTTCACATTCGATCCATAAATCCCATTGAAACAACAACGCATTTATGCAATATTATCAAGGATACGATTCCTTTGCGTATCCAGAAGCGAATGCACATTCATCCTGCAACCCGCATATTTATGGCACTTCGCATTGCAGTTAATGGAGAGTTGGATAGCATCTCTGATTTTTTGAAAAATGTATTATCATGCTTGAATCCGGGTGGCCGATTGTGTATGATTTCGTTTCATTCTCTGGAAGATCGCCTGATTAAGCATTGCATGCGTAAATGGGAGAATCCATGCACCTGTCCAAAAGATTTGCCTGAGTGTGTTTGCAAACAGGTATCAAAAGGCGTTTGTATCAGAAGAAAAGGGATTTTAGCAACGTCTGATGAAATAAAACAAAATCCAATGGCAAGATCGGCACGATTGCGGATTTTTGAAAAACATTTATCATAATTTATTTAAACAAGTAAAAGGAATATATTATGCCAGGTATAGCAAGTGTCAATTATACCGCCATGCAAGGCGATGCTGCACGTGAGATGCAAAATATCAAAAATATGGTTCAAGATGCCAATCAAAATGTTATTGTTGCAAAGGTGGAAAAAAATGAAGAAGAAAAAAAGGAAACTGTTCAGGAATCCGAAGATAGCGAAACTGCAAAACTAAAAGCTGATAGAGAAAAAAAAGACAAGGAAAAACGAAGGCGTCGCAGAGAAGGCGGCGCAGATAAAGATAATTCATCGGAATCTGGAAAACAATCAGCCAATTCTGATGGACGACGCTCACGTTTGTTGGACATTGTGGCCTGAAGAGCATTCGCTATTTTAATTTTCACTTGAAAAGATGCCATTGATATGGCAAAATAATCTGTAATTATACATTTCAAGTTCGAATATCAAAAGGCACTAAAAGGATTTACAATGAAAATACTAACTGTGGATGACGATCCCTTTATTCGAAAAATAATTCGGCGTGAGCTTGAGCCGTCTGGATATGAGATTGTCCAGGCACAAGATGGCAAAGATGGTCTGGAAAAGCTTGCTTCTGTTAGAAATATTGATCTGGTAACACTTGACATTGAAATGCCTGTTATGGATGGCTTTGATGTACTTGCACTGTTACAAAAAAAAGAATTTCTAACAAGACTCGAATCTACCAAAAATACAGATGTTCCAGTGGTATTGGTCACTGCAAACGACACACAAAAAGTTCGGGATAAGGGATTTAAACTGGGAGCTTCAAATTTTGTTGTCAAGCCTTTTTCAAAAGGGGAGTTGCTATATGCTGTCAATAAAATACTCAAGCCAAATGATTATTTCCAGGATCTCTGTGTGTTAATTGTTGATGACAGTAAAACCACCCGAAAATTTATTGTTTCGAGCATTCGGGAGCTAGGTGTCACTATTTATGAGGCGGATGATGGTGAAACAGCATATAATCTTTTGAAAAAATTAAATAATCAAGTTGACCTCATTATTTCTGATCTCAACATGAAACGTATGGATGGCGATGAGTTATGTCGTCTTGTCCGAACAGAACTGGGATATACAAACCGCCCTTATATTTTTCTCAGCGCCAATGAAGATCGAAACGTTATTCTAAAGCTATTTAAAGCGGGTGCAACCGATTATATCAGTAAGCCCTTTTTTAAGGAAGAATTGCTTGCACGGATGAATGTCCACCTTGCCCATCGTCAGATGAATAAACTGCAAGCACAAACCATTTCTGAATTAAAAGCGTTAAAACGTTTAAAATCAGTTATCTCATCTTTGTTTACAAAAGATCTTCGTCCGCTGCTACAAAATATCATTGATTCTGCGAAAAATGTCACACACAATGATTATGAATCCAAGAATTTAAATTCAATCATAAAAAGTATATCTGCATCCTCCCAGGCGATTTTGTACAAAGTCAATCATATATATGATGAATTGGAACGTAACATCGGAACAAAGGTTACCCTTCAAAAATCCGATTCCAAAAGTAATCAACGCAAAGTTTTGATTGCAGAAGCCAACAAAATGGATAGTCTGTTACTAAAAAAGCTTGTACAGGATTATAACTGCACCATAAAAATCACCACAAATGTTGTGCAAACAATAGAAGCTGTTCAAAACGCAATAGAAAACAACATGATTGATATTTTTTTTATTGATATGGATACGCCCGAAATCAATGCAACAACAACATTGAAAACAATAAAACTCATGTTTGAGGAACATCAATTAATAAACAATACGATAATAATTGCAATGACCAAATCATTGACTGAATCAGTTAAGCATTCTTGTGAGATATCAGGAATTGTCGATATCATGATAAAGCCTATCAAAAAATTACAGTTGAAATCTGTAATGGATAAATATGCAATCCCCTTATTGAATAAGTCTTGATGAATGGCACACAGTTTGCTGTATTAGAATATTGTTTAATAAAAATTAGACGTTTGAAAGGGAAAACAATATGTCAAAGATAAAAAAGGTCCAGGTTACAAATGGTGTTTACTGGGTTGAAATTTCAGAGGCAAATATATATTTGCTATGTGGGTGTCCAGCAGATATTGTCAAGCATCTGATGCGCAGAGGATTCATTGTGACAGCCGAAAAAGAAGGGGTGTCTTATGAAACCGGACCAAATATGATTTTATTATCTGATGTCCTTGTTCAAAATGGTTCTTTTGCCAACCTGGCCGAATTTCCAGTGTTACAAATGTTATACAGACAAGGTATGATTCTTCCTGGACATCCCAACAATACCGGCGAAAAGCCAATGATTATTGGGTCTAAAGCGCAAGTTCAGTCTCAAATGGAATACATTTACCGAGGGAACTATGGACTTACTTCCAAAGAAGAAATAATTGAATCCGGAATTCCGCCAGAAAAAGCACATGATATGATGCGCATCAAGATGAAATTTGCTTTTGGCAAAATTCGCCCCACTGAGGATTTACTTGAGAGCAAAATTATTGCCAAAGAACCTGTTGAAATCAAAAACAATTTTTCTATCAAACGCATTCGCGTTAATATCTTTGAAATATCTTACAAGGACGAGCATGTGACCATAGACTTAAACATGCCGGCCCATGCCATATATGAATCTCCTTATCCATTGGGCCATTATCATATCAAACGAGAATACTTTGGCGTTATTCATTCGGGAGAGGGAGATGGGTGGGATATTAATCGTCCAACAATGTCCAGTATACTCATGTTTCAAGGTCGAATCTATTTGATTGATGCTGGCCCCAATATGCTTTATATATTGAACAGATTGGGTATTGGAGTCAATGAAATCGAAGGCATATTTCACACCCATTCCCATGATGATCATTTTTGTGGTATTCCCACTTTGATGCGGACAGACCAAAAAATAAAATATTTTGCAACCCCACTTGTCCGAGATTCAGTCATCAAAAAAATGTGCGCACTGTTATCTATGGATGAAGAACAGTTCTATGCCTATTTTGATGTTCATGATTTGGAATTCGATACCTGGAATAATGTCAGTGGCTTGAATGTCAAACCAGTCTTTTCTCCGCATCCTGTGGAAACCAGTATTTTTACATTCAGGGCAATCTGTGAGGATGGTTATATGAGCTATGGTCACTTTGCAGATATTGCATCAATTGATGTTCTCAAAGGTATGATTACCGAAGATCCAAATGCTGCTGGCATTTCACAGGACGATTTTGACGCCATTAAAAAAGAATATTTGTCAACTGTAAATATTAAAAAACTTGACATTGGCGGCGGCATGATACATGGCCGGGCTGAGGATTTTAAAAAAGATATGTCTGAAAAGTTAATCTTGGCACACACGGCACATGACCTGACCATCAGCGAAAAAGCGATTGGTTCAGGGGCCCCCTTTGGCATGACTGATGTTTTAATACCTGCCATTCAGGATTATTCATTTCGGGCTGCGTATCAATATTTGCGAAGTTATTTTCCAAAAGCACCCTTTCATCAAATATATATATTGCTTAATAATGACGTTATTACATTTAATCCGCAATCCATATTGATAAAAGGGGGGGTAGCTAATACAGAATTGTTTCTGATCATTTCAGGAAATGTTGAAATGATTTATGCTGACGCTCATTCCTCAAGTATTTTATCCGCAGGTGCATTACTTGGCGAAATGTCCGGGCTAATTGGAACACCATCAAATGAGACGTATCGTGCAACGAGCTTTGTTCAGGCGCTGCGGTTACCATCAAATTTGTATCTTGATTTTGTCAAACAAAATGGTCTCTATTCCTGTATAGAGCAACTTCAGGAAAAACGTGAATTCCTTCAAAAAACCTGGTTGTTTAATGAAGCCATCTCATATCCCATGCAAAATCATCTGGCCAATGAAATGGTGTACGCTCTTTATGCAGATGATGAACTTATTCCAAAAAGAGAAACACCTGGAATAAGTTTGATTAAATCTGGAAAAGCCATACGATATATTGAAGACAAAGCCTTTGAAACATTAGGCGAAGGCAAATTTTTTGGTGAAGAAACAATATTGTTCAATGTATCCGATATGTTCAATACCAGGGCAAGTGGAGAAACCGAGATATATTTTATTCATGGCAGCGTGCTCGCAGATGTTCCTGTTGTTCGGATCAAATTTCTTGAAACATATGAAAAACGAAAAGAATTGATATTACATCCAGAGTACACAAATATCCCGATCTTCGCCTGGCGTGATGAATACTGTGTGCATATCAAGGACATGGATCATCAACACAAGGAATTGTTTAAAGCTGCGAACGACTTGTATGAAGTTGTTTGTGCGGATCCTGAAAAATCTGTATTTATGGACACACTGGACTTTATGATTCGGTATACTGAAATTCATTTTCAAGAAGAAGAAGAACTGATGAAATCTGCAAATTATCCGGATCTTGAATCCCATCGAAAAAAGCATGCTTATTTGATTGAAAAAATCAAGACTTTTCAGGGGCAGGTCAATACTGAAGAAATTGAAATTGGTTCTGATCTGATCGAATTTATTAAAGAATGGATTGTCAACCATATTCTTAGAGAAGATCGACAATATGGGCATTGGATTAATTCCCAATAGGATGATTTCCCCAAAAACAAAACCAGATATAAGTAACCAAACAACAATTTTCAGTTCGAAGAGGCAAACACAAGGTTTGCCTCTTCACTGGTCCTTGATAACGGGCGTATGTACAGTTTAGGGGAAGTGAATTTCATACAAGGAATGCTCGATTTCGGCAACCCCAAGAACAGCGTAGGGCTAAAGCCCAACGCTGAATTGAGAAAGGACGCTAAAGCGCCCTCAT
>Ga0272440_1000451_pt1 | contig 34769 bp, 26 predicted proteins | sample SSMMMBAug17_FD_192440 | JGI IMG/M metagenome (GOLD analysis project Ga0272440, IMG submission 192440) | Marine sediment archaeal communities from Little Sippewissett salt marsh, Falmouth, MA, United States - SSM-MMB-Aug17 | ecosystem: Environmental > Aquatic > Marine > Wetlands > Sediment ... | reverse complement strand
ACAGTTTGGCGGGATTGAAAAATTTCAAAGTCAATTACGAGAGGCTTTAGCAGAGAATATATGAAATAAAGCCTTATAAATTATAACTCTGTAATGGATTTACTACCCATTCGCGCAATATTTAAGATATATGTTTCATAGATTTGTTTGATGTTTACTTCTTGAGAGGTTCGGATATAGCCAAAATAATAGTCGTCGTACCCAGTTTATCAAAAGAATAGTCGATTTTGTTCAATCTAATATGATAACGGTTAAATTGGCTATTATCCACCTTATCATAGTAAGTATAATCCAATAGAAAGGGTGTGGGGTATTTTGGAAAATCATTGGAATGGAGAGATCTTGGACTCGAAAGAAAAAGTATTAGGAATGGCTAGGTCAATGACTTATAATGGTATAAATCCATTCGTGACTTTAGTTGAAGGAGAATATTTAACGGGTGTAAAACTCGATAAAGCAGAAATGGCTTCTTACGAGAATAAAATTGTCCGAGAGCCAGGTATTGAAAAATGGTTCGTTACAATACCGAAGGAAAATATTTTTCCTACTACTATGGTGCAGATCAAATGAATTGATACTCAAATAGGTCATGAGCTTAAGAATTAGCAAGGATTGTACAATGCAAATAAGGTATCAATTCATTTGACCTGAACCATAGCATCAAAATAGAATGAGAATTGTTTTTTCGTTGGGATAATTTATTTTTTCCGCGTGCCTAAGGAAAACTCAAAAAATAAGTTCATCATTTAGTAATTGTTCATGTTGTTTTTGAACCATGATTACAATGAAGAAGATGAAATAAAAAACACTTTAAATTCATCTTCTTCAGTGTAATTATGGTTCAGAAACGAATCAACAAATATTGAATAATGAAAAACTTATTTTTCGAGCATTCCTAAGTCTTTTTATTTCATCTTATTCAGTAATCATGGTTCAGAAACGAATTAACAAATAAATATTGAATAATGAAAAACTTATTTTCAGAGCTTTGCTTAATACAAAATGATAGAACAATAAATCTGGCTTTCTCGAATATCCTGTGAGAAATCGAGCTCCGGTAAATAATGTTCACCAATATCATTTCCAAAACGAAATTGATAAGCGATATCAATAGAAAATTGATCCAAATATGTCCATCCGGTACCCAGGCTGAAGCCATAGATATCATCCCCATTTTTTTCTGAGGGCATTGGATCGTAGAAGAGTCCAAACCGAAAGGGAATTAATCGATGCCAAATCGGGTCGACCCAGATATATTCTCCACCTAAGCGAACCTGATAGGTGCGATCCATTTGAAATGCTGCTCGAGACTGACCGGACAATGGGCACCTTTCCTGGCCTTCAGTTTGAATTAAAAAATGATGCCAATGTGTTTGGTAAACATCTGCGGCCAGGTAAAAATTTTCATGATAACTATACAAGAGCCCTAAACCCAAAGTCATTGGCATTTCCAGGCGAGAATTTTTGAATTCTGGTTTGCCATTGTTTTGATTGGATCGTTGAGATTTTTCTTGAATACTGGCATTAAAAGGTGTTTTAACCACTGCACCCAGTCGCCATTGATCATTAATATCCCAGGCAAGGCCGATTGTTGCATTCACACCTTTAAAGGAATACGCTTTTGTTGCATATTCTTTTTCAATCGATGATCGCCCACCATAAATCACGAATGTTTCTACATGATAGTTTTGTTCCCAATCATGCCCAATGAAACCATCTTCCCATTGATTGACTGTCACTCCCAGACTAAGTTTGGGTTGAACAATTTCGATACACCAGGATAACCCCAAAGCATACAGATCACCTGTTTGTTCATAATCATGAAGGGAGGTTTCCGAAGAAATTTCATTGGCCACATGAAATGGAAAACGCCACCGTCGAGATAACGATAACATTCGCTGGATCGACGCTGCAAAAACCATATTGGTGTCTAACAAAACAACTGGATAAACGCCACTCAAATAGTTCATTGACATTTTTGAAATCGGTTGGTTTCCAGAGGCTTGTGGATATATGCCAAAATTGTTTTTTTCCTGAAGATAATCATAGGTGAAAACAATTGATAATTCAGGCTTTTTTAAATTAATCAGAGCAGCAGGATTCCAAGATGCAGCTGTCGCGTCATCAGCAATCCCCATAAATGCGCCTCCCATTCCTATAGCACGTGCACCTGAGCCCACCGGATTGAATGAACATGGAATTTCAATAAGGGATGATGCAAAACTCCAAGGACTAATATGAATCACGATCATGCTAACAAGTATGCATATGGCGTTATGATTTCGATCTAATAACATATTTTTTAATACACTCCTTTAAAGAAAAACTTTCATATCATAAAAAAAAATGTTTATTTTGGCCATATAAAAAACAAAAAACGTTTTGAGTTTATCACTGTCTTCATGTTTCTAAATCCATTGAAATGAAAAATCCCATTGACATACATATGACATTTTTCTATATATTTTTTTTCAACAAGCACAATCTTTTTACTTGATGTTTGCGTTGAGCAAGATGAGCGCAGTTCAAAAAAGGGTGTATATTCTTAGCCTTGAAAGGGTGTAACATGTTTTTTTAAAACGCCGCTCTCTCAGGGCTAAGAGCTTGATCATTTTTTCACCCGGGACGTTGCCCTTGGCTGCTATGTTGTAGCCCTTTCAGGGCTAAAAAATCAGCGCCCCAAAGTATGTTATAATTGACTTCGATATACCCGAAAATTATGATCAATTACTTAGGAATGCTCGGAAAATAAGTTTCTCATTTTTCAATATTTGTTGATTCGTTTCTGAACCATGATTACATTGAAGAAGATGAATAAGATGAAATAAAGACACTTTATATTCATCTTATTCATCTTCTTCAGTGTAATCATGGTTCAAAAAACGAAAATGAACATTTATTTAATGGGGAACTAATTTTCAGAGCTTTCCTTATCTATAAAAAACGTGAAGATTAAGTTTTTATCATTTTCCTCAATGATGACATTTTTAAATTTTTTAGAAATGTGCGGTCAACTACGTGCAGATCGAATTTTTTTTGTGATGTAATGAGGCAAATATGATAATAAAACATTAACTGTAATGATTAAAAAAAATAAATACAAATCATTACCTATTCAGGAGAAAAATAAATGGCACAACAAATATCAGACCGACGTGATGTTGATTTCGTTCTTTATGAACAGCTTAATGCCGAAGAACTCACAAAGCATGTACGATATCAAGACATGAATCGAAAAATGTTTGATATGGTAATTAAAGAAGCACGAAACCTTGCAATCAAAGAAATTTTACCCGCTAATGAAGAAGCGGATAAAATCGGTCTAAAGTTTGAAAACAACCAGGTTACTGTTCCCGAATGTTTTCGCCGCCCATGGGAATTACTCAAGGAAGGTGAATGGATTGCATTGACTGAAGATCCTGAAATTGGAGGCCAGGGTTTGCCCCATCTAATTTCCCAGGCTGTAATGGAATACATTGGCGGCCCTGGATTTAGTTTGGTTTGCTTTGTGGGTACGGCCCATGGAGCGGCTAAAATGATTGAGCATTTTGGCACAGATCAGCAAAAAGACCTTTACATGAGCAAACTGTATTCCGGTGAGTGGGGAGGAACAATGGTTCTCACTGAAGCGGATGCTGGTTCTGATTTAGGAGCCCTTACAACAAAAGCGGTTCCAAATGGTGATGGCACATACTCAATTTCTGGAAACAAAATATTTATCACATGTGGCGAGCATGATCTGGCTGATAATATCATTCACCCGGTACTGGCCCGAATCGAAGGTGCTCCTGCCGGGACCAAAGGAATTTCTTTGTTCCTGGTTCCTAAAATCTGGGTGAATGAAGATGGCAGCCTTGGCGAAGATAATGATGTTGTTTGCACAGGAATCGAAGAAAAGCTTGGCATTCATGGAAGTCCAACCTGTCAGATGGCTTTTGGAAGCAAAGGCAAGTGCCGCGGCGTACTTTTGGGTGAGGAAAATAAAGGCATGAAAGTCATGTTCCTCATGATGAACGAGGCTCGGCTGGGAGTTGGCTTGAATGGTTTCAGTAATGCATCCTGCGCTTATTTGTATGCCCTGGATTATGCAAGAAACCGGGTTCAAGGTCGCGATATGGCGGATATGTTTAATAAAGAAGCGCCATCGGTGCCCATTATTCGTCATCCCGATGTCCGCAGAATGCTTTTATGGATGAAATCTCATGTGGAAGGTATGCGGAGTTTTGTTTATTATGTCGCCCAATTGTTTGATAAAGAAATGATCGGACAGACTGAAGCAGAAAGAGAACAGGCCAAAGATCTGATCGATTTGTTAACCCCCATTGTCAAATCCTATTGTACTGATCGAGGTTTTGAGGTGACAGTTCAGGCAATGCAGGTTTATGGTGGTTATGGTTATATTACTGAGTATCCAGTGGAGCGTCTTTTGCGGGACTCTAAAATCCATTCACTTTATGAAGGCACGAATGGTATTCAAGCCATGGATTTGTTGGGCAGAAAGATGGGTATGAAAAAGGGCGGCGTATTCATGATATTTTTGGGTGAAATCCAAAAAGTGATTGCACAAGCCAAAGAAATGGAACCCCTCGTTGAATCCGCCAAACAGCTTGAAAAAACGATTGGTCGATTGGGTGAAGTGGCGATGCATCTGGGAACTATGGCCATGTCCGCTGATTTTAAAGTTGCTTTTGCACAGGCCTCACCTTTCTTAATGGCCATGGGTGATGTCATTATGGGCTGGATGCTGCTTTGGCGAGCCAATGTTGCCGCTCCAAAACTCATGAAACTCACTGATGGACTGGATGATGCTGCCCGACTGGAGAAAATGAATAAAAATAAAAATGCTGCCTTTTATGAAGGTCAGTTGAAATCTGCTGAGTATTTCATTCATACAATTCTGCCTATCACGATTGGGAATCTTAATTCTATCGCCGCAGGAACAAAAGCAGCAGTGGAAATACCAGAGGCTTCTTTTGGGTCATAGTTTTCAATTAATCATTAAATATATTAATATGTCGGGTGTTTGGCCCGACATATTATCGTTGCCCTCAAGGATTAAATCGAGAATTCGAGCAATTTTTTTAACCTGCTGAAAAAAAGACACTTGTTACCCATTAAAAAATATGTTACTTAGTCTTTTTGTATTTTCAAACAATTTAAATTAATTTTTTAAGGAGGACGAAAAAAAATGATTCAAAAACGTTTAGGACTACTGGTTTTTACAAGTTTATTGATTTTTACTGTTGGTTGTGCCCGATTATTAAATATTGGAACAACAGAACCGACAGAGCCAACAGAACTAACAGAGCCTACAAGTCAAATTTATGAAAAAGATATCGTTTCAAACAAAGCGATATCTCAGCCTGCACCAGACATTCAAAGTGATGACTTGCTTCATCAACAGCAAATTCAAATTGAACGATTGCGATCAGCCCTTGACAAAAAGGACATGACAATTCAAGAATACAAAAAAGAATTAGAAATTGCTTCTTTAAAATCTCAAGAAAATGTCAATATGGGTGAGGCTGATACCAGTGCACAGCTGCCCCCAAATGCAAAACCAGGCGAATGTTATGCGAGAGTTTATATCACCCCTAAATATAAAAAAATTTCCAAACAAGTGCTGATTCAACCTGCAACAGAGGAAGTAAGAATTATTCCTGCCAAATATGAAATGGCAGAACAAAAAGTTCTGATGAATGCAGAAGCGACTGAATACAAGGAAATCCCAGCTGTATATAAATGGGTTTCTGAAAAAATATTGGTCAAAGAAGCACATACGATTTGGAAAAAAGGCCGTGGTAATATTGAAAAAATTGATAATGCCACCGGTGAACTCATGTGCCTGGTTCACGTGCCACCCAAATACAAGACTGTGAAAAAAAGAATAATGGTCAGTCCGGCGCGTATTGAAGAGATAAAAAAGCCAGCTGTTTATAAAACAATTCAGTACAAGAAAATGATTCAACCTCCCCAAAAACAAGTTGTTCCCATTCCAGCTCAGTACAAAACCATTACCAAAAAAATAAAAATTGCTGAAGGCAAAATGATCTGGCAGCGAACCATGTGTGAAACAAATATTGATCGAAATCTTGTATTGAAAATTCAACGATATTTAAGAAAAGATCGCTACAATCCAGGTCCTGTTGATGGCATTCTAGGACGTCAAACACGTCGCGCTTTAAAATCTTTCCAGCGAGACAAAGGGCTTGCCATTGGGAGCATTACTTATCAAACCCTTGATTATATGAATATCAAAGTTGATAAAAAGAAATAATAACTTTATTATTGTTTCAAATATAAAAAAGGTTCGATTTCAAGACAATGATATCGAGCCTTTTTTTTCGTTATTTTCAGGAGCCTATTATGTACAAATATGTTTTATCTTTGATCCTGGTTATATGTTTATTTACATTTCAAAGCTGTACACAGTCATCACAATCCATTAAAAAACAAACGACACCGCCAAAATCCAAAGAAGACACTAAATCAGCTATCTTTTATAAGGCGGAAGAATTATATAAATCACGATTATATGCTGAAGCACTTGATATGTATTTAAATTATATCAAACGTCCCCCAACAGATAAAGATAAGCATCAATTCAAAGATAGAGCATTGATGAAAATGGGTTCAATATATACAATTCAGGGAAAATTTGACGATGCAAGGACAATTTATAAACAGTTAATCAAAGAATTTCCACAAAGCAAGTATTCATCCCGTGCACAATTGGGATTGATATACAATGATTACAGCCAAAAGAAGTATGAGGAAGCCCTTCAGCAGATTGAGCCCGCTTTTGCGATGACACATAAAAATGATCACAGTGGCTTATATTTATTAAAAGGAGATATACTTCTCGCGTTAAATCGGGCGCAAGAGGCTGTCGTTGCCTATACTTATGCCGCTGAAAAGGCCGCTCAAAGTGAGCTTCCCCATATTATAAAACGTTCCAGGCAGGCGATTAGCATTTTAACCCTTGACGAACTCCAATACTTAATTAATGTATATCAAGGTCGATTCCCGGTTGTATACATGCTTTATCAAAAAGCGCAGAACGAAATAGAATCAGATAACCCTACAAAAGCGGTCACAATTCTAGAGGATATTGTTAATGAGTATCCAGAACATGAGATGATTTCGCAGATTCAGGACGAAATTGAATCCATTAAAAAGGGAAAAATCTTTGAATCGAATACAATTGGTTGTTTACTTCCACTTTCTGGAAAATACAGTCAATTTGGTCAGATGGCTTTGAATGGAGCATTATTTGCTCACACACAATTTTCATCACTTCAGAAAGGTTCTCCAGTTCAACTAAAAATGCAGGATACTGGTGAAACTGTAGAAGATGCTATACAGGCATTCGAAAAACTGATTGCTGAAAATGTTAAGGCCATCATTGGTCCCATTGAACCCAATCAGGCTGAAGCAATCGCATTAAGTGCAAATGAACATCAAATTCCAATTATATTACTGACATTCCGAGAAGGCATCACACAGGATCTTGAATATGTGTTTCGTAATTTTATCACACCAGAAATACAGATTCGAACCATTACATCATATGCAATGGACGAGCTAGGATATCGTGATTTTGGTATTTTATACCCGGATGACCACTATGGTCGAACACATATGGATTTATTTTGGGATGTTGTTATTAAAAAAGGTGGAACTGTAAGGGCTGTCAATACCTATGATAACCATAAGACAGATTTTAATGAATCCATTAGAAAAATGGTCGGCAAACATTTTCTTCGTCCTGGCGTCAGTAAGTGGCGCCAAAAAAAATTGAAACCGATTGTTGATTTTGATGCCTTATTCATTCCTGACAAGCCAGATAAAATCATAATGATTGCACCACAACTCAAATCAAATGATATTGAAGTTCAGTTATTGGGCACCAATATCTGGCATGATAAAAAAATGATCGGAGATTCTCAACAGGTCGTTTTGGGTCGTTTTGATCGACAGCACCTTCAGAATGCTGTTTTTCCAGATTTGTTTTTTAGTGAAAGCAATCTTCCTCATGTGCAACAGTTTGTTGCTGCATTTAAAGAAACGTTTGACAAAGAGCCCTCTTATTGGGAGGCTATTACATATGATACTGCCATGATTCTTTATGAATTATTGAACAGCGGCACCATTCAAGATGCTTCACAGCTCAAGGATTCCTTACTTCACATGAAGGAATATCGTGGATTAACAGGATTTATGCATTTTGATGATCAAGGTGAAGCACAAAAACAATTGTATCTTCTAACAATAAAAGGAGACTCTTTTGAGGAAATAGGTCTTAGATGAACATATTTTATGGGATATATGTTTTTTTATCAACCATACTGATTGTAAGTTTATTGCCATTTATATTGATCGGTGTTTTTTTGACCGGTCGTTATAAAAAGTTGGTTTTTCAACGATTAGGGTTCTACCCAAAATTATCCCCACCCAATCGATTTCGTATCTGGTTGCATGCCGTATCAGTTGGTGAAATTAATGTTGCGCGATCAATTATTGATATGTTGTTAGAAACCTCTCCCAACATTGATATCGTTCTATCAACAACAACCCCCAGAGGCTATGATCTGGCATCAAAGATTGAGCATCCCAGACTTCAATGTGTGTACTCTCCAATTGATTTTATTTTTTCTGTCAGGCTGGCCCTTCATGCCATTCAACCCCGTATCCTTGTCTTACTCGAAACAGAAATCTGGCCAAATTGGATTTATATAGCCAATTCTTTCAATATTCCCATCAAAATTGTCAATGGACGCATTTCCCAAAAATCGTTCAATGGTTTTCAAAAATTTTCGTCCCTTGTCAAATTCATTCTTCAAAAAATTGATGCCTTTAGCATGATCAGTCATGATAATGCGAACCGACTTTGCCAGTTAGGTGCATTGCCCCATAAAGTTTATGTTTCAGGAAATGCCAAGTTCGATCTCTTGAAGCAAACATATAATCATGCGTTACCGGCTAAGTTAAAATCCATGTTAAACATTCATTCAGATTCATTTGTTTTTGTAGCAGGCAGCACTCGTACAGGTGAAGAAGACATGGTCATAGCCGCCTATAAAGCTCTTTGCCTGAAATATCCTGATACTATTTGTATTATTGCGCCACGCCATATTGAAAGGAATGCCAGTATTGAAAACCTTCTAAAAAAATCTCATTTGATATTTAATCGATATTCCTGGTGTAAATTAAATAAATCGAGAAATGCGTCTGTTATTTTAGTAGATACAATTGGAGATTTGGCAGGCTTATACAGTATTGCCAATGTGGTTTTCTGTGGTGGCAGTCTGGTTCCAAAAGGGGGACAAAATGTTCTGGAGCCTGCAATTTGGGGAAAGCTCGTCCTTTATGGTCCACATATGGATGATTTTCTTTGGGCCAAAGATGCTTTGGACGCATCAACTGGAGGCATGAACGTTTCCAATGTTGATGAACTGACAAAACAGATTTTATTTTTCGCCGACCATAGAGATCAGGCAGCAACTATGGGAAAAAAAGCGAGAGCGGCTGTACTAAAACTCTCAGGAGCTGCAAGAAAGCATGTCGATATTATTCTCCAAGAAATGAATGTCTGACTATATTTAAAGTTTACGCCATAATTGGTTCTACTCATAGGCTTGGTTTCGGTTTGACCGGCAATTTTGGTTTCACTCAAATGTTTTTGTTGAATTTTCTTTATAAAAAGGTCGTTCCATGGGGTAAAAGTAAGGGGTCCACTTTGATGTTTCGTCTGATTTTTCTAAATAATCACGAATCCCCATAATTTTTGAGTCCAGATCATCCAGATAATGCAAAATGACTGCTTCCAATGTTTTGGGTGGTTCGGGTGAGCCATATTCGCGAATACCATGATGACTGATAATCAGGTGTCTCAGCAGTTGTGCGATGTTATCAGGAAAATTGGGAATAGAGGCAATTTTTTCATCCAGCATTCGAACACCAATAACTATATGGTTGAGCAAACGTCCCTCATCTGTATAATCGATCATTTTGGTGTATTCAAACTCATCAACCTTTCCAATGTCATGAAGCATTGCACCTGTTAGTAACAACTCTCGATCAATCCCCCGATAATGACATTGAATTAAGCGATCAACTAAGAGGGATACAGACAAGGTATGTTCCAATAATCCTCCCAGATAGGCATGGTGCATTTTTTTGGCTGCAGGGGCAATACAGAATTTTTTGACGAAAATGGGGTCCTCCCAAAATTTTTGCAGAACTGAGAGCAAATAAGGATTTTTTATACTTTGAGATTGTATTTTTAATTGCTGAAACATTTGCGTTCTATCTCGACTTGTTTTGGGAATAAAATCGCCAGGGTCAACCTGTTCTATCAAAACGCGGTTCACTGAAAACACTGTCAACTGTAATGTGTCCCTGAAAGTTGTCACACGAGCTTGAATTTTTACATAATCACCTTGATCAAAGTTCGTCGTTATTGTTGTAACATTGTCCCAGATGACCCCACGAATGCTCCCTGTTCGATCAGTCAAACGAACCTGAATAAAGGGTTCCCCATCTTTTTTATGCGAGATTGTTTTTTCAGTGACAATAAAAATATCCTGTATGGCATGACCTTCTGCAAACGAATCTATAAATTGTTTTTTCAATGATCCCAACCCCAATGTTTCATTTGATTAAAAAAATCGTTATCTGTCGTATCAATAGTAAGCGGCGTAATGGCGATGAAATTATTCTCTATGGCGCCAAAATCAGTAGAACATTCCCGAGTGACAGGAAATTTTTCATCGCCTATCCAATAATATTTGACTTGTCTGGGGTCCTTCCGGATCTCATAGGTGTCATATAAATGATAGATGGCCTGTGAGACAAATTTCATGCCTTTTGTTTTATTGACCGGACATGGAGGAAAATTAATATTGAATAAGGTACCGGCAGGTAATATCTGTTTGGATAATTTTTCGATTAAATGGTTGATATATTCAGCAGCTCCTTCATAATCAATAGATGGTCCCATCGCTATAGAGACTGCAATAGATGGAATCCACATGGATGCTGCTTCTCGAGCTGCTGCAACAGTTCCTGAATAAAAAACATTAAATCCTGTATTTGCACCCGGGTTAATCCCAGATACGACCCAATCTGGCTTTTGGGATAACAATTGCGAAATTCCCAGCTTGATACAATCCACTGGCGTCCCATTGATTGCAAAACCTTCAATCCCATCATTAAATGGAAAAGCACGTAATGGGTCATGTATGGTTAATCGATGACTGGTGGCACTTTTTTCACGATCTGGTGCTACTACAGAGACTGTATTTTTTTTTTTCAATGCATGGAATAACGCTTTTAATCCAGGGGCGCGGATTCCATCATCATTTGTAAGTAATATGTGCATGATAACTGCTCTCTTATTAAAACTGGAACTTCGGTATCAACAAGAACAGCCGAGTTCGATCAGTTTTTGTTTATAAGTTTCTGCGCGATTTTTTTCAATTTCAAGCTGTTTTTCATTGAAATCAGCACGATCTTTTCCTAAATAAAGATCTTCTTTTTTTAATTTTCCTAACCGAGTCACGGTTTACTTTTCAACAGATACTATTTTATGGATTAAATAGATAGCATCATCTAACCCGATATTTCCAAAGGCATTCATATGCGCCACAAGAAAGTTTTCTGGCATTATATCAGAAATAATCTGCAAGGTAAGCAGCAAGTCCTGAATATCTGTGATGGTATCCCCATTGAGATCTCCTTTTATATGCATGACATTTTGAGGTCTGACTTGAACAGCGTTGGAAAAGGCGCTTTCAATTGAATTAAATACTGCCTTAATCTTATATATGTATAACTGCCCATTGACTACATTGGGATCAATATAAAAATCTTGCGCCAGAATGCGGTGCATATCCACTGGTTCTGAATGAATACACTTGAAGGTTCCATTCGTATGGGTGCTTCGATATACATTATATCGCACCCCATAAGGATTTTCAATAATATCCCATTCCAATCGAATAAAACCAGAGTCCATCGTAACATGAAGCCCGGTAGGCTGTGGTGGTGGAATTTCTTCAGGCGTCACTGTTAGAACAAATATTGCTTGAGAATAAAATATATCCCTTTGAACAGTCAGGGTAATTTCTGTTTCACCCACATGATTTTGGACAGAAGACACACGAAGTATCCGATTGTCACCAACACCACTGATTGTCATGTTTTCCAATGGCACCAAACCAGTATTGGTTGAATGCATTTTTATTGTGAGTTGATCTGATGATACAATATCATCACTAATAGAAAAGGGGATATCAATATAGCTATTTTGGATCATGGCCTGATCCTGGATTTCTGAAATTCTGGGCAAATGAAGTATATAAGACACACGAATCGTTGGTGAAAAAGCACTTTCCAATATATTGCTATTATTTGCATGTGCCTGGGTACATGTTCGAATACGAAAAAAATAATCCTGGCTTTGTATCAAATCTGTCAATAACAATCTAGAATCAGCCTTATCTGATGTTGAATGATATAATAGAAAAGGTCCATTCATTGATGTTGATTGATATATGTCATAGCTTCCAGGGTCAACACTGTACGCAATGGAGGTCCATAATAATTCCATGCCTTCAGTCAGTGCTTGCCCCTCTCGAAAATTTGATGGTGCAATATTTTGTGTTTCAGTCCAATCTGCATCATAGCGCTGCCGATCATTCAAAAAATCAATGAGGACTTGATTGTTCGAATGCAAACCATTCCATCGAAAATCACTTCTTCCATACTCAAGAGATATTAATTGAATGAATTCATCAGGAATTTCACCCATAAGCTGGTTGCTATGCACACGAATCTTTTCAAGGTTGACCAGACTTCCTAATTCAGTGGGCAACGTACCGGACAAATGATTTTTTTCCAGATAAAGTCGTTTCAATGACGTAGACAACCCCAGTGATGTTGGAATGTTTCCGGATAACTGGTTATCATATAATAGAAGATCTTCCAGATGGTTTAAATGGCCCAAGCTGTCTGGGATACTGCCAGAAAAGTTATTTGCTGAAAAATCCAAATGTGTTAAACTGTTTAAATCACTTATTATTTCAGGTATCTGTCCACTTAATTGATTGTCTCGTAAAACCAGACGTTCAAGAAGTAATAGATTTCGAATATCCACGGGCAGCTCATTTTTTAAACCATTACTTGCCAATTGAATAGAAATAATATGATCTTTATCCAGATTACATTCAACGCCATACCAGCTGCACTCTGACCCTGGATCGCCCATCCAACCTGCCTGATTTGTCCAATTAAGACCACCTGTTGAATCATATAAAGCAATCAAAGCATTTCGTTCAAGTTGTGAAATATTTGACAATAAACTAATTGGAATCATTTCACTAAAGGTACTATCTACACGATTTTTATTGTTGATATGGGGCAATAAAATGGTTTTCATTTTAAAATAATAAGGGATTCCTGTTTCAATACTAAGGGTAAACATCTGTGTTTGAAGCCCATCTACAGTCGCAAACAACTGAAATTCACTGCTGGTTTTATGTGCATAGTATATTTCGTAGGACCCATTATAATTACTTGATATTGGGGGGGCCCAAGTGAGTTTTACAGATGTTTCTGATGCTTTTTCTGCATGTAATGAGGTTGGCGCCAATGTTTGTGTCTGTTCCCAATCACCTTTTTGTTTACGATCCATAAAATTTTTAAGAGAGGCATTATTTGTCCACAGTGCATTCCATCGGAATTCGCAAGCATCGTCCTGTAAAGCAGTCATCGATAAAAATTCTTCAGGGATTGGTCCCTGAAATTGATTTGATGAAATAAACAATAATTCCAATTGCGTACATTGACTTAGTTTGGCAGGAAGGGTTCCTGTCAATGAATTGTCATTCAAGTAAAGACGTTCAAGTTGAAACAAATTGCCAATTGTTGCGGGAATCTGTCCTGTCAAACGATTATTACTCAAATCCATTCGAATCAATTGCCCCAGATAGCCCAATTCATCAGGAATCTCTCCGGATAATGTGTTATAATTTAAACGAAGGAATTGAAGTGATTTCAATTCTCCTATGTCAATGGGAATAGCTCCTTCAAGCTGATTATGGTCCAAATATAAGTTATTCAAGTTTGTAAGTTGAGCCAGGCTTGATGGAATCATGCCCGAAAATTGATTATCAGACAAATACAATGAACTTAAGGTTGTTATTTGTCCAATACAATCGGGAATATTGCCCAAAAAATGATTATTGCTCAATTTTAAAACTTGGAGGGGAGCGACAACATTGCAATTTATTTGAAGCTCACCAGCCAGTTGATTATCAGAGAGATTTAAATGGGTTAATTTAACAGACGACCAAATATCTGTTGGAATATTGCCTGAAAAACGATTTTTTGAAAGATCCAGGTAGGTGAGTTCATCAAGATATGCGATCGCAGAGGGGATTCCGCCGGAAATGGTATTATTTGCCAAAACCAACGTTTGAAGTTGCGTTAAATTTTTCAGGCTTTCAGGTAAAGATCCTTGCAAATTGTTACCAAACATGATTATTCCCAGCACGTGGGTTTGATCTGTATTGCATGTCACACCAAAACGATTACAGGCATTGTTATCATTCCATTGATCGTTCTGATTCCAACTTTCCCCATTGGTATTTTGATATAGATCGTCCAGTGCTGCTAATTCTTCAGAAGGTATAGAGGCCATAGCCGTGGATAACAACAGGTTTATCATGATAAATAATAATAGTATTTTTTTCATTTATTTCTCCTCATGGAACTCGATATTCACTTTTTTTTGCAGACAAGCTGACTATTGTTTAAATATCGATAAAAGTTTCAATGGTATCGCCTTTGTTTCGGCAATTTGGATGACATCCAAGTCCTTTGCTACAGGTCATCGTTCATGTTTCAAGTATAGGAAAACCTATCAGACCCTGCAATGATGGATCAGAAGAATATATTTTTTTTCCCCGATGGGCACAACGAATTGCGCTAAAAGATTGAATTTTCATCATTTTTCCAACGAGAGTTCCTGTTTTTTGTAAATGGTCAATTTCAATGTGACAGATAACACATCTGGCACGAGACACGTCTTTTTTCTGACATTTTTGAAATAACTGATCTGGCGAAATTTGATAATATTTCGCAACCGTTTCAATCAACTTGTGGATCGATATATATTGAGAAGGTTTGTAATTATCCATTGCGTTTGCTGTATCTAATACGTGTCTGACAAATTCGGGTGCCCCCAAAATACGAGCGTCATATTGCGCAATTTCGTCATCTGTCGTATTCCAGATATCTTTTCGATTACTGCCAGTGCTCCTCATCCAGCCGCCACCATTATAATCATAGTTGTTTGAAATCAGCATGGATTCCAATTTCTTTAAATAAAGTGATCTTGCAAGTGAAATATTTGTTTCTGAAAAAAAAGATAAGGCTTCATGAACGCCATTTTTATCGATCACATCAATCGATCTTTCCTCTGAATGCAACAAGGATAAATGACCTGACCAGAAATAATTATTCAGTTCATCAATCGTCTTACACAATCCCACTTCAATGGGTTTTAGGTGGGTTGCACAAATCAGAGGTATCAGAAAGGGATCTTTTTCACAAATTATGGATTGATATCGACCATGAAATAGATTTCCTTCAGTTTTATGACGTTGTTTGTATCCGGCAACATATGATGTTAATAGCTTTCGCATTGTGGTTTTTAAAATGGCTTTTGGGGGATGAATGATCAAATGAAAAGATTCGGGTGTTAGGGACCAAGCATAACATCGAATTTGGCATAGATTAATTAATTCCTTTAAAAGATCGATAAAATGGAGGTAATCTTCCTGACAGTCAAACAATGTTTTTTGATCTTTTGCTTTGGCAAACACATGATAAATAACGTTTGGAATATCTATTCTTGCCTGTCTTGGCATTGTATGACTCCATAAAAAAGAATGTCAGGCCGAAACAAACTTTAATTTGTAAAAAAGTGGATATTTTTCCTAGGCCTGAAGAAGGGTTATATAACAACCAATGGTTTGTTGCTTTGGTTTTTTCCACGACTGTTCAACCTGCGAAATGAGGTTTACGTCTTATTGGTATAAAGAATATAATATTCTGTGACTTAGGCCCTCAAGAAAAATATGTTATTTCAGTAGATTATCTTTCTCTTTTTCCAACGTTTTAGATGAAATGTCAATCACTGGCTGGTCTCCAAATTGTTGATATTCAGTTTCATTCTTCCACATATGGTTGGCTTCAATACTCCTGAAAAATTTATTCGCTCTCCAAATCAGGTAACCCGAAAATATACCGATAACTGCAAAAGCACCGATAAATAATGGTAATAATAAAATAAACATAATTACTCCCAAAATGCCCATTGCTAAAAAAGGCCAGGGTAAAAAACGAATCTGATTTGTATCATTTTTTTCTGTCATAATGTTCCTCTTGATAATTTTTTAATGTTTTGGAAAACTCTGTAATTAAATTCATTATTTAAGGAAAGCTCTGAAAATAAGTACCCCATTTCAAAATGATTGAATTAAATATTAAGCAAATATGGACCAAAATACTCATTCTGTTTTTTGAACCATGATTACACTGAAAAAGATGAAATAAGACACTTTAAATTCATCTTATTCATCTTCTTCAGTGTAATCATGGTTCAGAAACGAATCAACAATTATTGAATATTGAGGAACTTATTTTCCGAGCATTCCTTAGTGTAATCTTGGTTCAGAAACAAATCAACAATTATTGAATAACGACGAACTTAGTTTCAAAGCTTTCCTTAATAATCAGGGCACAAAATACGTTAATTATTTTTCGTGCATTCATTACGATGAAATTTATATTCTATCACTATTTATGTCAAGATATTTAATTATCGATTTCAACTGATAATTGATGATACACATTTGTTGCTTTTCAATTTATAAAATGATAAAGAAACAGATCTTACAATAATATAAGGAGGAAATAATGCGTCAAACTGTTAGGTGCCATGTGCGAATTTCCGGAATTGTTCAGGGCGTGTGTTATCGAATGGAAACGCGACGTACTGCTGAAAAATTAGGTGTAAAAGGTTGGGTAAAGAATCAATCTGATGGAACTGTGGAAGCTGTTTTTGAAGGAGATCAGGAGGCCGTTGATCAATTAATTCATTGGTGTTATTCAGGTCCAAAACATGCCAATGTGACAGATATTGTAAAAACCTGGGAAGAGTCATCAGGCAATTATCAGTCGTTTGATATTGTCTATTAAATGCCATGATGAAGTAAGCGGTCATAAATTTTCGGATATTCGATATTCCGAAAATTTTTGATCGCTTACTTAGGAATGCTCGGAAAAAAAGTTCCTCATTATTCAATATTTGTTGATTCGTTTCTGAACCATGATTACACTGAAGAAGAGGAATAAGATGAATTTAAAGTGTCTTATTTCATCTTATTAATCTTCTTCAGTGTAATCATGGTTCAGAAAACTGAATGAACATTTATTTAATGGGGAACTTATTTTCAGAACGTTCCTTAACAATCTAAGGATAAAATGTTATGGAAAAAAAATTTGAATACCTTCATGAAATATTTGAAAAACAACGCAGAGCCTTTTTAAAGTATGGTCCACCAACTCTTGGAAGCAGGACAATTGCATTGAGCCAACTGGAAGAGCAAATATTACTTTATAAAAATGAAATTGCACAGTCCATTTCCAATGATTTTGGGCATCGTTCCTATCATGAAACCCTTATGGCTGAAATATTTGTATGTATTAAATCGATTCAACATACAAAAAAACATCTCAAAAAATGGATGAAACCCCGCAAGCGTCCAGTTCCCTGGTATTGTCGTCCGGCAAAAGCCAAAATTCATTATCAACCTTTGGGTGTTGTTGGAATCATGTCTCCCTGGAATTACCCTTTTCAACTTTGTTTTGGTCCAACAATTGCGGCCCTTGCAGCCGGGAATCGAGTCATGATTAAACCTTCTGGACGAATGCCTGAAACATGCAAGATTATTGAAAAAATTATTTCACGAGTCTTTGAACAACATGAGGTTGCTGTTGTGTCTGGACCGGGAGTTAATGAAGCCTTTATTCAATTGCCCTTTAATCATATTCTATATACCGGTTCAAGTCAGGTTGGAAAAAAGGTCATGCGTGCAGCAGCGAAAAATCTAACGCCAGTGACATTAGAATTGGGTGGACGTTCTCCGGTTATCATTGCTAAGGATTATCCTGTCCAAAAAGCGGTGAACAGCATTATGACAGGAAAATTGTTTAATGCAGGCCAAACATGTATTGCTGCCAATCATGCGTTTATTCATAAAACACAAATTGACAGTTTTGTGGAACATTCCCTTAAAGCCATCCTAAAAATGTATCCCACGGCTCTGGACAATGCTGACTATACCAGTATTATCTCCAAAGAACGTTATGATAAGTTGAAGTATATGATTGAAGATGCCAAATCCAAAGGCGCAACGATTTATCAGCCACATGAAAAAGAATTGTTACAATCCAATAAAAGAAAAATATTGCCAACCCTTTTGATCAACACAACGATGGATATGCTGATCATGCAAGAAGAAATTTTTGGCCCCATCCTGCCTGTTCGTTCTTATGAGTCTTTATATGACGTGATTGATGACATTGCGCACAATCAACGCCCACTGGCGTTGTATTGTTTTACAGAAAATAAAGAAACAATGGATACAATATTACGAAGTACTATATCTGGCGGTGTATGTATGAATGACACGTTGCTTCATTTCATTCAAGATGACTTGCCTTTTGGTGGTGTTGGGCACAGCGGAATGGGACGATATCATGGCTTTTATGGTTTTGAAACTTTTTCCAATTTAAAAGGGGTTTTTTATCAAAGTCGTGTCAATATGTTGGAGTCATTGCGTCCACCATATGGTCGCGTATTCAAATCTGTGATGGATTATTTTGTTAACTAAATAAGGAGTGAAACATGAAACAAAAACTGATTCAATTAATTGCACAAAAATCGTTTAATTATTCAGATACACCAAAATTTAAGCTTGCATCAGGGCAAATGAGCCAATATTATGTCAACTGCAAACCCACTATTTTGGACCCATATGGTATGAACCTGGTGGGCAATCTGGTGTTTGAAAAATTGCATCATCAATCTGTCACTGCTGTCGGCGGCTTGACATTTGGTGCAGACCCTATTGCCGTGGCCACATCCTTTGTATCTGGTTTGAAAAATCAACCAGTGAAAGCTTTTTCTGTTCGAAAAGTACAAAAAGATCATGGAATGATCCGCTGGATTGAGGGGGATATCCAAGAAGGCGATCGACTGGCAATCCTTGAGGATGTTGTCACAACCGGTGGATCAACAGTTAAGGCTATTCATCGAGTTCGTTCCGAAGGTTTCAGGGTTGTTCAGGTTATTGTTTTGGTGGATCGCCAGGAAGGCGGGCTTGATTATATTAAAACATTTGTTGATCGTGTTGATGCAATTGTGACGCGGAAAGAATTAATGACGCACATTGAGTTCCTTAGCTAAGGAAAGCGCTGAAAATTATTTCCCCATTTATTGTTTGACTGTTCAATTCATTCTTTTTTTGAACCATGATTACACTGAAGAAGATGAATATGATGAAATAAAGACACTTTAAATTCATCATATTCATCTTCTTCAGTATAATCATGATTCAGAAGAAACGAATCAACAAATATTGAATAATTTCCACATTTATTCTTGCTTAGAATTCTTTATTCTTTGATATCGTAATGTCGATTGACATGTGAAATCAACCCTTGTGGGCGAAATACCATCATTAATACCATTGATGCCCCAAAGATAAGCATTCTATAGTCAGAAAAAGCGCGAAGATATTCAGGCAATAGAATGAGAATAAATGCGGCTAAGATAACCCCCAAAATGGATCCCATCCCGCCCAACACCACAATGGATAAAATAATGGCTGATTCAAGAAAAGTAAAACATGCAGGGTTTATGAAAGTTGTCTTTGCAGCAAAAATGGCGCCCATTAAACCAGCCCATGTTGCTCCCAGTGCAAATGCCATGAGTTTTGTTTTTGTTCGATCAATCCCCATTGCTTGACAGGCAATTTCATCCTCACGCAGCGCCAACCATGCACGACCGATACGAGAATGTTGAAGTCGATTGACCATAAAAATGGTAAAGATAACCATCAAAATCATCAAGTAATACATAAACACTGAAGCTGATTGTATATTGGATTCCATGCCAAAAAATGGCGGTCTGGGAATATTCGCAATTCCACTGGGACCAAAGGAGAATTCATTCCAGTTTTCAAGTACCAGTCTAATTATTTCTCCAAAACCCAGGGTGACAATGGCCAGGTAATCACCACGTAGCCTGAGCACCGGAAACCCCAAAATAACCCCAAAGGTTGCGCTGAGTAATGCGCATAAAGGCAATAAAAACCAAAAACTGATTTGAAAGTGATAATTGATCAACGCATAGCTATAAGCACCCACAGCATAGAAAGCCACATAGCCCAAATCCAGTAAGCCAGCCAGGCCAACGACGATATTTAGTCCCAATCCCAACACAACATAAATGAGTGCAGTGGTGATAATATTGATTTGGTATGCTGAAACATAATGCGGCAGTAGCAGTGTCAGAATGAAAAACAGTGTTAAACATGGAATCACGTTTTTTGTTTGCATCCATTTATCTGGTAATATACCAACTGTTTTCTTTTTAATGGCTGATCGGGAGAAATATTTTTGCCAGAAAAATGCCAAAACAAAAGTGGTCAAGCCAATCCACAACATATTTTTAAAGCGCCATTCAATGATTTGATCTATTGTATTGACTTTAATGACCATAATTGGGAATGTGAGGAATATAAACCATAAGGCAATCCAAAACGATGATTTAATGATTTGCATCTTTTTCCTTTTTTATTGATGATAAGATTGATTCATCTGTAAATAATTATAGAGGACTCATTTTGAAACCTGGGATAATGCAGTCCCCATAGGTAATTGCCTCTTGTTGACCATTGTTTTGTTTTACAATCAGGGCGCCATTTTCGTTGATATTGATCGCCTGACCTTCAATTGTCCGATCCTGCAATACAATTCGAACTTTTTTTCCAATGGTACAATTGTGCTTTTTCCAGGATTCCAATACACGATCGACATGTATGTGTGCAAATTGAGTTGCCAGATTGTTGCACAACTGCTGAATCATGAGATTCTTATCAACTTGTTTTTTTAAAATATCGTGAATACTGATAGCGCTGAAAGCATCTGTATTCGTTTGATTATTTACATTAATGCCTATACCAATATTTAAGTACTGAAACTGATTGTTTGCCAACTGCATTTCTGTTAAAACACCGGCAATTTTTCGCGAATCCACCAAAACATCATTGGGCCATTTGACATGAGCTTTGATTTGAAACAGTTGGTTTAGCGTGTGTACAATTGTCAGGGCAGTAGAAAAAGTGTATGCAAAGCAATGTTCAATAGCGAACTTTGGTCGAGTGATCCAGGTCATGTATATGCCGCCATCATCGGACAGCCATTGACGTTTCAGTCTTCCACGGCCACATTCTTGATGTTTTGCAATGATCACTGTATGGTTTGGACATGTAGATTTCGAAATATCGCGAGCGACATCCATTGTTGATGAAACCGATGAAAAAAAATGCATATGCACGTTGTTTTGGGTTTCAATGATATTTGATTTTATTGACATGCTTTGGTCTTACGTGTCATTTTCATGAAGTCGTCCACATGTATCATAACACTCATCAATAAAAGGTTCCAAATCAATATTTTTTAGTAATACCTTATTTTTTCCCTTATTTTTAGACGCTTGAATTAATTCTTCAGTGGCTTGTATCAGTGCTGTTTTATCAAGGGGATTGTTCTGACAGGTCACAACACCAATACTCACAGTAATATTGTAGTTCCTGTCGCTTTCCGGAAACGTGTAATTATGTGTGGCAAGTTTTGTGCAAAGTCGTCCACTGACAATCGAGGCGCCTGTTTCATCAGTGTAAGGTAAAATAATGGCAAACACTTCATCGTGATATCTGGAAGCAATATCGACATCACGTATACTTTTTGTCAGTAATAACCCAATATCCTTCAAAATAATATTCCCAACAGATTGACCATATTCTTTTTTAATATTCTTAAAATCATCAATGTGAATCATCATGAGGGATAAAGGTATTTTATTTCGTATAACACGTTGCAATTCTTTATCTAGAAAATGAAGAAAGTACTTTTGGGTGTAAAGAGTTGTTAATGGATCTGTTAATGCCGTATGAAGAGCATTTTCAAAGCGGTTTTTCATTTTGTCAAAAGAATTCTTTTCGGCATTGGAATCTATTTCTGGTGTCTGGGGTTTATGTTGTGAAGAAACAAAAGATTCCCTAATTGTTTCATATCCCCTGATTTGATCCTGATACGCCTTTAATCGAATTAATGATCGGACGCGGGCAACTAACTCTTCGAACATGATGGGTTTATTCAAGAATTCATCAGCTCCAATATTCAGGCCCCGGATACGTTCTTCCTGGCTGTTAAGAACTGTACAAAGAATAATTGGAATATCTGCTGTTCTCTTGTTTGCGCGTATGGCCCGAATCACTTCATAGCCATCAATGCCTGGCATGACAATATCCAGAATAATCAGATCGGGTAATTCTTTTTCCACAATATCAAGCGCATCCTCCCCGCAATAAGCTGCAATGGTATCATAGGAATAATCAGCCAATTGTCTTTCCATTAACTGTACGTTTAAATGTTCATCATCGACAATGAGAATTTTTCGGCGCTGTGAAAAAGCATCTTCAATGTTTTTAATTCGATGGTCTAATGCGTCAACGTTGTCAGGATTTTCTTTGGAAAGTATTTTTTCAGTTTGATTGGGTTTGTTTTTTGAAGCATCTTGTAAGCAATTATTGAGTGTTGAGATAAACCCTTGGGTATTGATTGGTTTTACAATATAACCATCGCATCCTGCAGCCAATGCTTTTTGTTCATCACCATCCATTGCTTTTGCCGTGAGTGCGATAACTGGAATATCCTTGTAAGCTTCAGATGTCTTAATGCGTCTGGTGGCTGTGAGGCCATCCATGCCGGGTAACTGAATATCCATAAGAATAATATCTGGACGATGCTCTTCAATGATCTGAAATCCCACTTCAGCATTTTCAGCTTCAAAAACCTTAAAATTACTGATCAATAATATGGTGCGAATTAATTTGAGATTTAATTTGTTGTCCTCTATGATCAGAATTTTTTGTGTTTCCATAGATATTGCCTTTAGATAATATACTTAGCTCTGATACGCAGGTACTGGTTTTTTTTGAATCATTAATACACAGCCATAAACAATCGGTGTATCTAAAACTGCGATCAAACATTTGATAATCCATTGTCCATAAATCAAAGGCCATATGGGCATAACGCCATAAAATGCAATCGTAACAAAAATAAATGAATCCAAAAACTGAGATACAACTGTAGACAAATTATTTCTTAACCATAAGTGCCGACTGTTTGTTTTGTTTTTCCAAAAATGAAATGCCCAAACATCATGCATTTGACTAATCAAATAAGCTGTTAGTGATGCAATAATAATTCTGGATGTGCTTCCCAAAATGGTTGAAAAAGCGTCATCATTGTTCCAAAAGGGAGCTTTAGGCCAAATCAGGCTGATTTGAATCAATACAAATACCCCAATCAGTGCAATAAATCCGCCCAACACTGCCGTCCTTGCACGTTCTTTTCCCCATACTTCGCTAATCACATCAGATGCGATAAACGTGACCGAATATGCAATGACCCCCGCAGGTACAAATATTCCCATAATTGAAATAATTTTGTTTGCCAAAATTGATGAAATGGTTATGCAGCCCACAAATAAGCTCAAGCATATGGTGTAATAATGATCATTTGTATTCATAAGGTCCTTTCTTAGGAAATCTCTGAAAATAAGTTCCCCATTGAATATTTGTTGATTCAGTTTTTTGAACCATGATTACACTGAAGAAGATGAATAAGATGAATTTAAGTGTCTTTATTTCATCTTATTCATCTCTTCAGTGAAATCATGGTTCAGAAACGAATCAACTAATATTGAATAATGAGGAACTTATTTTCAGAGCTTTCCTTAATAATAAAATCGACAGTCTTTATTTTTTTTATTCGTTGTTCAAGTTTTTTTGCAAGATGATAGAACAGCGCATTCCCGAGCAGAGCCTGGTAATGCGCAATATATCTTTTCCAAAATCAAGGCAAAAAAAACGTGGACATCTAGTTTTTTCAAACATGTTAACTGATAAAATATTTATACATTAGTTACAACGATTTATTATTTTTTGCAATAAAAATATCAATCAAACAGGCATCCATCATTAACCAGTAAATTGTTTACCATCATAACAACCCAGCTTTTCTAAAAATGTTGCCACACCATCATTATCATTAGATTGTGTTACATAATGACATTTCTCCTTAATTATTTGAGGCGCATTGCCCATCGATACACTCAATCCTGCATACTCAAGCATTGATAAATCATTAAATCCATCTCCAATAGCAATGGTTTCTTCTTTTCGAATGCGAAGTAAATCCCCAATTTTTTTCAACGCCACTGCCTTTGAAACATGTTTGTTGAAGAATTCCAAAAATATGGGCTTTGATGTACAGAAATTAACGCCATCAATGTTTTCTTTGGCGACAATACTTTCAAATTTTTGAATTTTTTCAATATCATCATACCATATAATTTTTGTGACTCCGCCATGAGCCAATGAATCGAAGTCTTTAATAACGATCGGTTTTACCATTGATAACTGTTGGTATCTTTGTGTTCGTTCGTTCATCTTGTTAACATATAATTGATTATTTGACCAAACAATCACTGTAGTTTTCAATTTCTGACCGAATTCAAATATTTTTTGGGCATCCATAAAATTTAAATCTTGTTTAAATAACACCTCTTTCGTTCTACTTTGGATAATCATTGCTCCATTGTAAGTAATAAAAGGGGCATCAAGCTTTAAGATATTGTTGTAAGACATCACTCCTTGAATGGGCCTACCCGTACTAATTGTAAAGACAATACCTTTTTTAACGATTGCATTAATTGCATTTTGTGTTTTCTTTGTGATGATGTCTTTACTATTGAGCAATGTTCCATCCATGTCAACTGCGATGAGTTTGTATAACAATTTAACCTCTCTGATTTATTGAAATATGATCGTTCAACTTTGGTTTTTCTTGGCGTAGTTATTGGATTGAGCAATCTTTCTTCGTTCGAAGACGCACAGAGTTCATAAAATAAAAGGAATTTTTTTTTGTTTAATCTTTTGAGCATTGAAATTATTGATCGGTTTTTATTTGAAACATATCAAGCAAAAAAGTTAATCATTCATATTCCAGTGAACACTTTTTCAAGAACAATATGAATTTTTAGAGACGTACGGCTGAACGACGTTGAGATTCAAATGCTTTAAATAAGTTCACTTTCGCCATATTTAAGCATTGAATTTTTTTAAATATTAGGGTATGAACTCTGACAAACAATCGGGATAAATTTGTACCCCATCAATAAGACTAAAATTCAGTAAATATAATAATATAAGTCAGTGATTATAAATATTCGGGTATATCGTTGTAAATATTTTGAGTGTAACCAAAATTGGAGGTCAAACCAAAACCATGCCTATGAGCAAAACCAATGTTAAACTCAAATATTTTGATTATTCGTCTGGTGGGTCGAACCTTATGTATGTTTCAAACAAAAACCGAAACCAAACCTACTATTTGAAATTAAGACCATGAACATCAAAAAGTGAGGGCTTTACAGGAAAGATTCATTTATTATGCAAAATTTTCTTAAAGCACAACAAGACAATCAAGCAAGATTGCAAGTCAAAGAGTCAACGCCAAGTAAATCGACTTCTATTGAAGAAGATATTATTGAGCTAGTTGAGCAAGTTGATGATGATGATGATGCGGTTGATGCGGATGAAATATTTGATGTTTGTTTATTGTTGGAAGGAACGTATCCATTTGTAGCCGGTGGGGTTTCTTCATGGGTGCATAATCTGGTCAAGGCGTTGCCAGAATTTTCATTTACAGGTGTTTGCATTCTTCCCACAGAAAAAGAAGAATGGACAGTTAAATACGATGTGCCGCCCAATTTCCGTGGATTGAAGATTGTTTATCTTCATGATTATGATATTGGAGATCGATCACAACATAGTAACACAAGGTTTCGTAAAGATTTTAAGGCGCTTCGAAAATTTCACCAAAAATTATTCAATGGCGATTTTTCTGATTTTGAAAACATTCTACCCATCTTTCAAGGAAGAGGTAAATCCAAGTTTACAGCTCATGATCTCGTATATGGCAAAGATGCATGGAATTTATTGCTGGATTTTTATAAACCAGAGGTCAATAGTGAATCATTTATTGACTATTTCTGGACATTTCGATTTATCCATTTACCGCTAATCAAATTGTTAACTGCTCCAATTCCCAAAGCGAGAGTGTATCACACTGTTTCAACCGGGTATGCTGGATTATTGGGCGCTACTGCAAAATGTACATACCACAAGCCTTTATTACTAACCGAACATGGTATTTATACCAAAGAACGTAAAATTGAAATTTCACAAGCAGAATGGATTTATGTTGCTGGCGGCGAACGTGTTCAAGTGCAAACCAACCTGGGTTTTTTTCAAAATCTTTGGGTTAGTTTTTTTGAATCTATGGGACGACTGACATATCAAAAAGCGAATGAAATCTACACACTATATGAAGGCAATCGACAATTGGAAATTGAATATGGGGCAGATCCATGTAAAACTTTTATCATTCCTAATGCAATCAATGTGGAAAAATTTCAACAATATCCTAAAGAGCCTCGAGAACCGGGCGATCCTATTATTGTGGGATTTGTTGGTCGTGTTGTGCCGATTAAAGATGTAAAAACCTTTATTCGTGCCTGTAAAGTTGTCTCATTGCATGTACCCAATGTAAAATTTTACATCATGGGGCCGCGTGATGAAGACCCTCAGTATGATCGAGAATGTGTTGAACTCGTTTCTATGTTAGGTATGGAAGAAATCGTTGTTTTTACTGGTCGAGTAAATGTTATGCAATATTATCCCAAAATTGATTTGCTTGTGCTAACCAGTATCAGTGAGGCACAACCACTGGTTATTCTTGAAGCTGCATGCTTAGGGGTACCATCAGTGGCATCCGATGTGGGATCGTGTGATGAATTACTGAATGGTAGAGTCGAAGAAGACAAGCTCTTGGGGCCATCAGGTATTGTCACACGCGTTTCTGACCCTGATGACACTGCGCAAGCCATTACAAAAATTCTTCAGGATGAAAAACTCCGCCAGAGAATGTCTGAAGCCGCTATTAACCGCGTATCAACATTTTATCATGAAAAAGATCTTAATGATCGATATCGAAATATTTACATTAAATATATTACAGCACCCACTGAAATCACTGGAACATCATAAAATTTCATAAATAAATTTTCATAAATAAATTTTTTATCTTGATCATATTTACGAATATCTTTAATATATATGGATTATTTTTTAAATTAAAAGTGTATCATTAGAATAAGTGTATATGAAAGGATCAACTTTATGTCAGAAAAAAGCAGCATTTTTGTTGTAGATGACAATGACAGCAATATTGATGTTTTGGTTGAAGCGTTGGGTAACGACTATGATATCAGTGTGGCACTGGATGGAGAATCAGCTCTTGAAGATATTGAGTCTCATCCGCCATCACTAATTCTTTTAGATATTATGATGCCAGGTATTGATGGCCTTGAGGTCTGCCGACGTATCAAAAATAGTCCAACGATGGGAAGTATCCCAATTATTTTTCTTTCAGGAAAAGATGACCTGAAAAGTAAAACACTTGGATTTGAGCTAGGTGCTGTGGATTATATTACAAAACCCTTCCAGCTTACTGAGCTCAAAGCCCGGGTAAAGACCCACATTGAATTGAAACGCTACAGAGATCATATTGAATCCCTTGTCAAAGAACGAACTGCTGAGCTTGTAAAAGCAAACGCGAATCTTCAGGAGCTTCTCAAAAATGAACGTCAGTTGGCATTAAAAGCCCAGGAATCTGCAAAGGCAAAAAGCAATTTTATTAATGTGGTCAGTCATGAATTGCGAACCCCCCTAAATGCCATTATTGGAATGAACGATCTGGTGCTAACATCAGAACTTGACCCAGAAAGTAAAGAATATGCACTTATTGTCAAGGATAGTTCCAATAAATTGCTTGGGATAATCAATGACATTCTTGATTTTTCAGAAATTGAAACCGGCAAAATGATACTTGCAACAGATACATTCAAATTAGATAAAATTGTTCATGAGGTTGCACAATGGGTTTCTGAAAAAAATGGTACACTGGTTCTTGATATTAATCCGGAAATCCCCAATGTATATATTGGGGATGCCATGCGCTTGAAAAGAATTATCTCAAACTTAATTGACAATGCAATCAAGTTTTCCAATGATCAGCTTGAGGTGGTTCTTAAAGTTCGCCATCAACTGAAATCAATTGAAAAAATTTTTATTTATTTTGATATTCAGGACAAAGGCATAGGGATTGACTGTGAAGATGTAGAAAAATTATTCAAAGAACCATTTACTCAGGTTGAAGATTCTTATACCCGGAGTTATGGCGGACTTGGCCTGGGATTATCCATTTGCAAAAGTCTGGTTTCTATGATGGGAGGTGATATCCAGGTGACAAGTGAACCTGACACCGGGAGTACTTTTTCTTTTTCAGCTTGTTTTAAATACGTTTATGATAAAACTCCTTTTGAATTTCCACAAGACATTGAAAATATTTTTAGTGATCAGGATTAACCTATGTCAGTACTTATTGACAATCAACAAAACAATATCCCCATTGATACCATTCGTTTGAAAAAAATTGGACAATACTTGCTTGACTCACTTTCTCTTTCAAACTCAGAGTTATCTATCGTTTTAGTCAATGATACAGCCATTGCTGAATTAAACGAACAATATCGCAATAAATCTGGACCCACCAATGTCCTTTCATTTTCCATGCAAGAAGGGGAATATGCTCATCTCAGACAAAATTTGCTGGGTGATGTCGTTTTATCGGTGGATACTGTCCTTCGTGAAGCAAAAAAATCCCAAATTTCATTTGAACATCGATTGTTATTTATGTTAATTCATGGCATTCTTCACCTGATTGGTTATGATCATGAAACATCTGAGCAGGATGCCCAAAAGATGGATCTGAAAACACAATCATTATTTTCAAAAATTATAAAAAGTCCGCTGTTGATGTCATCAGATGATGTTCTCAAAAGAATGATCTCACTCGCTCAACAGATTCAGCATCATCAACATTTGTATTATATTCAGTCAACTCCCGAAATCTCAGATATTGAATTTGATCTATTATTTGATGAGCTCCTCAACCTAGAAAGAAATTATCCGGAATTAATTCAACCAGAAACACCAACCCGTCGCGTCGGTTCAGACCTGGACAATGCATTTCAATCGGTGTCCCATAGCCAGCCCATACTGAGCCTGGACAAATGTTACTCTATCACTGAGTTACAGTCCTGGGCACAAAAAATTATCAACAAAATGAACCGCCCGGTAACTTTTATTTTGGATGAAAAACTTGATGGCATATCGATTATTCTGACATATACTGAAGGTTTGCTGGAACAGGCAGCAACAAGGGGAAATGGTATAACAGGTAATGATATTACAGAAAATGCTAAAACAATCACTGACATCCCATTAAAATTGACATCAACAGTAAATTTGACAGTCAGAGGCGAAGTATTTATCCGCAAATCTAAGTTTAATGAAATTGAACGATCTGAAGGCACTTCGTATGATAGCCCGCGTAACCTGGCTGCAGGTGCCATTCGACGAAAGACCAGTCGTGAAACAGCTAAAATTCCTTTGAATATGTATGTCTATGATATTGTTGATGGCACAAACTTACCATCAGAGAATCATTATGAACTTCGGCGCTATTTGAGAGACCTGGGATTTCAACTGAATCCGACAACCTTTTATTACGAGAAGGCAGATCAACAGTTTTGTTCGAAAATTGAAGAAACAACAAAGCAACGAAATGAACTGGATTATGAAATTGATGGACTGGTGGTGAAAGTGAACGAGCAAGGTGTTAGAGAAGAACTGGGTGTTACCGGACGATTCCCCCGATGGGCCATTGCTTACAAATTCGAGTCACCTATTGCAACGACTCATATAAAAGGAATTGATATTCAAATCGGACGTCTGGGACGTATTACCCCGGTTGCACGCCTGCACCCTGTTCGTGTGGGCGGAGCCCAGATTACCAATGCAACTTTACATAATCAGGATTATATAGATGAATTGGGCGCATCTATTGGTGATACAGTCAGGATTTCACGACGCGGTGATGTTATTCCTGCTGTTGAAGCAGTCCTGGAAAAACACGCTGATTCCGAATCGACCTGGAAAATACCAACCCATTGCCCTTTCTGCAAAACGCATCTTATCAAAGAAGGCGGACATCATTTTTGCGATAATCATGAATGCCCTCAACGACAAAAAGCAAGCTTAATTTACTTTGCAGGCAAAACAGGTATGGATATTGAAAATTTGGGCCCAAAAACGATTGAGCTTTTAATCAATCAAAAACTCATTCAACGCCTGGAAGATATCTATACCTTTGATCCTGAGCAATTAACTGGTATTGAAGGATTTAAAGAAAAGAAAATTACTGCAATCAGACGCGGCATAGCGGATAGCAAAGAAAAACCTTATGAAACAGTTTTAGCAGCTTTGGGAATCAAAAACCTGGGAATGGGCCTTATTAAATTGTTGGTTCAATCGGGTATTGATTCCTTTGATAAATTAATTGAAATCGCCAAACAAAATAATATCCAGACATTAACAGAAATCAAAGGGATTCAAAAAAGTATTGCCAACAGTCTCATCCACAGCTTTAAAAACTTGGAATTGATTCAAACCATTAACACCTTAAAATCAGTTGGACTCAACACACAAGCAAAAAAAACTGAACCTGCCCATAATGTTCCTCAGAATTTGAAAGGTCAACGATGGTGCATTACCGGACAGTTTGACAATTTTAAGCCAAGAAGCAAAGCTGGCGATGAAATTGAAAAACGCGGTGGTATTGTTGTTGGGTCGGTTAGCAAAAAAACATCTCATCTTTTAGCTGGAGAAAAAGCAGGTAGTAAACTAAAAAAAGCTCGAGAACTCGAAGTGACAGTGGTTTCAGAAAGTATGTTTTTGGATATGATTTTAGTGTAACCCAGATTGCCGGTAAACCGAAACCAATCCTATGAGTAAAAGCAATGTAGGGGCGAACCTTATGTTCGACCTCCGGACATAAACAGTTATTAAACCTATGTTCGAGAATGAATTTGAAACGTTTGCCTTCTCGGTCACTGGTTTGCAAACGATTGTTGTCCGAATGGCGAACATAAGGTTTGTCACTACATTGATTTCTCTAATATAGGTTTGGTTTCAGTTTTTTGTTTGAAGGCGAACATAAAGTTCGACTAACCAGACGAATAACAAAATATTTACTATTACTACTATATACCCGAAAATTTAAATTTATAATCGCTGACTTACAAACCTGATAACCTTTAATGTTATCCTTTGATTAAATGATTCAAATGCTGGAGCTAAAAGTCGATTTCTCAGATGACCCTGCCCGATCAGGATTAATATACAGGGAGTTACTGAATCCATATCAAAATTTAAAATCAGTTGTAATTCATGAAATATTTCGTTTTTCAGCAGATGACAATCATCCAATATGATCACTGGTACTACTTTATTATTACTTACATAATTTTTAATATTTTGTTGGATTGCACTGAACAATTGCGATTTTTTCCAGTAACTTTCATTACATATATAGACACATAATTGTCTATAAAACTCCATCACTGTTACTGTCGATAACGCAAGATAAAAAGGCGGCATCCTTCATATTCCAGTTAACACTTTTTTTGTACGATTTGTCTTATGTAGAGACGCACGGCAGTGCGTCTCCGAGCAGAGAAAGGGCAAACATTTTTTTGGTTCTTAATTTCAAAGCATCGATAGACCTTTCTTCGCTCGGAGACGCACTGCCGTGCGTCTCTACAAGGGGAAACACAATCACAATTCTGGAAAAAGTGTTAACTACTTTTCAACAAATATGAAGGATGCCAAAAAGGCTTGTACTGATTGGCATTGATATTCTGTACAAAACCCCTTGTATGAACTGTTTTCCCTGTTCCTGGATTACCTGTTATCAGCATTACCCCTCTATTCAATTGAATGTGCTCAAATCTTTTTCTCAATTCAATTCCGGATTCTGTTTGAAGTATTTCTTTGGGGGCTATATTTTTTTGAAATGGCATCCTGTTTAAACCATAGTAAAATCTAATCATTGTTTTTTTCCTCCTGATTAAATTTTTTCCAAATGCTGGTGTGTTTGCATTTTCATAAATATCTATTTTTTTGAGTTTATGTTTTGGTTTCTCCTCTTCGTATATGAACAACTCTTCGGGCTTATCTGATGGATGTCTGATCTCGACTTTTTTTCCCATATATTCTGTTGGACATTCATAAAGTGTACTATTTAGTGACTGAATGCTACGTCTCACATTATTTGAACCAAATAAGCGACATTTTTCCCGAATTAAATGACCTATTTTATTTTTCCTATTATCATGGATTTTCATTCAGATAATTAGGGTATCACTTTCAAGATTTTAGCTTTTCTAATTCCAATCATTTCCATTATACATTAGCAAATTGACTATATAATTAAGAACTTACGCAGAGTTAGTTCTCAAGATGCTTCTGAAAAAGGGTATATTGTTTCAGTCAGCAGTCAGCAGCTTTCAGGACAAACATTTACTTATCAGGCTTTCCCAAATACTTCTGATAATGATTCAGCCACAAGCTTAGAAACTGGTATTCAAAACATAGACTTTTATTTTCAAACAGGAAATACACTCACAGGAACAGTAGTCAATTTAAATGATCACCCACAGGCCAATGTGTATATGACAGCCTGGTCATCAACAGAAAAACAGAGATTAGAAACAATAACCGACTCATCTGGCGCTTATACATTTTTGAATATGCCACCTGCAAATGATTATGTTCTTTCTGCTTTTGCTCCCAACTATCCTGTAATTTACTATCCATCTGCTAAAGATGAAACAACAGCCAATCAAATTGATATGACCAGAGGCAATGTAACAGATATCAATTTTCAATTGGATAAGGGCTATATCATTCGGGGAACAGTATTTCTTGAAAATACCAGCCAAACCGCATTAGCTGGTGTATGGGTCAATATATGGTCAGAAAGCAAAAACATGGGAATTGATTGTCCAACAAATGAAGATGGTGCATACGAATTCAAAGGTTTGGATCCAAACACAACAGATTATATCATTTCTATTAAAATCCAGGGTTATATGCCAGTCTGGTATAATGATAATAATGACACTGACCTTTATAATGATACTTCCTACACAATAGAACAAATAACAAATATTGTAGAACTCTATCATCCAAATCTTTACAGGGTATACAACAGACAAACCCGAACAACAGATGCAGACAAGAACGATGTCAATGGATATGTAACTGATATTGACTTTACTATCATTGAAGGATTTGAAACCTTATCAGGCACAGTGACTTTCCCTGACAATGCGAAAGCTGGAGAAAAAGCCTATATTGAAGCATATTCAGATAAAACGTCAACCTTTGGAAGTGCCCAGGTAATATATTCAACTAAAAAAACAGTTCAATATAAAATTTCTGGATTAATGAATGCAACAGATTATGTTGTCATGATTGAATCTGATAATTACCAGGTTCAATATTTCAACCAACAGTATACAGTCGATTATGCAACACATATCGATACCACTGATGCCACAGCAGACAATGCTGTCAATATTACCCTTTACTCTGGAGGATCTATTTGTGGAAAAACTTATGATAATGATCAGCCAGCATCAGATATCATTGTCGTTGCCTATTCAAATAAGACCAATGCATTTTATGGCACCATATCTCAAGATAATGGACGTTATTGCATTTATTATGGCCTGGGTATGTCTGATGATTATGAACTTAAAGCCAGCAGAAGTTCAGACACCGCGCCATTTTATTATAATGAGACGAAAACTTCCAGAGATCAAAAGAAGGCGAACAAGATCAACATCCTTGAACAAAAATATCAATCAGGTCTTGATATATATTTAACGCAACTGGAAAGTATTTCAGGAACCATTAGAGATCAATACGGTCAGCCAGTTTATGGCATATGGTAAGCGCATGGTCAGAAAGCCAGCACACAGGTATTGGAGATTTTACGCAATCCGATGGATCATACTTGATCGAAGATTTACCCAAAAGCAGTGATTATCAGATCTCAGTTCAACCTGATGAGGCCTTACCCTACATCCCACAAGAAAGAAGAAATATTTCAAGTAACAGTCAATCCATTGATTTTACTTTATAGAGCAGACGTATAAATTGATATATTGATATATATCAATGTGTTGTGACCACTTAAGCTGTTTTCATTCTGTAAAAATTTACTACTTTACTACCCACAGAATCAGGAGCAGCTCTTCTCAATCTATTCAAATACAATACTATTATATATTCAAACATTTCTTTTAT
>Ga0272440_1000450_pt1 | contig 34780 bp, 18 predicted proteins | sample SSMMMBAug17_FD_192440 | JGI IMG/M metagenome (GOLD analysis project Ga0272440, IMG submission 192440) | Marine sediment archaeal communities from Little Sippewissett salt marsh, Falmouth, MA, United States - SSM-MMB-Aug17 | ecosystem: Environmental > Aquatic > Marine > Wetlands > Sediment ... | reverse complement strand
TATCAGGCAAGCCATCTTTATCTGTATCAATTTCGCCACCATTATATGGTCCAACATTAGTTACAACATCCCCCATATTGCTCCCAATCAAAACTGGATAAGCATCATTTTCAGTCGGTTCCTTATTCGAATCAGAACCAACCAATACATCTATTTTCGTATCTACATTATAACCAGCATCAGGATTATTCAAAACAGTGGGTTTTAGCGTTACAGTTCCTGGCTCTGTAACTTTCACTTTAATTAACATTAACTCGTTGTCAGATGACTGTGCAGTAGGGGTACAACGTGCTGCTGCAACCATTGTTTTGCTTACACCATCATTGTTCGTTACAATTGGTTCCGGATATCCAGCCGGTACAGTGTATGATCCGGGCTCCGGCCCATTTGGAACTGCATTGAATTGTGCAGTGAATGTATCAAAGAATTTACTTGTAACATCCACAATGGTTACACCATTAGAGAATTCAAGTGTAAAAGCGGTACCTGATGCTTTTAATAATTCTTTATCACTGGCTGTTTGGCCTTCAAGCATCACCTGAATCACTGTTTCACTGTCAGAGTTTGGCGATCCAGGAACCAGATTAATGGTGGGGTTCGCGTTAGCCAATGACACCATGAATAAAAGTGCTGTTAATACAGCAAATATTTGTTTGCCTATGTAATTTTTCATAAGTTTCTCCTTTACATTATAATTTATTGACGTTTCATTAACAAATTAGATCTAAAATTAAATAAGGAGCCTTGGGGGTGGCAATTCGGGAAGGATATACACCGAATGGAAATCGTCCGATGCAAACGAAATCGTTTTTACATTATTTATTGGTAAGCCATAACTATAAGTGGATATCAGAAAAAGGTTATCATTTGAAGATGAAATATTTGATTGATCTTTTGTTTTTTTGATCACCTTTTTTAAGCCTGCAGCCACATTTATTACAGAAAGGGCCTTACCGACCCGGACTCTCAACGACTGATTTGTTTCAGCCGTCCGCGCAACCCCTTTTACCACCAAGATGACATCTTCTAAATCAACATGCCCATCCTGGCTAATATCATCCATGTTACCAAATGGTAAGCATGTAATTAGCAATGCGCCAATTAAAAGTGTTGCGATTATTTTTTGGGACTTTTTCATATCATTCATCCCTGGTGTCCGGTTTCAAATTCACTTCATGGACTATGCAAGTTACATACCTTTTGCATAGTTTTATCTGTATTTTTTTCATTCTTATCGGTTTTGTCGTACTTTACATTAGGAACAATCTAAATTACTAAATAGACGGTTAATTGTAGTTTCGTATGTTCCTTTTTTTGTTCAAAAAAACACATTTCTTTATTTTTTTGTCTTTTTAACCTTACATTGATTTTTTCTTAATTCATTTAAGTAAATCCTATACACCGGTTTTTTCGTTTTTGTCAAGTTCAATTTCATTTTTTTTTATTACTGTCTCTTTTTTTTTTGTTCTTTTCCAAAATCAGTGATGTATACTAATATACAGGAGGAATAGAAAATTCTTACAGTGATAATTAAAAAATTATGTGTGGGGAGAAAACAACTCATTTTTAATTTGAATTTTTGGCATCCTTCATTTACCAGTTAACACTTTTCTCGTTCCCAGGCTCTGCCTGGGAATGCATGCCCGGCGGCTCTGCCGCCTATACCAATGCTTAGGCGGCAGAGCCGCCAAGTATGCATTCCCAGGCAGAGCCTGGGAACGAGAAAAAGTGTTAACTACTTATCAGCAAATATGAAGGATGCCGAATTTTTTTTAATTCAGGGAGTGTAACCAAAATAGACTGAATTCCAGGGACCCGATCCTGGTTTCTTGACATAAAATCTTATAATATAACATTTTATATCGAAAAATATTGATGCTCTCAAAAGAAATACAGACATGACAGATTATTAACACATTAATGCTTGACAAAAACAAAAAAATGTATTTAATTGATCTGATAATTATCAACCAACAATCAAACATAAAAAAGAATGGTGAAATCATGAGAAAATTCTTACTGATATGCATTGTATGTCTCTCTGTATTAACAATGATAGGGAGTCAGGAAATTTTCGCCCAGGAAAAAACATCCTTTTATATTGGGGCATCACTTTCAAACACGTGGAGTCAGCTTGATGAAGCGCACACAAAACAGTTCTTTTACAATAATGTGGGCGTTGATTTTGATGATTCATTTGGATTTAAATTGCGTGGCGGCCTGATACTCAATGAATATTTTACAGCAGAAGGTATGTTAGAATACGTGACGCCATTTGAGTCTGATGTGAGCAATATCAGAGGCAATTATAAGACAAAAATTGATGTGTTTACTGTGGGTGCAAATGCCAAGTGCACGTTACCAGTTAAAGAATATCTGGTACCATACGCGCTTTTTGGAATGGGCTTGTTTAATTCCTATGAAAAGATAACCGGTCCTTTCTTCAAAAAGAAAACTGACTGGGGGATTGGTTCAAGGCTTGCCATTGGTGCTGATATCATTCACGAGCACAATTATTCTGTAGGAATGGAACTTGAACATGTTCTTGGTTTTGGGAACGTGGACCATATACAGTATACCAACATTTCAATTGGGGCAGCATATCGTTTCTAAAACCGGCCCTGGAAAAGGTGTTGGAATGTTTAGAATTATTGATAAAAAATGGGTGATAATTTTTGTATGGACACTTTTGATGTCAACACACTCATCAACTGTGTTTTCAGAATATCAATTGACTGCCAACCAATCGGTCTCTTATGCAAATGAATCTGTAATCGTCAATAATTCAGTTAAATACACCGGGCCAATATATGCCATCGCCATGTCAGTATTTTTACCAGAAAACGTATCATTTATATCATCAAATACGAATGAACGACCGATTATCTCCCCTAAAAAGGGTGATACCGGCACATTGGAATTCGTCTGGTTAAAACCACCTGAAAGCCCTTTTCATATGAACTATATAGTAAAATCAGCGCGTTCATCAGGTGTTATTCATTCCAGGATTACTTACAGGCGTTTGAATGCAGCATTGCATTATGATTTACCAGATGTGCATTTGGTCCAGTGACTCTCAGGGAACCGATAGCATTTGGTTTTATGAAAACATAGAGAAAAACAAAAGAACATTCACGACTCATCCGATCAGTAATTTCGGATTGAGTATTCACATAAGAGTAATGGCATAAATTTTGCCTTGATTTGTAGAAAAAAACATTGCGCGGCAATATAATGTTGCTGCCAAATTTTAAACAATTATTTCCAGGAGGCCAACAATGAAATTCAACATAAAAAACATTTTTTCAAACAATCCATTGGGAAATATTTTGAAACAAGTGTTATTCATTATTTGTATGGCAGGTGCTATTTTATCTTTTAGCGATGTAAATGCGACAATCAATGTTCCCACTTTTCAGCATCAGTCATTTGGCGATTATGTGCCCGGTGGACTTGTTTATGTCCAGGCTAGAATTGATGGACTTTCAAATCAAGTTTCCGCCCTCGGAATTCAAATCAATATACCAGAAGGGCTGACTTATGAAAAACAATCAGTCTCGGAATTATGGATCAATGAAAAAATTACTGAGAATGGTGTAGAACTCGTCTTGTCAAAAGTTCCCGAGGACAATCAAGTCCAATTTCACTACCTGTTACATGCGTCACCGCAGTTGCAAGGCAAACAGACAATTACTGCCACCATGTTTTATCGCATGGGTGATACTGCTGAAGAACGTTTTTCAGCCTCCCCTATGACGATTGATGAAGTTGATATAAATGGCTTTCATCATGTTTCAGAATGTTTGGATAATAATACATCAAAAATTGAAAACACTTTGTATTATCAGGGCAATATCACTGCATTAGGCGTGCGGTTATTAGTTGCAAACAATACACAATTTTTTGCTTCACAAGAATCAAACTATGATATCAAAGAGTTGGATGAATCAACCATTCAATTATTCTGGAAAGAACCACCGGCCTCGCCAGTTAAATTTAGTTATGTTCTCAAAAGAACCGGTGTAATTTCAGCGGATGCCAATATCAAAACCCAACTGGTTTATCGAATTGATGATGGTGTCGAGGCCTTAAAAAATCTTTATCCAGACCCAATCCATTTTCCACAATGTGAACAATTTACAATTAAAGCAACATCCAGTGAAGGTGGCATTATTAAGCCCGAAGGTTTAATAACAGTGAACAGAGGAGACAGCAAAACCTTTTCAATGGAAACCCATGAAGGTTTCTTGTTTAGGGGCTGGCTGGTTGATGGCGAAATGCAGTACGATTCCCCTTTAAAAGAATATGTTTTCAATAATATCAGAGCTGACCATCGAATCACTGCCATGTTTAAACAAATTGAATATCAAATTCAAATTGATAAAGACGTTAATGGCACCATTCTCTCAAGTACCGGCAGTGATACAGTTTTGCATGGAAACAATATCACGTTTACCATCATTCCAAATACAGGATATGAAATTGACCGAATTCTAAAGAATACAATTAAGATTGAAACGCCACAAGATGGCAAAGTCACATTTGAAAATGTCACGAATAATCAACAGGAATTGGCCATTTTTTTCAAGCCCAAAAAATATGAAATTATTTTGGATTTTAATCCTGACAAAGGCCTGGTCAGCCCGACTGATGGCGACAACTTTGTTCACCATGGCCAAAACAAAACATTCAGCTTTAGGCCTTATGCGGGCTATGTTGTTGGTGAAGTCCGCATTGATAATCAGCCAGTTACAATATTGAATAGTTTCTATATGTTTAGAAATGTAACCAAAAGCCACACACTAACAGTGTCATTTGTACCACCAGAAAAATACACGATTACCACTCATATTGAAGGAAATGGTAAGATAGAACCAGCAGGAGACATTGTTGTTGACCGCGGACAAAGCCCCTCATTTACATTTATTCCAGATTCAGGCAACATTGTTGAAGATATCGTTATTGATGACATATCAAAAGGCCCTTTAAAAACATATGTATTCTCATTTATAACACAATCCCATTCGGTTACAGCCATTTTTGACAGCAAACCGACCTTTACAATAGAAGCATCTGTAAATAATGATGAATGCGGCACCATTGAACCATCAGGCGCTATTTCAGTGAAACAAGGAGAAAACCAGACGTTTCTAATTAACCCATCAGATTCATGTGTGATTCAAGACGTTCTTGTTAATAATGTATCCATGGGCAAAGTTAAAGTGCATACTTTCTGGAACGTACAACAAGGTAGCAGCATAAAAGTTTTATTTAGGGATGTACCATCAACAAAATATAAGGTTGATATCACGCATAATGAAGGCGGCACTGTTCAGCCATCCGGTGTATTGACAGCAAATGAAGGTGACATCCTCAACATAAAACCCAAACCTGATACCGGCTTTCAACTCAAAAATGTGATTGCAAATAATGAAATAGTAAATTCACCATACAGAATTGAAATCAATCAGGCCTACACCATTGTTGTCAATTTTGAGCCTGATGACGACTATATGCCAGTAGCAGATTTTGCTGCAACGCAGATTTCCCTGGTTGACCCCCTAAGCGTATCGTTTGAGGATAAATCCCAAGGTTTGATTAATCAGTGGGAATGGGATTTTGGTGATGGTTTCAAAATCAAGGCCCAAGACACAATTCATGTCTATCAATCATCTGGCAAATATACAGTATCATTAGCTGTCTCCGGACCGATTGGCAGCGATACTATCCAAAAAGATATTCAGGTGATCAAAGAAACACCGCCGCAAATAGATGTTGCATTCATATCCACCAATACAACCGGGCCGGTTCCATTTGAAGTGCCATTTATCAATCTTTCCCGATATCCAGATAATGTAACGCCATCCTGGTTGTGGGATTTTGGTGATGGCAATACATCACCATCCGGTGCTAAAAAACTCACACATGTCTACACGAAAGCGGGCATCTATACTGTAACCTTAACAGCAAATACAGCAAATGAATCATATTCTGAACAAAAACAAAACTATATAAAGATAGATGGCCGAAAAATTCAAGGCCGTGTTACAAAGGGTGATATTAATGGCAATGACACCAATGCGGCTTATGCAGGATGCACAGTTGAAGTCCACATTCGATCCAAAGCCACACAATATCCATTGTTTGTAGACAGTGTATTGACTGATCAAAATGGACAATACACAATCACAGGACTGCCGGCTTCAGATAAGCTGATCGTTTCCGCCTGGCCGCCATTTAATGAAAACCAATACATGGGTGAATATTATAAGGATCAATCAACCCCATTTACTGCCAATTTGATAACGACGAAAACAAGCGATCAAGTGATTCCATTTGTATTAACAAAAGTGCCAGAACTAGGCATTAAAGGGCAAGTTACCAGAAATGGAGCGGGGCTTAGTAATATAGAGGTATCTGTATTATCCATGTCTAATTTTTATTTTCAAACCACGTCATCTGATGGAAATGGCTATTATACGTTTACTCATTTGAGTAATGCAGATGATTATCGCGTCTACGCCTGGTCTGATGCTCACAACGCAGAAGTCTATTACTATTTGCCAAAAGATAAAACTGTTGGTGAAGATATTCCAGATTCAAGTGTTTTTTCATGGGACCGCGCACGCCCTGTAAAACCTCAAGATGGTTATATCGACAACATCAATATTCTCATGGATACCAGTAGCATTGGAAATATCCGCGGCATTGTCCGGTTAAAAGAAAATGGTCTGCCAATCAGTGATATTTGGGTGAATGCATGGTCTGAAAAACTTAATTCTGGTAATGGCGCAATGACTGATCAAAGTGGCGCTTATACCATCGTTGGTCTTGAGCAATCAGATAATAAAGAAGATGGCTACATTGTTGAGATTGATTCCAGTGATACGCTCTTTCCCTATCAGGCATATAATCAGGCTGATACTCGGAAATCAGCAGATTTAGTATTGCCAGATGCCAATGACATTAATTTTTATTTAAAAAAGGGCAATACCATTTTTGGCCATGTATATAATAAGGATGGAAATCCATTAAAAGATGTCAAAATTACCACATGGTCACTGTCTAAAGGCACAAGCAATGATACGATGTCTGATGAAACAGGCTTATACTCAATTCCCAATATGCCGCCTGCTGATGATTATGTTGTTTCTGCTTTTTCACAGGACTATCCTATTCAGTACTTTTATCATAAAAACAAACAGAAAAATGCAGACCATGTTGATTTAACAGGTGGAAATGTTTACAATATTGATTTTCATCTGGATAAAGGCGCTGTCATCGAAGGGACTGTTCATCAGTCACCTGAAGAGGGGGTTTTTATCAATGCCTGGTCCCCCAGTGATGAACGTCTGCATACAGAAAAAACAGATAGTAATGGCAACTATCGATTTATCGGTTTAAATGCACATGCCGCAGACTATATTATTTATGTTTGGGAGGAGGACTATCTCAGAGCATTTTATAGCGCAACTGGCACTGTTCATTCCTGGAAGGACGCTACAGGCGTTGAACCAGGTTCGATTGTATCACCGTGTATATGTGATATAACACTATCTAAAGGTATCAGTATTCAAGGTAAGGTTAATGCAGGTAATCACCCTGTTGCAGATGTCAAAGTTGAAGTATGGACTTTATCAGACGAATTCATCGCAGATGATGTTAGCACAGATGATTTGTCCCAGGGATATAACTACAAATTAACCGGTATACCTGGAGGTGCTACCTATAAGATACGTTTTATCCATGACCAGTATAAGGAAGAAGTTATTGAGATCACAGCAGATGCGGTAGACATACTAGACGCCCATTGTGACCTTAAATTACCAGAACGAATCCTATCTGGTCTAATTTATAATCTCGCACCAGGTAAAACTGTTTTTGTAAAGGTGAGCCGAAAGAATACACTTGATATTAGAATGAAACCCATTGTTGGCACAGATTCAGAATATCCTTATGAAGTTCCATATCGATTTAACGATTTAAAACCATTAAACAATTATATTGTTGATATTATTCCCACAGCACATTATCCCTACGTGTCCCATGAGGATATTGACTTGAGAGCAGGAGATCAAACTGAAATTCATCTGACCCTGGCTACAGATACCCGAACTATAAATGGCAAAATTACATTTCCAGATAATGCCACTGTCGGCGATATTGTCTGGGTCTATGCCTGGTCAGTTAAGCTTAAATCTGAAAATCAGACTGAAATTGTCTTTGATGGTAACAAAGATGTGCCTTATGAGATCACCGGGTTAAACCCATCAAAAGATTATATTGTATCCATTGACTCAAACGTTTACAAACAACAATTTTATGATAATACGACCTCATTCAGATTGGCCACAAGAATTGATTTAACCCAAGATCAAGAAAATATTGATTTTATTTTGCAAAAAGGCGCATCAATCTCAGGAAATGTTGTTAATAAAGATGGCGAACCATTGGAGGGAATTCGCGTTGAAGCCTGGTCTGAGAGCAAAAAACATATGGGATTTATCAACACAGACTCCAATGGTTATTATGAAATGGGTGGTTTAAAAATTACAGATGACTATGTGGTGTATATTCTTTATCATCAGTCAATATTTTATTACAACACTGATGGTCTTGTTTCAAATATGCACCGGGCGACGCCCATTTCAACAAATCAACTGGCAGAGAAAATTGATTTTAAACTGGTAGAAACCGGTATAATTTCAGGAATTGTTCGGGATTCAAACAATAAACGTCTGGAAAATGTCATTGTGACCGCCCGATCCGAATCCACTGGAGCAAACAATGGATGCATCACAGATAAAAAAGGCCGATATACAATCTATGGCCTGCCATTAAATGATGACTATCTTGTGACTGCAACCCCTGACAGCGATACGAATTATATGACACAGGTTAAAAGAGATATCCCCACAGATTCTATACATGTTAATTTTTCTTTGGTCACAGGATATGCAATTGCCGGCATTGTAAAAAGCTGGACAGGAGATCCGGTGCCTGATGCCAAAGTGGAGCTTGTATCAAACAATGTTATAGAACCACCTCCCTGTTTTACAGGAGAGGATGGGCAATTCCTCATTGGTGGTATTCCTGAAGGGGCATACTATTTTCTGGTCATGCCGCCTGATAATGCAGAATTAATTGATTATTTTGAAAAGAACGTTGTGATTGATGACAATATAGTTGGCAAAACAGTATCATTAAGGCCTGCCAGTCAGATTAATGGCACTGTTACCCTTGCTGGTAGTGTAATCCATACGCCCCTTTCAGATATCATGATCACTCTATTTTCTGAAACACATTCTTACTGGACATATGCCATAACTGATCAGGCGGGTTATTATCAATTTAACAATATTCCTGAAGCCAATGACTATGTTATCAAAAACGTATCTGACAATTATCTGTCCCATGTGGAACTGAATCGTGCATCTGGCGAAACTGTTGACTTTTCTCTCGAAACTGCTGTTGTGCTTAAAGGGATGATAATCAATGCACAAACCGGACAGGGGATTGAAGATGCCCGGATTGAAATACGATATCAGGGGATTATTCGAGATGAAACACGTACAGACAGCAATGGCCAATTCCAGGCCACCAGTCTGGAAAGTATCATTAATGGTAATGTTGCAGAATATATTGTTGTGGCAAAATATAGCGGATATCCAGATGTTCAGGCCCAATGGTCGGCCGATGACTCAGATTTGCTAGTATTAAAGATGTCTCGCGGCGCTCAAAATATTATATCGGGCCTTGTTACTGACACAAATGGGGAGATCCCCTCTGACGATGTTGATGTTTATGTGCAATATTACTATCAGCAAACCCGAAAAGGATACCTTGGAACCATTAAATGTGATTCTGATGGCTCCTTTGCAATTCATGGTTTGAACCCGGATAGAGACTATCATCTCAAAATTGTCGCCAGGAAAAACAAAGATAAGAAAAAATTCTGGGTGGGAACCGATTATGCACCCGTTTCAAAACGTCGGGATGCAAAAGCTGTCTCAACCGGACAGAATGCCTTTACGATTAAAATTAATGTTAATAGTGCATGGTAGACCTTAACTATTCGCCTGTGCCACTATTGGAAAATATTGATGAGGAAATAATGAAACAGTTCGTAATTAATTCTATAATTTCAGTGTTTTTGACAGGTGCGCTATTCCTCTCTAATACACTGGCAGATAGTGATAACAATAAATTGCGCATCGAACTTGATGGTGAGTACCTGACTGCAGAAATTTCAAACATGCCCATCATTGATGTGCTGAAGAAAATATCAGAGGTGTGTGGAGCAGAGGTGTTTGTTGATGCCTCCATTCAAAACAATACCATATCTGCCAATATTCATTCTCTGCCTGTGGAAAAAGCTGTGAAAAGAATTGTATCACCATATAGTTCGGTGGCTGTTTTTGCCCAACGAACCAATTCAAAAGGCGATAAGGAGTTGTTTATTTCTGATATTAAGGTGTATGAAAGCATCTCTGGTGGAAGCAATGTACAATATGTAAATGTTTCCAAATCTGCTCAAACAGAACATAAAAGCCAGGTTTATCAAAGTCCTTTCCGGGTACCGCCGCCGGTGCCCGGTGTTCACGCAAAAGGATCTTATGCTGAAAAAGCGCAAAAGCGAATCAATGAAAAAATGATTGAATCCCGAATAAAAAAGATTGCTTATATGCGCTCTAAAGCATCTATGGAAGAAAATCGGGTACGAAAAGACATTACCCGACTCAAAATTGAATTGTCCAGAGCCCCCATTGAAGACCGCAGAGATCTGTCTTCCGAACTTTCTGCCAAAACCAGGGAGCTGTATAATTTGCAAAAACGAAATATTACACGTATCCAAAACGAGGAGCGAATTTTGCGCCAGTTACAGGCGCGTCAACATTAAACAAGAAATTGCATGAAAAACCGCAAACTGTTGCGGTTTTTTTTGTATCACCTATCTGAAAAGGAGAATTGATATGAAAAAGTGTTGGAAGTGGTCAGTATTACTGCCATATATTGGAATATTGATATTCTTGAATACTGCATGGGCGGATTCAGTTGAGTTGGGCCCGGTTCAAAACATTCACGCGGTATCCGAACATACAATCAATCGACCATCACAGGCAACAATTATCGAAATTGAATGGTCGTTACCTGATGGCTATACCCATGATGCCATTGAGGGCTATTATTATCGTTTTGATCAATCTGAATCTTATGAATTTGATGAATTCAACACGGGTGAATTGTATGAAAGTCAAAAAGCGATCAGTAAAGATTTCGACCCATTAAACGATGAATTCATGTATTTTCATATTGCGGCTGTCGCCTTAAATGATGATGATGATCTGATAATCGGACCCACTGAAAGCATTGGGCCTTTTCGCATTGATAATGTGCCCCCCATAAATGTCGGGGTTGAAACTGCCCCTGTAACTTATGATCGGTCCATTGAGTTATCACTTATTGGAGAATCATCCAACCTTGAAGTGTTTATCAGTAATATTGGATATGTCCAATCTGATACGGGTTGGGTTCCTTTTGAATCAAAAATGAACTGGATTGTGTCTGAAGGTGATGGCACAAAATCAATCTTTGTTCAGTTTCGAGATAATGCGGGCAATATATCCAAAAAGTCCACAACAACTGAACTTATTGACGCTCCCACTTTATCTCTTCAATCGCAACAAAGCAGCCCAACCAATGCATCAACTATCACTGTTTTTGCAAATTTCAGCCATCCTGTTACAGCATTTGAGCAAAGCCAGATAACTGTAGTAAATGCAGATATCCAATTAATAGGTTCAGCAGATGCATATACAATACTTTTGCAACCTGTAAACGATGGGCCAGTCCGCATAACAATTCCAGAAAATGCCGCTGGAGGGATATCCCAAGCCCAAACTTTTGAAATTATTTCTGATCGTACAAAACCAGAAATTAAAAGCATTGACTCAAATATTCCACCATATGCCAATGCCAGCTCATTGCCCTGGACAATAACCATTACTACCAGTGAAACTGTAAGCGATTTTACTCTTTCTGATATCACTGTAGAAAATGCAAGTAAAGATCAGCTTGAAATACTTGCTGATAATACTTATATCTTAACCATTTCACCAAAAGATCAAGAGATTGTTTCAATTTCAGTTCTGGCGGATCAATTTGAGGATAGTGCCGGTAACTTAAATACTCAATCCATACAATATACACGAACATATGATACTAAAGAGCCGGTGATATCACTGGATCTAGGTCCAACAACAATTCCCCTTGGCAGCACCTTTGATAAAATGTACAGTGTGACAGCATCGGACTTTAGTGATCTCAACCTGACAGATCAAATAATTGTTGCAGGAACTGTGGATACTGAAAAAATTGGAGAATATATACTGACCTATTCAGTGACTGATCGGGCAGGAAACACTGCAAGTATAACAAGAACAGTCCTGGTGGAAGAAAGTCCTTTCAATGTAACTATCGACTCACCATATCACAATTTGACCAATGCACAAATAATTCCCCTAACAATCACATCTGAGCGGGCTTTGGTCAGTTTTGATTATACCCATATTTCACTTGATAATGCAGTCATTATTGATATGACGCCTAAATCTGAGACTGTTTGTATCGTTAAGATTGAGCCATCAGCAGATGGCAAAATTTCCGCCATAATTCCTGAAGATCATGCATTTGATAAACATGGTAATGGCAATAATGCTTCAAATACTTTTGAAATCACAATTGATCGAAAAAATCCAACAGTTAAGATTGCCTCAAACATTGTTGCGGATTATGCCAATACCCCCTGTTTAATTACAATAACCATTGATGAAGATATCGTAGATTTCGAGAAATCGGATATTGTTGTTACAAATGGTGATGTTGACTCTTTGACTGGGGTTGATTCACCCTATCTTGCAATGATTTTGCCCAAAGATCAGGGACAGGTGACTATTTCAATTCCATCGGGTGCCTTTACCGATCTTGCCAAAAATGATAATAATTCATCAGATACAATTTCATATGTCTATGATTCAGTACCCCCTGAAGTCGCACTGAGTACTTCGGAGTTATCGCCAACACATGCCCAATTAATTCATGTAGAAGCATTATTAACTGAACCAGTAATTGAATTCAATGAAAGACAGTTAAATACTTCTCCAAACGCGGCTATCGCAGATGGCTCTTTTCAAGGAAGCTATACCGCATATTCATTTGATTTGATTCCGCCAGAAAATGGGGGCAATATTTCTGTAACCATAGATTCAGGTAAGATAAAAGATCAAGCCGGAAATACCAATACAAATGCAGCAACGTTGACATTAAAATATGAACCTCTTGATTACACCCTGACAGTTGATACATCAGATGGCGTATATATGCCCGGGCATGAATTTTTTGTATCAGTCAAAATACGTTTTTCTGAAGGTATGACATCTATTGGGTATGAGGTGGATTTACCCGATACATGGCAATATCAATCTGTTGGTGGTATCAACAAGCCCCCAACTATTCAAAAAAGAGATACTGTAGAATTTTCATGGATTAATAGTCAAATTCAAAGCAATAATCTTTCCTTTTATTATTCTGTAACAATGCCAGATACAGAGAAGTCAGATCCAAAACAAATAACCGCTATGGTAAAATATCGTCATGCAGATGGACCTGAAAACATTGAAGTAGCTTCATTTGATACCAGATTACAATCAATTATGGCAGTACAAACAGTGGATGATATCTGGTACAGACCAGAAATGTCGAAAAAGATTCAAATACAAATATCAGAATCCATTGAATCTCAGGGATTCAACAAATTTACAGCCATTGGTATTGCTGTAAATACTCCTGATGACTGGACCTTTGATCGTGCTGAGGGTGATGGCAAACCTTTTTCCAAAGCCACTGATACCGGTAAAATTGAATTTGGATGGTATGATCTCAAAGATTTTTCACCCGGGAATCCAATTGAACTATCGTATTATATTGTTCCACCTGCTGAACCTGAATTAAATGAAATCATTACAGCAACTTTAAAGTATCGTTTTGCCAAAGGCTTGGAAAAAACAGTTCAACTAGATGCACTTGAGCTGAGGCAAAAAGATACAACACGGCCTGTTGTCACTATAGATTCAAGCATCCCTGAATTTTCTAATATCTCACCCTGGCAAATAACAGTTCTTTTTAGTGAACCCATACAAGATTTTGAATATGATGATGTCCTGATAGAGTTGAATAATGATCAGGTTCAATGGACAGGCAGTTTAAATTCAATGACAGAGAGTGAATATGTTCTTTCGTTTACACCAATGGATCAAGGTGAAATTAGTATTACAGTGCCGCCTGACATTGCTTTTGATTTTGCAGATGAACCTAATTTTAATAAGCAATCATTACCATATAAACGCATATTTGATAATGAACGCCCCCAAATAATATTAAATGGAAATACAGAAGAGTATGTAAATAAAGGATCTGTGTATTCTGATCCAGGCATTCAACGTGTTACCGATAATTTTGATTATTTACATGCAGAAGATGTTGAAACATCCGGACAGGTTAACACAAGTGCTGTTGGTGATTATGAAATTACCTATTCAATTACAGACCGCGCAGGAAATACTGGAAGTACAACGAGAATTGTCCATGTGGAAGAGGTTGAGACATTTACAGTGCATACCGAAGGTGGGGCTTACTTGCCAGATAATCAATTTGTTCTGTCATCAGAAATGAATTTTGTGCCAGACGTCACAAACATTGAATATGAAGTTGAACTGCCAGATAACTGGCAGTTTGTTTCTGTTTGGGGAAATCCAATGCCTGATGCAACAACTGACAATGTCAGTTTTGGATGGCCAAATACCTTAACACCAGTAGAATCCATATCCTTCGTGTATACACTCTCTGTTCCCAAAGGTGATTCCGATGATAAACAAATAGCCATAACAGTCACATATACCCACGAAGGTCAGGAAGAACAACGTACCGAAATAGTTTCTGTCACAGAACAGAATCTCAGTATCACACATGCACCAAAGCGGTTTATTTACTATACCAATGGAACTGTCGGCATAGATTTTCAAATAAAACTGGACAAGGAAACCAATTCATACAACAGCCTATCTGCGGTTGGTCTGATGGTTCAGTTACCCGAACTCTGGTCTTTTTATCATGTTTCAAATACAAATCCTTCTCTGGATGATGTAACTGCAAAGCAATATCCTAACGAAGAGGATACAGGTCTAATACAGTTCGCCTGGTTTGATATCAAAAATAATGATATTGACATGACTTATGATATCAAAACGCCCACAACAACAGAATCTGAAATTATTACTGCAACTGTTCAATACCGTTTTGCCAATGGTCCGAAACGTTGCGTTGAAACTCAAGATTTAACATTCACTCTTTCAACAAAACCATCAATTGCAAGTATATCACCTAAGAATGGTGAAACAACAAATTCAGGAGTGATAACATTAACCTTTACTGAAGATGTTCTGAATTTTGGGTATACTGACCTGACAATCAGCAATAATTACGACATTCAAGAGAATTCATTCCAGGAAATTCTTGCTGGAAGAGTCTTTACGTTTACAATTGACGTTACAGAGCCAGGCCCCTTTGGTTTTACGATCAATGAAGGCAAACTGAATGACCACAGCGGCGAAACAAACCCACTCCTTTCATATTCTTTTGTTTATGATCCTGACCCACCTGGGGTTGACCTTTCAACATCAATGTTATCGCCAACAAGTTCGCAATCAATTCCCATAACTATTGCATTTACTGAGGCTGTTTCGGATTTTTCTGAATCAGATCTGACCTTATCCAACGCAAAGGTTGAAGAAAACTCTTTCATGGGTAGTGGTTCCACCTATCAATGCAGAATTGTTCCTCTTATTCAAGGGGAATTCACTGTTTTCATTGCAGAAAATACAGTCATGGATCATGCGGGGAACATGAATACAGCGTCCAACAAATTGATACTGAAATATGAACCACTGGACATTATCCCAAAATTAACAACAAATGCAGGGCCATACTTACCCGGACATAATTATGTGGTTTCAGTTTCAATGGAGTTCCCAGCCGGTATGACATCTATTGGCTATGAAATCAAAAACATACCTGAAACCTGGACTTATTTGGGCATACCTATAAATCCAGATGATGTTCAGAAACATTCCGATAGATATGAGTTTTACTTGAAAGAATGCTATCAGAAAACAAGCCTGAAGTTTAATATTTCTTTCAAAGTACCAGAAAGTGAAAATGAGCCCATAAGGCATTTTCAGGAAACTGTCACATACAGATATGCTGATGGTTTAGAACAAACGCTGGATCAATCCTTTGATGCCACCATTCAACAGTTTATTGCGGAACATTCTATCCTGTCAAATTATTTTCTCCCGGGCTATTTGGTTCCTGTCACTGTTAGAATTCAATTAACTGAAGAAACAGGCCAGTTGAATGATTTTTCATCTCTGGGTTTGTATGTATCATTGCCGAAAGATTGGAAATATGAAAGGGCAGATGGGCCGCCTTTATATGGACGAACAGATCCTGAAAAGGGTGCAACAGGATTGCTTCATTTTTATTGGATGAGTGTTGATGATCAACTGTCAAATCAACCAATCAATCTAACATATTATGTATTGCCATCCAGTGCAGATTCTTTTGCCGAGTTGACATCCACTGTAGAATATCGGTTTTCAGATAGTGTAACACAATTTAAAGCCTTAGAAGACCTGACATTCAGTCGTGCCAATATCCAGGTGAATCATACCTGTAATACGAAATATATTGACACACTGGATGTTATCACGACAATTACTTACAATGGGGATCCATCAACATTGAAAAATATGACATTAACACCAACAAGTTCGGATAGTTTTGACTTATTAAGTGTGAAACCACCAGCAACGCTAAAAAATGGAAAGATTAATCTTAATGAGGCTCCTGGCAATACATTTGACATTAAGTATACTTTAGATCCAAAATCAAATAAGATTGATTTTTCATCTGTACTGACGTATACACTTTCAAACATTGCCGCAACAGATATTTCTTTAACTCAAACAGCACTTCCTGAAATATTGACATCTTCACAAACAGATATTTTAGCCACTCAGGAAGTAGAGAATCTAAAATCAACAGCAGGAGCATATTATTACACACCAGATTCAAGGCTGAGAATTACAAACTCAATCAGTTCATCATTGACTATTACGACACTTCAGTTTACAGTGAGCTTGCCTGAAGGCGTTCAGTTAGGGGAATCGTCAATTGATCCTGACACACAGAGCCCATTGGTGTTTTCTGTCACATCATCCTCATTCTGGTATGATCTCACATTTACTGGTTCTGGCAAAAAGGAAATATTTACTGAGGTGACACATGGCGATCAATCAGTTGATATCAAAACACCATTGGTTTTTTATGACAATCTCCCACCTGAACCTGCAATTGATCACAATATTCCAGAAATATCAAATGTTTCACCCATGGAATTGACACTGACATTTTCAAAACCCATCGTTTTTAAGAAAGCGATAAAAGATTCATTCTCTGTAACCAATGCAGCTATAGATAGTGTTGAAACAGTTAATGAAAACCTTATCTATCAACTTGACATTATTCCCAAAAATGGTGACGTGACAATCATCATGCTATCACATGTCATACAAGACTATATCGGAAACGCCAATAAGGAGACTGAAATACTTTCTGTAAACTTTGATTCAACAGCGCCTTACATCAAAGATATTAATTTAAAAGAAAAAACCAATCAGGAAATGGTTCCGGTAACCCTTACCTTTTCAGAGCCTGTTGTTGGTTTTGATATGCAGGATCTGTTAATTGAGAATGGTACAGCCGATTCCATGAATCAACTGAACAGCACCACATACTTAATTAATATTATTCCCAGTGAACAAGGCGATGTCAAAATTGCTATTACGCCAGAAGCATTACAGGATAATGCGGGAAATACACTTTCAGACAGCCAGGAGACCTACCACTTTGAATATGATACAATACCACCACAAATTGATTATGATTATTCTCCCAAAACTCTCAATACTGTAACCCCAGTAACCTTAAACATTACGCTGACTGAAATTTGTATTTTAGATAGCAGTCATATTAAGGTGACATCAGGCGAAGTGAAATCAATAGAATCTTCTGGCGTGTATCATACAGTAACTATTTTACCATCAAGCTGTGGCTATCTGACGATAGAGATTACCAATATTATAGATGAAGCAGGCAATATTCAATCACAGGCACAGACTATTGAAATCTTGATAGATTGTATTGCTTATATGGGTGATGTAAAATCTAGAGCGAATAGCAATGGATTATCTGATGTTAATGTCACAGTCGTTTTTCCAGAGGATGACATTTACCCAAAATCAAAAACAGATGTAAATGGCCAATATGCTTTGCATCTCCCCACAATGGATGAAAAGTGGTATGTCTTTAAATTTGAAAAACAGGGATATATTTCGCAAACTTTTTCAAATAAGATGACGCCAGAAGAAGAGACACCCTTTGTTTGTGAGGTACCTACCATGACACTGGAAGAGATTAATGCTGCATCCTATGCTTATACAATCATATGTACAGTAACAGCAGAAACAAACGTGCCGACATCATCAGTTAAAGTTATTTCAGCCAATTCAGATTCATCTGATGCAACTGCTGTTGATACGTATATATCACCAGGAATATATCATCTGTATTACGACAGAAAACCTGGAGATATTATTGTATCCGCATCAATGGGTGACCTTTATGCACAGAAAGAGCTATCATCAAATATGCTGTCTGGAAAAGAATATCATGTGACTTTAAACATGGAACCACCTAAACGACCCGACCCTGAAGAAACAGTATTTGAAACCAGTAAAGTGATTTCAAAAGAAAGTGGTGGCACAGTAAAATTGAAATCAAGCAGCAACCAAAGTATTGCTGAAATAGAAGTGCTGCCAGACGCAATGGATAAAAGTGCTGAAGTTATTGTGAAAACGCATGCACAACAAACATCTTCATTTGCCGCACACAGCGAGTTAATAGATATAAACACCGATGCAGCCATCAGAGGTGAATTGATCGTAAAAATTAGAACCAATGTTGAGATTGATGCCATCCTCAGTGGAAGGAAGGCTGTATTTTGGGCGAATAATCCACAGACGTTTTTAGCTGGCAATGTACAAGAAATTCCACTTGAAAGCTATTTTGGTCTTGCTCAAGAACCTGGCTTTATTCGATTTAGAATGAATCATCTGACTACAGTTGCTGTTGGTAAAACTGGTCTGAAAGACTCAAATGCCGGACAACGCCGCTGTTTTATATCAACATTGCAGTCAATATCATTCAATCCATTGATAATGGTCTTTTTGTTGACAATGGTTATGGGGCTTATCAAGCATAGAATTTCACACCGCTAATATATATAATTATTTCAGGCATGAACGCTTTCAGGTTCGTGCCTGGAATAAATCCTATCATGCTTCTGAAAATAACCCATCTCAATCAAGTTAGTAAACAACAATTTGGTATTGTTTGATTTCCTGGACTCCTTTTTTACTTGACAAGAAAATAAAAATAGTGGAACATAAAAATTTTTCGGTTTTTGAATAAAAATGAAATGGGGCTACTATATGAAAGATTTATATAACAAAATTATCTATTTCTGTACTATAGTCAGTTTGCTCAACTGTTCATTGGCGATTGCTGAAAACGATCCTTATTATGTCGGTTTATCTATAGGCCCCGCCTTTGAACAATTGGATGAAACAAAAGCATCAAATCATTTTATGCGATCAACATCCCTTGATTTTGATAATGCTTTTGGATTTCAATTGCGTGCAGGGTATATCAAAAATAAGTATCTCGCCGGTGAGGCTATATTTGAATATATATTTCCATTTGAGGCAGACAACTCAAATGAAACTGTTCAATATGATGTATTGCATATTGCGGTTCAATCCAAAATATCGTACCAACAACCCGGTCCAATACATCCATATGCTTTGATTGGTTTGGGATTGATAAATTCTCAAATGAAATCAGAAATCCAATTTGATCACAGCAGCATTCAAGAAACCGACTGGGGATTTAGCACAAAAATAGGCGCAGGAATTGATATTTATATTACACCCAATATTTTTTCAAACTTTGAATTGACATGGACTAAAGGGCTGGGAAATGTCGATCATATTCAATATCCGGCCTTAATTCTGGGCGGATATTATCGGTTTTGAACAATTCAACATTCATTGGCGAGATCATTTATAAGCGCTTGCCAATACAAATAGAGTTTTGTAAACATTTAAAAAGACTAAGTATTTAATTAAATTCTGATGAGTAATTAATTTATGCAATTATCAAACAAGAAAATTAAACAAATTAGACGATTATCCCCCAACTATTCCAGGGATGAAATAGCGGACCAGCTTATGATACCTGTGGCCGCTGTGAACCAGGTTTTGAATAACAATGACACTCAAAAAAGTAGTGTTGCATTGAATCAAAACACAGCTTTAGTGTTTGACTGGGTATTTCTGTTATTAAAACTGGCTTTTATTTGCGTGGCCCCTTTTTTTATTATCAATGGCATCTATGATTTTGCCAACTTGCCTCAGTCCATCTTTATTCGGATTGGATCCTTAATCCTGATTATCGTCTGGTTGATCAAAGAATCCTTTAATCCACAAAGTAAGCTTCACTTGCTCCCCATTCATATACCTTTAATCATTTTTTTTATCTGGTCGGCAATTACACTGAACTGGGCTGCGAATGTGTTTGAGGGTGTTGTTACCTGGCTTATGTGGATTGGCCCATTCATGGCGTTTCTCCTCTTTTTTCATAGCATGAAAAGTAAACAGGAATGTATGTTTATTCTATATGCAGTATACATTTCTGGGATAGCAGTGGCGTTATTGGGCATTGGTCAATTTCTATTTGGTGTAAAAATTGTACCCCAAGTGGCGATACCATCGGCAACCTTTGCCAATAAAAACATGGCAGCCCATTACATGGTCCTGACCATTCCCCTGGGACTGGGATTTTTTCTCAGCAGCAAGAAAAACTGGACCAACTGGTTTTTTGGCCTGACAACCGCTTTGCTTGTGGTGTTTTTATTCTACACAAGGGCCAGGGCAGGATGGTTGGCTTTTTTTGTTGAATTGGGCGTTTTTGCATCCATGCTGCTGTGGAACCGGCAAACCATTGCCAATCGTATTGTTTTTGATAAACACAAAATTATGGCTATAATAGCTGCATTGATGTTGACAGTGGTCATGATTCATTTCAATTCTAAAGGGTTCTCCTGGTATCTTGCAAAAGAATGTCACCGAATTGTCAGAGACGCCAGTAAATTGTTTTCAATTCAAAAAGCCGACGATTCATTAAAGATTGATGTTACAGAAGATGAAAAAGATAAAGATAAAGCTGAAGCACCAGACACAAAGGATCTATTGGAAGCGGCTAAAAATAAACAAACCGGAAAAGAATCCTCTTTTGCCGGACGATTTGCCATTTTTCGCAACAGTTGGGAAATGATTAAGGACTATTTTATTTGCGGAGTGGGATTGGGCAACCACAAAGTTTACTATCCCTTGTACTTTCGAAAGGTTGTTGTTGAACGTTGGTTTAGTGAGCAATTTCAACTCACAAATGCACACAATGATTACATTCAGACATGGTCTGAAACTGGCAGCATTGGCATGTTTTTTTTGCTAGTTGGTGCAATGGGCACTGTTTTTATGATAAAACGCATTCTGGATTATGAAACTGAAAATCGGTTTTTAATTATTGGCATTGCAGTATGCATGGCTGGACTTTTGATGAATGCATTTTTCAGCTTTCCATTTCAACGCGCACTGCCCCCCCTTCTATTGATGATCTATCTTTCTGCTATTGGGTATTTTTATATCAATTACACAAAACCTTCCTATGTGCAATTTTCACCAGTCTTTGCTCTGATTCTTGCTTTTTTCGTTGTTCTTGTTGCAAGCCAATTGTATGGGCTTGAAAAAAAGTGGCTCCAATGTGATCGATATTATCTTCGAATAACATCAGCAGAAAAGGCAAAAATGTGGCATGGAGTCATACGAGAAGCCAACCATGCAATCGCCTTAAATCCGCATCGTCGAAAAATACTGTCCTATATGGGACGCGCATATATAGAATCAGGTAATTCAGAAAAAGGGATCGAAGCCCTAAAGAAAGTGATTGAAGTGTATCCATATCACATGAATGCGATGTTAAACCTCGGTGTCGCCTATGGTAATGTAAAAGACTACGATAGTGCATTAAACACTTACCAAAGAGTAATTGATATAAAACCAGATTATGCCAAAGTTCACAACAACGTTGCCAATATTTATATGAAACAACAAAAATTAGATAAAGCACTTCAGTCATTTCGCCTTGCTGCCACCTTTGATCCTACAAATCCTGTCATTCACTTTAACGTCGGAATCGTTGCATTAAACAAAAAGTTGTATGAGGAAGCCAGAGATGCCTTTACAAAGGCGATTCAAATTCGACCCAAATGGGCAATGGCACATAAAAATCTGGGTGTTGTTTTATATCAATATTTGAAAAAGCAGGAAGAAGGCGTTGTTCATTTTCAACAGGCTTTGAAGTATGATCCAGATATCAAAGATCATCAACAAATGAAGCTGATTATTTCAAAAGTCTTGCAAGCAGCAAAAATCAAAAAAGCACAGGCACAGGCAAAAGCAAAAGCCAAAAAAACTGAAAAAAAAGAAATTGACGCTAAAACGAAAAAAAATGAATAATATCGTTATGTATTGCATCACGTACTGGCTATGAGGGATGGCTTCGATATGCGAACCAATACGAATGGATCAAAAATGAAAATAGAACAGGGCGATGCAATAGAATTATTTGCCACAATAAAAAGTAACAGCATAGATTTGATTATTGCTGATCCACCTTATAATTTAGGAAAAAATTATGGAAACAATCATGATTTAAGAGATTTTGAGGATTATCTTCAATTCTCGTCGATATGGCTAAAAGAAGCATATCGCGTTTTAAAGCCGACTGGTTCAATATATGTTTTTATGGGGGTACGATTTATTTCCTATATATTTAATATACTATATAAAGAATTAAAAATGCTATTTAATTCATGGATATGTTGGCATTATACACAAGGAATAGGAAAAAAAAATGGTTTTTCACCCAGACATGATGATATTCTATTGTTTAATAAAACGCAAAAATATATATTCAACTTAGATAATGTTAGAGTACCTCAAAAATATTACAGATCAAGTTGAAGAAAAATATGGTGACAAGATAACCAAAGCACATAACAAAAAGCCAAAACAAATGTCTTTATTCTAATTAACAAACAGAAGCTATTTCATAACAATCTTTTGAAGTAAAGCAATAATATCAATAAGACTAACCTTACCATCCCTGTTAATATCCCCTGAAATCGCAGCAGAAAGGGTTTTATCATAGTACATAATTTTTGAACGTTGACATAGGTTAAGCTCCCGAACGACAGGCAAATAGCGATCTGCCCGGATTGTTAAGATATATTGTCCTGATGGTACTTCAATTGAATAATGCCCCCTTTCATCAGTATATGTCATGTATTCAGTATTTAACAGCCGAACAAAGGCATTGGATACTGGAACTAATTGATCTCCAGAAAGTGTTGTTACCTTACCGGTGAGGGTAATGGACGGCACATTGCTTTCAATAAAGTCAATATAACTGGACACGCGAGTATATATGCCATAGTAATCCGGTCGAGCGCATCCATGTCCCCAACTGACAATGCCTGCCAAAGCCCAGCGGTTCAGATATCTTATAATTAGAGGCCCTCCACTGTCTCCATAACAGGCATCCTTTCCACCTTCGGGTTCACCCGCACAAAGGACATTGGGTGTAATTTGAATATCAGTGGGATCCTTTTGAAAAGCAAGTTGACAGATATCATTTGAAACCACAGGAACCTCAACTTCTTGAAGCGTTGTTGCAAAATTACCATACTCGCACAGCTGGCCCCAACCAAGTACAATTCCAGAGGTTTCTGGCGCAATGTTTTGGTGGGGCATTGCATGGATTACTGGATATGGCGCTGCATTTTTTAGTTGAATTAAGACCAGGTCATGATCTAAACTTAGCGGATCAAACTGTGGGTAGGGCAGAATCTTTCGCACAGAATAGGTATCACCTGGGTCTGTTTTTAAGTCATGGACATTCAGTACGATTTCAAACTCATGTGGTAAGCGGTCATGAACGCAATGGGCTGCTGATAATACCCATTGCCGATGTATTAAAATGCCCCCACAAAAATGACCGGATGCCAATGGCGTAGTATCCCGACGAACCAAAGCTGCCATCCAGGGCCAGAAAGCCCGCTTGACTTCTGTTCCACCGACAATTCGTTTCTGTGGACCGGAGGCTGAATGAACCTGCAAGCAAGGAATAGAACAAAAAATAATTATGATAATGATTGCTTGATATAATAACTGCATATTTGTATATTTCTTAATAAGTATTGATAAGATCAATTGTATATTAATTCTTGAAAAAAAGCTATAGTGATGTTTCCTTAGTAATATTTTTTTTATTGCTAAGGGTTTATGGCATTGATTGTGCAGAAAAAAAGCTATTATATTAAATATTAACATGCCACTGATAACTGAGGATATCTTGAATAAAAGGGGAGTAAGGGGCAGCTCCTACTCCCATTGTCAAGATCACCTTTATTTAAGTCAGTGTTCAAAAAAGGAGAAAACAAAAGCAATGCGTTTAGTTACCCGACCGGACTTTGATGGCCTTGCCTGTGCTGTTTTGTTAGAGGAGCTTGGCATCATTAATGATTATTTATTTATGCATCCCAAGGATATACAAGATGGCAATATCAGTCTGTCCAAAAATGATGTGCTTGCCAATGTGCCATATTGTTCCGGCTGTGGTTTATGGTTTGATCATCATTCCACTGAACTGGAACGATTGCAGCTGAGTAAAAAATCTGGCTATGGCAGTCTGACACGTGCTTATAGAGGTTTTGCACGCCTTTCTCCCAGTTGCGCAAGAGTGATTTATGATTATTATAATGGCCCCAAAGAACTCAAAAAATTTGATGATAGTGGCCTGATGTGGGCCATTGATAAATATGATCCTGCTGATCTATCTCAGAATGATATCTTATCACCAGAAAAATGGATTCTTCTGGCATTTATTATTGATGTTCGGACCGGCCTTGGCCGATACAAAAATTTTAGAATCAATCATTTGGAATTATTGCAGAATACTATCAAGTATTGCCGAACCCTGTCTATTGAGGAAATCCTTGAAATTCCTGATATTGTCGAAAGGATAGATCTATATTTTGAGCATCAGGAAGAATACAAACAAATCATTAAAAATCATAGCAGGGCAGAAAACAATGTTATTGTAATTGACTATCGTGATCAACCAGAAACTGTTGTCGGCAATCGCTTTATTGAGTATGCACTTTATCCTGATCAAAATGTATCGGTCAAAACTTTTTGGGGGATGAACAAACAAAATGTTGTGCTTTCTGTTGGGCATAGCATTATTAACCGATCTTCTCAAAAAGATGTTGGTTCTCTGATGTTAAAATATGGTGGCGGCGGTCATTTTAAAGTGGGAACATGCCAGATTGATACTAAAAATGCAGACAGTGTCATTCGTGAAGTTATTGATACATTAAAAGAATAAAAAAAATTATAAATTTATTTTGATACTTGTAGCTCTTTATGATAAACTATGAATTAAAAACTTAAAAGTCAGTCCATCAACAATAGTCTATTTAAATGAAATGAGTTATCTTATGAATATCAAAACAGATGAAACTCTCGGTATCAATGGGTTTGGCCGAATAGGCAAACTAACAGTCTGGCATCATATCGCCCGAAAATATTTTAAAAAACTCATTGTAAATATAGGTAGAAATGCGGGGAAATCACTGGCAGATATAGCCCACTATCTGGAACGAGATTCCACCTATGGTTCTTTAGCCGCCTATTTATATGGTTTTAAAGCCCCAGATAATCTTATACAAATTGACCCGGCCAAAAATACTTTTATTGTAGATGGGGTTGAAATACAATTTTTGCAAACACACAGATCACCGGCAAATATCGAATGGTACGAACATGATGTTAAAATTGTTGTTGATACAACAGGTCAGTTCCTTGATCCTACGCAATCAGCAGATCAATCTAAAGGGGCTGTACTGCGTGGTCATATTGATGCTGGCGCAACAAAAGTAATCGTTTCAGCACCATTTAAAATCAAAGATAAAAGCAAATCCATGCCTGATGATTGCATTACAACTGTCATGGGAATTAATGACAATGATTACGATCCTCGCAGGCACACGATAATTTCCAATGCTTCATGTACGACAACATGTCTTGCTCATATGATCAAGCCATTGATTGATTATTTTGGCGCAAAAAAAATTCTCACCGCTTCCATGGCAACTATCCACGCAGCCACAGGCTCTCAGCAAGTTCTGGATAGATTGCCCAAATCAGATGCCAAAGACCTTCGGAAGAATCGCAGTGTTTTTAATAATATCATTCTAACCTCCACAGGTGCTGCTCAAACATTGAGCCTGGTGATACCTGAAATGAAACATATTGGATTTATAGCTGAATCAGTTAGGATTCCCAACGTCACAGGTTCTTTGATCATTCTTCTGGTGAACCTTCAGGAAGATATCAGTGGAAGCAGTATTCGTCGAGAATTGATTAACAGTGTCTATCAACAGGCAGCCCAAAATGATCCCAATAAATATTTGCAATATTCAGAAAAACAAAATGTATCTATGGATATTGTTGGTTTCCCCCAGGCGGCAACAGTTATTGAAGGTCATGAAACTCATACGCGAACCGCTGAAGTCTCCATTGATTTAATGCAAGTGATTGGACTTGGGCAAAATATTCTGGATCAAATTGAGCAAAAAATGATTCGTATTCCCCTTACCCAGACCATTGTTTATGGCTGGTATGACAATGAACTTGGCAGTTATGTTAATCTGTTGGGAGACCGCACAGTAACAATTGCTGAATCTTTGGCATGACTTAGCACAATTGCAATCATTTTCATTTCTTTCTCCCTCTCACCCTCCAGCGTAAAAGTCATGCAGTTTGGGGATTTGGGGTCAGACCTTGATTAGAGCGTATGTACAAGTTAGGGGAAAATGTTGCCTCGAAAAAAAACGAAACCCAACCAATGTCCCAAACCCATGTAGGGGCGAACCTTGTGTTCGCCCTCTAACAGAAACCGAAATTAAACCTATGTCCGATTGCAATGGTAAACCATGAACCCATATACATTGCTTTTTGGATATAGGTTCGTTTTTGGTTTTAGTTCAGAGGGCGAACACAAGGTTCGCCCCTACATTGGCTTCGGGCATTGGTTGGATTTCGGTATTTTTTCGAGGCAACATTTTCCCCTAACTTGTACATACGCCCCCTTGATTATTGACTATTGGGTTGACTTATTTGCCGAAGCAAATAAGTCAACCCAATAGTCAAAAATCAAGGTCTGACCCCAAATCCCAAAATGTTTACCCAATAGTCAAGGCCTGCTCCCAAATCCCCAAGCAACACGCAACACCATGATTAAATTATAGTGTTAACGAAATGATATGAGTGTAACCAAAATAGACTGAATTCCGGGGACATGACCTTATTTTTTGAAATCAAATGTTATATTATAAGATTTTATTTCAAGAAAAAGGATCGTGTCCCCGGAATTCAGTCTATTTTGGTTACACTCAATTGATATAAAGGTTGAAAAAAAAATGAGAATATGGCAAAAAGACACTAAATAAATTATACAATGGATTCAGGGTATTGACCCGAAAAATTATTTTGGAGGTAAACACATGTCTACAAATAACTTGACAGATCCTGTTATTGAAAAAGAACGTCGTTTTGAGTCCTTTAGTGGTGTCATACTGGCGATATTTGCTGCACTGCTTGCAGTTACCAATTTGGGAGGGAGCAAATTTGACAGTGATAAAATTATTGGAACCAATGAAAAAACCAATGTATATGCATGGTATCAATCCAAGTCCTTAAAACAAGATATGCTTGAAAATCAGCGGGATTTGATTGGCATTTTTATCAAGGGCAATTATATTCAACAAGATAAGCTATCATCCTTAAATTCGATGCTGGCACCTATAAATAGTCGCATTGAATCATATAGTAAAGAAAAAAGGGAACTTTTGCTAGGGTCAAAAGCAGTGGGAAAAGAAAATTGGGTTCAAGAAAAAAATGGAGAGTATGGCAAAATCATCGGGGCTTTAGAGTGGGAGAAAACTATTCAACGACTGGGCCAGGCTGGCGGAAAATTTGATATTGCTGTTTTGTTTCTTGAGCTTTGTCTGGTAATTGGTGCGATTTCATTGGTGATGCATAATGAACGACTTCGAATAATTTTTATTGCAGCAATGATTACATTGGGGCTTATTGGCATGTTGTATGGGATTCAGGGGTTTATTTTGGCGATTTCGAGTTAATTTTCTGTTATGCTTTGTTGAGAATATGGGGGAATTACCGGTTACCGGCAATTGATTAATGAATTCGTTCCATATAATTATAATACACGAAGTAGTCAGTTATTCGGCCCCACGATGGTGTGAGGGCCGAATACATGAATCGGTTAAATGTATTTTGACAATGAAAGCAAAACTAACCCCCAAAAGCCGCATTCGAAATTTCAATGGCCTCAGGGCTGACTTTGGATATTGCATTCATTTTTCCATGTGTTATGGGTAGAATTGTATTGAAGAAAAACCCTGCGGATTTGATCTGGCCTTCGTAAAAATCAACATCCTTTTTTCTGGGTTTGCCAGATAGTTTTTCTTGAGCGACACAGGCACGCCATAGTAACATCCATGCCATGCAAATATCTCCCATAGCCTCTAAAAATGGTGTGGCATGTGCAAAACCAGCTTTCATATCAGACATTGTTTTTTGCCCCAGCTGCATGGCGATTTCAGCCAGACGATCCACTGTTTTTTCGAGGTCTTCTCCCATGAGCTTTAAAGTCTCCAAATTTTTTGCCCGGGTGACAGTTTTTTTCATCTCTTCCAAAAAGCCCATAAAAACAGCACCTTTTTTCATCCCCAATTTTCGTCCGAGTAAATCCATTGCCTGAATGCCATTGGTACCTTCATAAATGGAATTAATTTTTGAATCTCTCAACAATTGTTCCACAGGAAAATCTTTAGTATAGCCATAACCGCCATGCACTTGAATGGCCTGAGAGCAAGCGTCAAAACCGCGATCAGTGCAGTATGATTTTACAATGGGTGTTAGAATTTCAATTAATCCCTGTATGTGAGATTTCTCATTTTCATCTTGCACCAAAAGTTCTTTATCAAAACAATCGGCGACAAAATATATCAAGCTGCGCATACCTTCTACATGAACTTTCATCCACATGAGCATCCGACGAACATCCGGATGCTGGATGATTGGCACAGGTGGGGCTTCATGATTGAGGAATTCGGAAAGATCGCGACCTTGTTTGCGAGTCCTTGCATAGTCCAATGCATAAAGATAGGCACATGATGCATTACACAGGCCAATAATGCCGACAGCCAGACGCATTTCATTCATCATGTGAAACATGACACGCATACCTTTGTTTTCCTCGCCCAATAGCACGCCCTTACATGTGCCTTTGCTTCCAAATGAAAGGGCACATGTTGCACTACCATGCAACCCCATTTTCTCTTCAATGCCCGTGCAAACAACATCATTTTTTTCACCCAAAGAGCCATCATCATTGACCCAAAATTTGGGCACAATAAAAAGAGAGATCCCTTTTGAGCCTTTTGGTGCCCCTTCAATACGTGCAAGCACCGGGTGAATGATATTTTCTGTCAAATCTTGATCGCCATTTGTAATAAATATTTTGTTGCCAGTAATTGAATAAGTGCCATCAGGATTTTTCGTTGCAGATGTTGTCAGGTTGCCAACATCGGATCCAGCTTCAGGTTCTGTAAGAACCATTGTGCCACCCCATTCACCTGAATACAATTTGCTGAGATACAAGTTTTTTTGTTTATCAGTGCCAAAAATTTCGATCATTTTTCCAGTACCATGTCCACACATGCCATAAGCAACAAAGGCAAAGCTGGCGCCAATCATATAATCCAATGCCGCCTGTCCAATGGTTATTGGCATTCCCTGACCACCGACTTCTGGGTCATCACACATCGCAATCCAATCACCTTCACAAAAACTTTTGTAAATAGAATGATAGGACTCTGGAACCTTTACAGTACCATTTTCAAAGCGGGCGCCATTGGTGTCACTCTCTGCCAGAGTAGGCAGAATTTCTTTTACTGCAAAGTTGCGGGCTTCGTTGATTACAAGATCGAATGTTTTTTTATTGAGATCTTTGTATTTTTCATGCTCAGTGAGCTTTTCTATTTGAAGCTGCTCATATAGAACAAAATCAACATCTCTTCGATCTGCTATTACCTGTGCCATAATTGACTCCTTTTTTTTTGAAACGACAAACATCAGTCGTCTCTTTTTTTTATTTTGTCAGATTGATAGAACATAGTGCCCTTAAGGCAAATTTTAGATTAGCCTAACTTTTGTGCATTTTCGGAACGCCTGTTTGATATTTGCTTCAAGTACAGTCCCGCTTGCTAACGCGCGCGGCTCAGATTAAAAGCTGCCGAAAATTTCAGAGCCGTGCGCGTTAGCAAGCGGCATTGCACTTGAACCAATATAAATCAGGATTTTGTTTTTCCGATATATCTAAATAATGTTAAGATAGTCAAGGCTTTTTTATGAACATTGATTCAAAATAAATTGTATTTTACTATCAAATCGATGAAACTCTATTACTGTTGATTCAAAAGAAGAATATTGTAGAGACGAAACATGGCTACGTCTCTAGAGTACATTAACCTCAAAACGAACAATATCAATCATGGGGAAGTTATTTTAGAGCATTCCGAAGAAATGGTATCTATCAGTTAAACTTAATCTGGTTCGTTTTGCGCTTGTGTTCCAGCGACAATGGTATTTCCTCTGAGATAGTCTGCAACTGACATTTGTTTCCCTGATGCACTTTGAATGTTTAGAATAGATAAAGCGCCATCACCGGTTGCGATCCACAATTCATCAGGAAAAGCCTCCAAAACAGTACCGGGTGGAAATATTTGCGTTGCATCCGCTTTTTCAGCCATAAAAATTTTCAAACGCTTATTATTCAGATATGTATAAGCACCCGGCCAGGGGGTCATGCCTCGGATAAAATTGATAATTGATTGTGTTGGCTGCTGCCATTGAATCAGACCATCCTTTTTGGTTAATAAACGCGCATAGGTTGCAGACGAGTGATCCTGTGGCCTGGGTTGAATTCTTTGCTCTGACAACTTATCAATGGTATCTACCAGCAAAGAAGCGCCGGATTCAGCCAACCGATCATGAAGCATTCCAGCGGTTTCTTTTGGATCAATGGAAACAGTTTCAATCTGTAAAATATCACCGGTATCCAGGCCTTCATCCAGTTGCATAATTGAAATACCAGTCTTTGAACATCCATGAATGATCGACCATTGAATGGGAGCTGGCCCACGATATTGGGGTAAGAGTGATGGATGTACATTTAATACGCTTTTTGATGGAATATCCAACACTGCCTTTTTTAGTATCTGACCAAAAGCAACGACGACTAAATAATCAGGGTCAAGGGATTTCAGTAGAGAAATACATTCCGGTGTATTGATTGATTGTGGCTGAATGATATCCAGCCCCAATTCAATTGCTTCCTTTTTAACAGGCGGTGCTTGTTTTTTTTTTCCTCTGCCTTTAGGGCGGTCTGGTTGTGTAACAACTCGGACAATTTCATGGTTGCTTTGGTGAAGTGCTTTTAGGGATGGCACCGCAAAATCTGGAGTTCCTAAAAATATGATACGATAGGATGTCATTTTTTCTTTGACTTTCTTTTTTTCTTCATGCGTCGGCGATACATCTCCCTTTTGAGAGAACTGACATAATCTACCAACAAAATGCCATTAAGATGATCCATTTCGTGCTGAAGGACAATGCCGAGATATTGATCAGTTTCAATATCTATGGATTGTTCCTTTTCGTCCATTGCTTTTATATGAATTTTTTGGTACCTGGGTACGTCCGCCTTAAATTCAGGGACACTCAGGCAGCCCTCCTTTTCGGAAAGCACTTCAATCTCAGCAGATACGATCTCTGGATTGATTATAACACCAGGGTTTCTTTTTTGTAGACTTTCCTCATGGGAAAGTCCTTCTTCTAAGTCCTCCCTATCCAGATCATATATTAAAAGTTGTTTACTGACACCCACCTGTGGTGCAGCAAGACCGATCCCATGGACAGAATAAAGGGTATCTACCATATCCTGAATTAATTGATGTATTGTGTCATCAATTTTTTCGATTCGGGCTGCTTTCTTTTTGAGAACAGGATCCGGATACGTACAAATATCTAAAATTGCCATAAACTCTCTCTTTTTTAAGTCATATCGTCTTCCATAAGAGAATTCCTGGAAGAACGAATTGAAATACCTGTAATCATCAGAGATACAAGGCCAGCAACAATAATTGGAAAAATTTGAATCGCATGGTTTACAATTGTAAATCCAGTGGCTTCTTGTTCACCCACTCCAAATATTGTTAATGCGAAGATTCCACCCGCTTCCCAGAGTCCCCATGAACCTGGTACAGATGGCAGTGAAACAAAAAAACAAATGATCACCATCACTGCACAGATTTCAATGAATCCAATATCAAGATTCTTGCAACCAAAAGTCATGATATAATTTGAAAAAGCAATTAAAAACCAAAGAATAACTGATAGCATAAAGCAGTGAAACATCACAGCCGGACGTTTAAAAAATGAAAAACCACTTGCCACATGATCAATAATTTTTATAACTGGTTGAATACATTTATCTAAAAGAAAATTTTTCACAGCAGGTCTTACAAAAAACATATGTTGTGGTATTTTTATTAAACCACTTTTTATAAGCGAGCGGATAAAATTTATATTAATACATATAATGCATACAATAATCCCAAAAAATAACCAAAATACATGAACTGCAAGTGATGTCAGCAATTCATGGGAAAGTGTAAAGTCACCAATTTCCATACGATAATTGGGATCAATATCTACAAACATAACGACCACTAAGTATAACAAACATAAAAATATAAGATCAAACAAACGTTCAGTTACAACAGTAGTTAGCCCTGTCGTAATTGGCAAGTTATTCCTTTGTTTTAACATTATCGGTCTTGCCAGTTCGCCAACACGCCCAGGAAGTAAGTTGTTCATCATAAAAGCTATGGCGGTAAAATGATAAGCCGGCCAAAACTTCAGTAGATGGACCTCGTTTACAATAACCTGCCAACGATATGCTCGAATTAAAAAGCTAATGCAATTGATAACAATAGCAATCATTACCCAAAAATAATTAATTGATAAAGAATAAGCCCATATGGATTGAAATGGGACATTCTTAAATGTGTAGTACAGAGCACCAATAGACAATAAAATGGCGATAACATAATAAAGCCTTTTCATTGCGACAATACCTGAAGAGTTTCAAAAATTTTTCTGGCATTATGAATGTCTTGATTGATTTGTGCAGATAAGGCATCAATAGATTCAAATTTTTTTTCACCTCGCAGCCGCTCTATAAAATTGACTCGAATTGTTTTGTCATAAAGGTCTCCTGAAAAGTCAAGCAGGTGAATTTCCAGAGTATATTGGTGATCATCAAATGTGGGTGAATAGCCAATATTGGCAACGCCTTGATGGTGCTTATCTTGAAGTTGGACATCAACGGCATAGACGCCATTCAATGGTTTCAGCTCATCAACAAGTTTGATATTGGCAGTAGGGAATCCCACCAGATGTCCCCCCCGATGCCTGCCGTGCTGAACAGTACCACGAACCTGATAATATCGACCCAGCATTTTTTTGGCCTGATCTAGATTTCCCGATGCCACAGCAGTTCGGATTGCAGTAGAACTGATACGTGTTTGTGATTGATGATCCACCCAGGGAACAATCTGTACTTCAAAGCCCAGTTTATCGCCATATTGTTGTAATAACTGGATATTGCCTTCACGTTTTTTGCCAAAGCAATAATCGTTTCCAATAATAATTGATTGTAGACCAATTCGATTGACCAAAATATCCTGAACAAACTGATGTGCAGAAATTTGAGCAAACTCATGATTAAATTGAACAACAATTAAGACATCCAGCCCCACCTGACTTAATAACTCCATTTTTTGATCATAAAGTGTAATCAAAGGGAATGGGCAACCATCAGGCTGAAGCACTTTCATTGGATGCGGCTCAAAAGTTATGGCTACAGGGGTACCATTGATTTGTTTAGCGGTTTCGATAACACGTTCAAACAAACGCTGATGTCCCAAATGAACACCATCGAAATTTCCAATTGTTAAAACAGCCCGTGTCAGGGGCGTATGTATATTTTCAATACCTTCAATTCGTTGCATATAAATCCACAATAAAATAAAATTTTTCTTGACAATTAAATTATTAAAGATTACATAACATAAAAACAATCAAAAAGCAATAGATATATGCCGAAGTGGCGGAATTGGTAGACGCGCTAGGTTCAGGGTCTAGTGAGGGTTCCCTCGTGGGAGTTCAAATCTCCCCTTCGGCATACTTTTTCATAATAAAGTCCCCTT
>Ga0272440_1000449_pt1 | contig 34890 bp, 32 predicted proteins | sample SSMMMBAug17_FD_192440 | JGI IMG/M metagenome (GOLD analysis project Ga0272440, IMG submission 192440) | Marine sediment archaeal communities from Little Sippewissett salt marsh, Falmouth, MA, United States - SSM-MMB-Aug17 | ecosystem: Environmental > Aquatic > Marine > Wetlands > Sediment ... | reverse complement strand
TACAAGTCAGTTCCTCTCTAAAAATCCTATCTTTAAATATGAGTTTAAAGGAATCGGAGCATCCGGTGACAAAGTAGAAATGGTTGCTGTTGACCGTAAAGGCAACACGCTTAAAGGGAAAGGGAAAATCAAGTAATTTTACTTGTTTCCTGCTATGTAGTGCATTTGCACTGCCATAGCGAATACTACAATGGAGTCACTAAGTGACAACATATAATCTATAAACCTCTTCAAATATTCATTACAACTGCACTCATTACGTAACAGACACACTATGTAGATTTGAAGTTAATATCAAAATGGGTAAACAATGACAGGTAGCGTTATACAACTTTTTACTACACAAGATAATGATCAAAAGACAAGAGTAATGCCAGATCAAATTTCAGTAGATGAACTTGGTGTACAAGGTGATAAATTTTATGCAAAAGACATAAATAGATCTATACTAATTGCCTCTATAGACAGCTATCAGCTCAGTAAAGAAAATGGTATAGAGCTGGAGTATGGTGCATTAGGAGAAAATATTTTAATTGATATTAATCCTTATAGTCTTTCATCTGGTGATATTATTACCATATCTGGGATAAAAATGAAGATTTCACAACACTGCACACTCTGTCAGGGGCTCTCTAATCTTAATAGTAAACTGCCTAAACTACTCAAAAATGACAGAGGAATATTTGTACAAGTTATAGAAAGTAGAAGCTCAACTATTAAATTGGGTGATGTAGTTACTATTTAAATTCATTAATTTACTTTATATAAAAATGATGCTAAAGTACTACCGATAAGATTAAAAATAAAGGACAAAACGTGAAAAAATTATATTCACTTCTCATGGCTGCATTTGTAGCACTCTCAATAGTTGGCTGTAATGCTAGCGAAACTGCACCAGCAAAACCAGAAAAAATTCAGAATGTTCAAGTATTCTCTGCAGCTAATGCAGAAGGTACTATTACTGCAAAAACAGTAGAAGCAGCTTTTGATGCAACTGGGCTAACAATTGCAGGTAATAATGATATGAATAAGCCATTTAGCTTAAGATTCAAAAAAACTCATTACAGTGTATATAATCTTGCTATGTTTAGCAATGCTCAACTTACACTTAAATTAATTAAAAAGTACCCAAATTTTGGTGCACTAACTCCACTTACTATGTCAATTTGGTCAGATGACAAAGCAAAAACCATGAATGTCTCTACTCTCAATATCCACGGAATGGCTAGAGCTACTGGTATACCAGTAAACGACCCTGACCTTATTGCTTATGCAGAACTTGTACACAAAGCACTTAAAAAAGCTATGCCTAATGGCGAATTTAAGAAACTTGATTATACAGTGAAATTTCCAAACAAAACTCTAGCTACTGACTTTGTTGTAGAACTTGACCTAGATGGTAACGATCCAGTAAGTTATGTTGAAGACTTTGAGGCTGAGTTTGAAGCTGAGTTAGAACCATTAGGATTCTTACTTCCAAACTATTCAAACCTACAAGAAGAGATATTTGATGATGCAGGATATACAGATGTATATGACTTCTATCATACATACTCTATCTGTAAATTTGATGTAATTTTCCCAGTATCTAAATTACATCCAGAAGCTGGTGCTTGGGCTCCTTGTTCTTTTTACATCTACAAAAAAAGTGATCAAGATACAATGCACATGGGATTCTTATCAGTTGAAAACTGGATTACAACACTTGACATAGAGGATGATGAATCTATAAAACCTCTTCGTGAAGCTCAAAAAATGATTGAAGATATTGTTCACAACATTACTGAGTAATACCTCTTCAAATGTACACCAATCTTTGGTGTACAACCCTTCTCTATCTTTTTGAACTATGCTAAGAGCGTTTATTGAAGCGTTCTTATTCTATTTCACAAGGAGTTATTTTATGATAAAAAATCTACTGCTATCACTTGCCTTAGTCTCTTCATCAATTTCGTTTGCCGTAGCTGATATAAATTTTCAACCAAGCTCAAATGACAAACTAGCTGTTGAGTATACTTTGGAGAGTACAAACTCAGATACTGATCAGAAATTTTTTGATTTTACAAAAAAACCACTTGCCAAAATAGGTTTTTTTGTAAATGATGCACACCATAATGTTAATAATGTTTACGAACAGCAAGTTGGCGAGACTTCACTAGAGCAGCTCTCATTCTCTTCACTTATCAATGATAATAAGGCAAGACCACTATTTAATATAGACCCTCGTCTTGGCGGTTTTACACCATTTAACCTTGTAATTTACAGAAAAAAAGATGATGGTAAAACTGTCATCACACACATCATGCCTGAGGCTGCTTTAGATATTTTACAAATCTCAAATCCTGATGTGCGTAAAAGTTTTGTCGAGATGTTTAAACCACTTGACAGTGCAATTGAAACAACTTTTAAAACAACAAAATCATACACAAAACTTCATGGCTATGCAAAAGATAGCATGATGACATTTGAACTTCCATTTGAAGAACCTGATGATATTGATGATTTTTTTGATGAGTTTCAAGAAGAGTTTGAGTCAGCATTTGAGACAAAAGGATATATTATTGCTGGTTTTTACAACATGAAGTATAGCCTCAACACAGAAGCAGATGTACTGTCTGATTTTGACCAATATGTTGTCTGGTCACTGTGTCACATTCCATTTTCCTACACCATCTTTGATGGCGAAAATCCACTTCCTAAAGCAGCAATGTTTGCCCCATGTTCAATGTATGTCTACATAAACAAAGGTGAAAATAAAATGCATATTGGTATGCCGACACTCGGTGCATGGGCAGCTGCACTTAACATTACAGATGAGAAAAAGCTAGCTAAAATCAATCAACTTGACACTGAAATTCCAGCGATTATTGAATCACTTGGTGGTATAAAAACTTACTAAGTCTTATGTAACGCATAAAGTACTACTTGTAGTACTTTGTTACACCCTCCATTGTTCTTCCCATATTTAAAAGTAACATATCTGCTACAACAAGTGATGCCATAGCCTCACATACAACCGTACCACGAACTGCTACACATGGGTCGTGTCTTCCTTTGAGTGAAAAATCGACCTCTTCATTTTGAGTTGTTAGAGTGTGTTGTTCTTGAAAGATGGATGGCGTAGGTTTAAAATAAACATGAAGGACAATATCGTCTCCATTGCTTATGCCACCGAGTATTCCTCCAGAGTGGTTAGTACTAAATCCATCTTTACGTATGGCATCATTATTTTTTGAGCCAAAACTACGGGAACTAAGAACACCATCTCCAATCTCAACAGCTTTTACAGCATTTAATCCCATCATAGCATCCGCTAAAACACCATCAAGTTTATAGTAAAGTGGCTCACCAAGTCCAACAGGAGCACCTTTTATAACAACTCTTGAAGCACCACCTACAGAGTCGTGTCTCTTTTTAGCTTCTAGAATTGCCTCTTTTTGCGCCTCTTCTTGTTTGGGGTCAAGTGCATATATAATACTACTTTTTGCATACTCATAATCATAGTTTTCAGAAAGAATGCCAGCTACTTCGCTAATGCCACTCATTACTTCAATGTCTAACTTTTTGAGCATAAGCTTTGCAATAGCTCCAGCTGCAACACGTGCTGCAGTCTCACGAGCTGAGCTACGTCCGCCACCCCTATAGTCACGAATACCGTATTTATGAAAGTATGTGAAGTCAGCATGCCCTGGTCGAAAAATGTCTTTTATATTAGAGTAGTCTTTAGATTTTTGATTTGTATTATAAATTATCATGGCAATTGGTGTTCCAGTGCTTACACCCTCAAATACACCGCTTAAAATCTCTACCGCATCTGCCTCTTTTCGCGCAGTCTCAAATTCACTCTTTCCAGGCTTTCTTCTGTCTAGTTCACTCTGAATATATGCCTCATCAATTTTTAAACCCGCAGGAACACCATCAAGGATGCACCCTAAAGCCTTCCCATGTGACTCACCAAATGTACTAAAACGTAATCTCTCTCCAAAACTATTCACTATGCTTCCTTTGCTAGCTGTTTTACAACCTCTTCGGCTGCTTTTTGCTGTGCTACCTTTTTACTTTTTCCTAAGGCCCTTGCATACTCTTTGCCCTCTATGAAGACACCAACTTCAAACTCTTTTTTATGGTCAGGTCCGCGACTTGCTAGAACTTTATACTCTGGTGTTACTCCATGTGTTGCTTGTGTAATCTCTTGGAGAGTTGTTTTAAAGTCTCTAAAGAGCGAATCAAGAGATATCTCATCATAATTACTCTCAAGTAGTGTTATGACTACCTCTTGAACCTTTTGTAAACCAGCTTCTAAATACATAGCGCCAATAAGAGCTTCAAAAGCATTTGAAAGCAGAGAGGACTTCTCTCTGCCACCATTATTCTCTTCTGCATTTGAGAGTAAAATGTACTCTCCAAGCCCTAGGTACCTAGCAAGTTTTGCAAATCCGGTTTCATTTACTAAGGAAGCACGAATTTTAGAGAGTTTTCCCTCATTGGATTTACGAAACTTTGTAAAAAGGTACTCTCCTACAATTAAATCGAGTACTGCATCCCCTAAAAACTCCAGACGCTCGTTATCGTAGGGCTGCTTGTAACTTTTGTGTGTCAGCGCTTCGATAATAAACTCTTTGTTTAAAAAACTATATCCTAGCTTCTCCTCTAAGGAGGCTATCTCTTTTGCCATTTTCTTTTCCTATTGTAGTGAATCTTTCATTTTTTGTGCAGCGTCTCTAGCAAGTCTGTCACAACGCTCATTCTCTTCATGCCCATCATGCCCTCTTACCCAAGTTGCTTTAATTTTATGCGGTTTTGAGACCTCTATGTACTCTTGCCACAGGTCTGGATTTTTAACCTTTTTAAACTCTTTTGCCACCCAGCCATCAAGCCACTCTGTAATCCCTTTGACAACGTAAGAAGAGTCAGAAATTATCTCCACATCACAAGGCTCTCTGAGTACTCTTAAACCCTCTATAACTCCTAAGAGCTCCATACGGTTATTCGTTGTATTTGCAAAAGCGCCACTGAGCTCTCGCTCATTTGTACCATAACGCAAAACAACCCCATAGCCACCAGGTCCAGGATTGCCTAAAGAGCTGCCATCACTGAAAAGAGTTATTTTCTTCACCAAAATCCTTGTGATAATCGCGCACTAACGTAAACTCAACTTTAGCACTCCCAATAGCATGACAAGCAGAGCATCTATGAAACGAAAATGGAAACGTAAGCTTACACTTGTCACACACATATTCAAAAGAAAGTGTTGCATTTGAAGCCTTACGTAAAGCAATGAGTACATCAAATGCAAAAACACTACTAGAACTTGTAAGAGCAAAGTCACCTCTTGCACTATAAAGCTCACGAAGGTACGCATTTTTTGAAATTATATCAAAATCTAGACTCTCCTCTGGAAGCTGCCAAAAGATATCTGTAAGTAGTTCACTTTGTGAACTGTCAAAACTCCTCCACGCAAGGGATGGATTTGTTCTAAAAATATAATCAAATATAAGATGCGTTAACTCATGAGATGCTTCATATATCGCTAAAAGTTTCTCTGCTTTTTCTTGTGCTGTCTTCTCTGGTTCAGCGAGTGTAATGAGAACTTGTAGATAAGTCTTCACCTTGCTTACACTCTCACCTAACTCCTCCAAAGGCTCTAAGACATCAAGCGCAGCTTTATAGTCTCGCATCTGCTCGTAAATAAGTACAAGATAGTGTAGTGCTTGCGGTGTTCTAGGGTTTTTTTTAAGTAGCTGCAGAAAAATCTGTTTTGAACGCTCTAAAAACCCAGCCTTGAAGTATGTCTTACCAAGTAAAAAGAGGGTCTCTTTTGTGTTTAAACTGCCAACTTTGAGAATCTCATTGTATATCTCAATAGCTTTTTCATAATCCCCTCTTTTAAAGTATGCATCTGCAAGAAGCAGCCATGACTTCTCTGAGAGCTCTCCTCCTGAAATAAGTGTTGTGAGCTCATCTTTTGAGGGAAGTGTTTGAAACTGTCTTAAAAAAGTATCGAGATATTTTGAGTCTTCTTGACGCTTATATCTGCTCCACCAGTAGGAAAAAAAAGTGATAATAAAAATAATAACAAAAAAAACAATTATTGAAAAAAGGGGGTCGCGAAACTCTATAAAAAAGGTGTTCATTAGTCGTAAACCACTACGGCATAGTCCTCTTTAAGTCTGTAAAATCGTGAATCCGGTGTAATCTCAAGATCTTTGAGTCTCCCAAGTTGAATGAGTGAGTCTTTTGAGAGTGTTATACCATTCTCTTTAAAAAACTTTCTAATGTTTACAAACTTTACATCTGCAACAAACTTATACTCAAACTCTTTATGCAAACGCATCTTATCGTAAGAAAATATGTGTTCATTGACATGTAACTGATCTGAAGCATACTTAATTGGAAGATAACCGGAGAGGTCTGTGAGTATCTCTTGAACATGCAGATGTTTTTGTGGAAGTGTGTCTTTTTTTAAAAAGACATACTTGTTGTTAAGTTTCATACTCTGTGTGCTCTTCCAGTACTTATAAGCTGGATTTGAGACTCCGAGTTTTTGTGAAACTTCACGCCAAAGCCAAAAGGAGTTAAGTCTGTTTGGCAGTAGTTGTGACATAAAAACCTCCTTTTGTATCTTTGTTTTTCTTAATTATATACTCTTTGACTTCACGAAGCCCTTAATAAGTTCTCTATAGGGCTATATTTGCAACATCACTATAAGTGCTGCACTAAAAGCCAACTGTAGTGCAAATAGTAATGAAGATACTTTAAAGGCAGTTCCTGCTGACTTTACAATAGTTCCAAAATGAATCATTAGCCCAATAGCACTCATCGCTATAAGTGTAATATATTCACTTATAGAAGCTATAGCTGTCTCAACCTCTTTAGGAAGCACTCCAAGAGATGCAAGAACAGAAAAGAATATAAACCAAAGAATAAAAGATGGTATGCCAATCTTTGCTTTTTCAACTGACTCCTCTGGATTTTTCTTCTCTTCCTTACTCACAACATATATAAGTATGAGCACAAGAGGAGCAAGAAGCAGTACTCTTCCCATCTTTACAACCGTTGCGTAGTGCCCTGACTCATCAGAGATACTAAAACCTGCAGCAACTGCTTGACCGACTGCTTGGAGTGTATTACCGGTAAATACACCTGATTCTATATTTGTAAAACCTAAAGAGTGAGCCAAAAATGGTGCTAAAAATATACCAACTGTTCCCATAAGGTTTACTAGTGCTATACTTACGCCAATATCATTACTATTTACTTTTGCAATACCCGCAGTCGCAGCAATCGCCGAGCTTCCACAAACACCATTTCCTATACCTATCATCAAAGCAAGTTTTGAATTAAGCTTAAAGAGTTTCCCTAAAAGAACACCCATAAAGATAGTAAAAACCATACCCAAAACTATGATGAGTATAGTCTTAAATCCTAAGTTTGCCAGCATGGTAAAATTGAGGTTAATTCCCATAAGTGCAATTGCAAACATCAACAGATCTTTCTCTGCAAACTTTACACCACTTTTGTAATGAGACCCATCACCATGAAAAGTTGTATAAAAATAGTTCCCAACAATCATTCCAAGAATAATAGCAACCGTTGCCGTACTAAAAGATATAAAATGCGTGATAATAGATGCAACAATAGCTACAGCAATACTCGCAAGTAAACCTCTCGTATGTTTTTTATATTTAGATATGCGTAACATCCAAATCCTTCTAGTCTTTCATAATTTCAAATAAAAGAAATTATACCAAAATGTTATTTGACTTCTATTTCCAACAATAATTTTACAAACTCCTCGTCGCCATCCTCGAGAATCTGCAACTCTTTACGCTCTACTCTACTCTGCTCAAGCATCTTCTCTTCTACCAAATAACTCACAATAGCATCTGCTCTTTGGCGCGCAAGGGTCTCAAGCTGTGCTTGTGTGATACTCTGCATATCTCTACAAAGCTTTATAAGCTCTTTGTTATACGTACGCTCATACTTGTTCGTATCTTTATACTGCTCTTGGAGTCTCTTACGTAAGGCTTCTAAATCTTTAGCATCTTTTTGCTCACCATAAATCTCTTCAAGCATATCAATAGTCATAATACTCTCATGATCTTGGATGTTTTTAACTCCACTCTTTGTAACAACAAGCGCAATGAGCTTTTGCATTTGAAGCGCCTCTGTATCCTTACGTAAGGCGTACTCAGGTGCAACTGCAAGGCTGATTTTTGGCTTCTTTTGCATAAGAGTTATAAGCGTGTCAAGCTTCTCTCTTTGTGGTGGTGCGATAAGCGCACTCCCTGGATCAAAAGCAATAAACTCTAAATCATCGCCATCTATACCAAGGGCGGCACCTAAAAACTTAAATGGTGACGTTACCGCTTTAGTAATGAGTGTGCCAAAAGCCTTGAGTACAACTTGTCCGTACTTAAAGTCAGGTTCATCCAAATTTCCCTCAACTGGCATATCTATATCTATAACCCCTTCGCTATCCTCTAAAAGACCTATAACAAAGCCCAAAGGCAAGACTGTAACATTTTCATCTTCACTCTCTTTTCCTAGTTGTATCTGCTCTATTACAAGAGAGTTACTTCCTAAAAGTTCTGAATCGACAATGTCATAACCAAGATCCAAATAGAGCTTTCCAGAGTCAATTTCATGTCCTGCAAAAGTAAGACTATAGCCACTAAAAGAGTTGAGACTCAAGTTTTTAAAGTTAAAGTCTAAGTCTGTATATGCCTTAGGGTTTGCACTATCTACACTCCCTTTGAGACGTGTTGAAGCATACTTATCTACCTCTCCTGAGATGTCAACATAACTCGTCTCACCAGCACTGTTTGAGAGAGCATACATAGACCCCGCTAAATCATGAATATTTGTGACAAACTTTATTGGAATAGAATAATCAGCGAACTTTGCACTTCCGGAGTTTACATCTATACGTGCTATCCTGTAAGGAAAAGGATCTTTTTGTGTTACATTTGTATCGCTTTGGATCTCTGTTGTATTTGTATCTTTGTGTTTTTGTAATTTAGAGAAATTGAGCGTTTTATTTTCATCAATACTTGCATCAACATAAAAAGAGTCAACACTGACCTCATCGACATAGAGTCTATCTGGTAAAAGCTCTAATGTATAACTAGGAACTCTTAGCTGGCCTAAAGAGAGCAGCTGAGTGTTTTGTAGTGTTTCATTTACAAAGAGTGACTCAAGCTTCATAGAACCTTGTACTTGCAAGTCCGGTTTTGTCTGGCTTTTTGCATAAGTAGTTTTTCCTTTTACAGAGACTCGCCCATCTGTTAATGCTACAAATGCCTGCTCTTGAATGTATGGATTGAGCGCTTTAAGTGAGATATTTTTAAGTGCAAAGCTCCCTTTTTGAGTAAGTGGCTCTTGTCTTACTTTACCCTGAGCTGCAAGGTTCCCTTTGCTAGCTAGCTGCATAGAGAGGGTGTAGTCTATCCACTCGCTTTTACTACTCGAAATATTGTACACATTTGCAAAAATATTTTTAACACCATTTTTAGCAGGCTTTTCTAAAGAGTTGTCTCTAAAGTTAAGCGCTGCTTTATTTATAGCAAAATGCTTCAGCTTAAACTCATATCCAGACTCCTCTTGAGCTTTAGCCTCTTGTTTTGATGGCTCAAATTTACTCTCTTTTGCAAGCACAAGCTCGTCTATATTGAGTTTACTCTTTGACTCTTTAACTACATTTGCATAGAGCTCATTAAGTGTTATATTTTCAACGCTTACGTAACGCTTGCTTGTGTCAGCATCTATACCAAGAACAGATAGGTTTGCAAAACCACTTAAGCTCTCTTTGGTAGATGCTTTTTTGAGTGCTAGCTTATTTAAGACTACATTAGCATCATAGACTCTACTTGTAAGCGCATCATCTTGCATAAGTATGTGCGTATTTGCATTAAAGTTGAGTTTTGCATCTGCCAAAGAGAGGTCAAACTTTTTCAGCGCTTTTTTTGCTGTATCTTCTATGTAAGGATTAAAGTGTGTTATGTCTATCGCCCCACAGTTGATATAACTCTCCACATTAAGCTCTTTATGTGCAAGAACTCCTTGTGAACTACAGTTACCACTCTTATTGATTTTAAAAGAGAGATTGTATGCAAAAGGATTCTCCCCAAGCAGTGTGATGTTTTGGGCCGCTAGCGTAAACTCCTCTATGCTACTTGTGACATTTGGTTGTATAAATGTGTCATTAAAAATGAGCGCTATATTCTCTAAATAGAGATTACTCACAAGCAGATCCCACGGTTTACTTTGTACACTTTCGTTATTTTCAACACTCTGCTTACGTAAGCTCTCAGAACTCTTGGACTCACTTCCCTCTACTCTTACGTAACGGCTCCAATCAATGCTTCCATCAGACTCTCTTTGCGCTACAAGACGAAGACCATTTAAAGCAATTTTTCCAACATGTACTTTTTGTTTTAGTGGCTCTATAGTTGTTTGTGAGACAGTTAAATTGTTAATGTTGAGTACATCTGAAAATGACTCTTTTGGTTTTATACGTAACTTTGCAACACCAAGCTCAAAATTACTCAGTTTTGTAGCGTTTATCTCTGCAAGTGTAAAACTATAATCTGTATGAAACGATATTTTTCCATCAGCTACTTCAAGAGAGAGCATATCACGAATGTACTTCCACTCTGTATAGAGCTTACTCGCTTCAAAGTTGAAACTCCCATCTGCTTTGAAGTTTTGAAGTGAAGAGATGTTGCTTTTAAAATCTACAAAGCCTCCATCACCAAGGGTCGTATAAAAGCGAATTTTTGTCTGGAGTGGAGCACTCTCATCCGTATCAGCATCTAAAAGCGCGACGCCAATATTGTGAAAGTCAAAATAAAAAGGCTCCTTAAGTGTGTAGTCCTCATAATGCATCTCACCTGCGACAATGCTCACCTCATCAACAATAATTCTTAGAAGGCTAATACTCTCATTGCTCTCTTGCTTAGGAGCCTCAGACTGCTTAAGAAGACCCTGTAGATTTATCTGCTTGTTTGCATCATACACTACTAAAAGCTCAGGCTCCACTAAAGAGAGTTTTGCAATGTGAATAGCACCATAAAAGAGTGAGTAAAGCTCAACATCTAACTCCAAGGCTTTAAAGTGCAGCAGCTCTTCATCTTTGAGGTTACGTAAGCGTACTCCTTCGAGTGAGACTTTCATTAAAAAAGGATTGATGTAGAGTGACTCTACTGCTACAGTGGCATTGAGCTGTTGGGCAACTGCTTTTTCAATCTGTGGTTTTAAAACAAGCGGCAGAACTATAAAGCCTAAAATGGCATAAACAAGAAGTGTATAAAAGAGGATTTTTTTAAATGGTAAGGACACGATAGACTCTCCAAGCGTATTGGAGAGAGTGTATCGTTTTTTGTGTTAAAAAATTATTTAGCAGCTTTGAGAATAGACTCTTTTGGAAAGATAAATGTCGAGTTTCTCAGAACCGAAATTTTCTCACTTTTCTTCCCATCTTTGTCAAGTGCGTAAGCATGAATCACAATCGGAATAACCGTATCATGTCTTGCGTCTGAAACAAGTACATCTGTTGTTGTAAGTGTTACAATTTTTTTCTTCTTCGTTCCTGGTGTTGCAAGGAAAGGCTTCGATGGTTTCGCAATCTCAATTTTCCCTTTAATGTCCGCAGGTGCTTGAATATCAAAGTAATACTGCATTGGCTCATTTTGTGTGTTTTGTAGTAAAAACACATAGGAGTTGTCTACTTTTACTTTTCCATCAGGAAGTAGTTTTGTAGAGTAAAGACGCGTCTCTTTGTTAATGTTTAAAAGCATATGCTCTTTTGTGCTTCCCATCATTCCTAAGATAATAGAGATAACTACTAAAAGTGCACCATATGCAAGTACTTTTGGACGGAAAAAGTTTGTTTTTCCTTTTTGGTCAATAATCTCATAATCACTCGACCATGTTACAAGAGAAGGCTTACCTAGTTTACCCATAACAGTTGTACAGGCATCTACACACTCAAGACAGTTAATACACTCTAACTGGAGTCCTTGACGAATGTCGATGTGCGTTGGACACACTGTTACACACGACTCACAAGTAGTACACTCAGCAGCGGGCTCAAATGCTTGTAACTCTTTTTGTTTTGTAAATTTTTTCTCGTGACCCTCATAGATGTCACCACCACGATGCGTATTGTAAAGCGCCATAACTGTATGCTCATCATACAATACTGACTGCACACGTGAGTACGGACACACATAAACACAGAAGTTCTCTTTTAAGAAAACAATGTCATAAATCAAAAATGCTGCAACACCGATGAGAAAACCTATCATAGTCATATGCTCACCAGGATTTTGAATGTAAGCAAAAAAGTCAGCCGGTGGAATGAAGTACCACAAAAAGTCAGCCGCTGCAATAAATGCTAAAAGCGTCCATAGGGCAACTGCAACAACTTTTTTGACCTTATTTTCAGGTTTACTCATATCAGGCTCTTGCTGTTTGTTTTTGATTCTCTTACGTAAGCCTAATAGTTTTGTCTCAATAAAGTCTCTGTATATAACACGAAATACTGTCTGCGGACATACCCATCCACAAAAAACACGTCCGCCAACCACTGTCATACCAAAGATACCCAAGAACAAAAGCATCAGTAAAAACGGCATTAAGTAGAGCTCCTGCATATCAAACTGGATAAAAGCAAGATGCAATTTCATCTTGTCAAAACTCAGTAAGAAAAATTGGTTTCCATCAATAGTAATCCACGGCAGACCTAGTGCAACTATTGTTGCGATTGCATAAACTACATAACGTTTATATCTCCAAGGTGTAGGTATTGCTATACCCTTAACATTTTCACTCATAACGATTCTCCTATCTATTTTGGACACTCTATCGTGTCTATTACTTGTTTTTCAGCATCTGCTTTTATCTCATACATTAAAGAGCCAAATGCTATCTCTTTTAGCTCACGCGACTCAATGTAATCTTTAAGAGAACTTCTACTCACACTAAGCAGGCGTGCCATCTCACTCACACTTTTTTCTTCTTTAAGATACTGCAATATCTCATTGATATAGACATCAAACTTAGAGCTGGATTTGCTCCCTTTTGGTCTGCCTATTGCTTTTTTAGACTCCTCTTGTAGCGTCTGTCGTAGCTGATCCATAAGACCCAGCGTCAACATTGCGCTGCTCTCTTGTGTCATTATAACAGATTGCTTAATAAAATGTACCTGAAACTCATTCTTAAGCAAACATGAAAACATTTGAATTAAATCTTCCATGTTTGTAGTAAGTACCCATACATCATACACCAAGAGCGTTGCACGCTTACGTGATTGAAAATATTGCGTTATGTGCGTGCGATCTTGTAAAGTCTTGTTTTGCGAAGTGTGATCCACAAATTCATCATCAATAATAAGATCATTGGCTCTAGCATAAGAGTTTATATGCTGTAGCTGTTCATGCACAGCCACAAAATTTTTATCTGGTCGAATATATGCTACTGTCATTAACGGTTAAACCTCCCTTATTATTGAATTTCATCGTCATTGTAGCAATATTGACGATGAAAGTCAACAATTATTTTTGTTATTTCGTCATTTTATGTATATTTTCTCTCTTTTTACTTAAGTTACATAACTATTTATTCTCATCACAGTGGGCTTTATGCTCAAGTTTGTTAAAATATTTCTTCTTAATTTCAATCATATAAAGTTAACAAATGACGACAAAAGAATACATACTCGAAACAATTAAAAAACGACCACTCATTATTGATGGCGCTATGGGAACACAGCTCCAGCAGCGTGATGACAAGATTCCCAAAGAGGCCTGGCAAGGCAATGAGGGGTGTAACGAACTTCTTAACGTCACTGCTCCTGATATTATGGAAGAGATATTCAACGCTTACCTTACAGCAGGAGCCGACCTCATTACTACAAATACTTTTGGTTCATTTGCCTGGGTACTTGATGAGTATGGCATAGGAAATAGAGCGTATGAGCTTACAAAAGCTGGTGCCCAGACTGTTAAGAGAAAGTGTCTGGAGTTCTCAACTCCAGAGCATCCACGCTTTTGTCTAGGCTCAATTGGTCCAGGAACCAAACTCCCTTCACTTGGTCACATCACATATGATGAAATGTATGCTGGTTATACTGAGTTTTGTTTAGCACTCATTGATGGTGGGGTTGATATCTTTTTACTAGAGACTGCCCAAGATCCACTCCAGATAAAAGCAGCACTCCATGCATGTCAGGAAGCAAACAGACAAAGAGCTACAGAAATTCCTATAATGGTCTCAGTAACCATCGAGCTGAGTGGTACGATGCTCATTGGAACAGATGCCGCAACTATTGCTACTATTTTAGAACCTTTTGATATCTTAAGCCTTGGTTTTAACTGTGGTACAGGCCCTGAGCAAGTTTTAAAACATGTAAAAACTCTCAGTGAACTTTGGCACAAGCCTATCTCCGTACATGCAAATGCTGGTCTTCCGCAAAACCGTGGAGGCTATACCTACTACCCTATGGGTCCAGATGAGTTTGTTGCCCAACAAAAAAAGTTTTTAGAGTATGATGGAGTATCTTTTTTAGGTGGTTGTTGCGGAACTACTCCGCAACACATTCGTGCCCTTGTAAATGAAGTCACATCCATACAGCCTAAAGCACCAAGTGGGTCACACCCAACTTCCATCGCTTCACTCTTTAACACCGTACCACTTATGCAAGAGCCCGCCCCTTTACTTGTTGGAGAGCGAAGCAATGCAACTGGTTCAAAAGCATTTCGTGAACTGCTTTTAGATGAAAACTATGAGGGAACACTAAGCGTTGCGCAAGAGCAAGTAAGAGCTGGAGCTCACGTTTTAGATGTCAATGTCGGTTTTGCAGGTCGTGATGAGACAAAAGATATGAATGCAGTTATGTCTATGTACGCACAAAAGATAGCCCTGCCACTTATGCCAGACTCTACACAAGTTACAGGACTTGAAACATCTCTGAAGCACATAGGTGGTAAACCAATCCTAAACTCTGTAAACCTTGAAGATGGAGAAGAGAAGTTTGATGCTGTTTGTGCACTTGCTAAAAAGTATGGTGCTTCACTTGTTTGTCTGACGATAGATGAAGTTGGAATGGCAAAGAGTGTAGAAGATAAGGTAAAAGTTGCAGAGCGTATCATTGATTTGGCAACAAATCGTCATGGCATCAAAAAAGAGGACTTAGTTTTTGATGTACTCACCTTTACTCTTGGAAGCGGTGATGAAGAGTACTATGATGCTGGTATTAACACCATTGAAGCTATTCGCCAACTTAGAGAAAAACATCCTGAAGTTGGAGCTATTTTAGGGCTTTCAAATATCTCTTTTGGTTTAGATAAAGATGCGCGTCCATATCTTAACTCAATGTTTTTACATCACTGTGTTCAAGCTGGACTTACTTCAGTTATTATAAACGTCAAACACATTATCCCTCTTAACAAAATCTCTAAAGAGGATCAAGAGATATGTGATGATCTCATCTTTAACCGTAAACCAAATGGTCAAGCACTCTTTAACTTCATAGAGCACTTCTCAAAAAAAGAGGCAGTGGACAGTGATGCAGTAGATGAAGCCTACCTAGCTATGAATGATGAGGAGAAAATAGCAAAACTCCTCATGGATGGAGATAAAGAGCGTATGATACCTCTTGTTGAAGAGGTGCGTCACAAAATTGCTCCAGAAGTCATTGTCAATGAGATTCTCATAGATGCAATGAAAGTGGTCGGAGAACTCTTTGGTTCAGGGCAGATGCAACTTCCGTTTGTACTGCAGAGTGCAGAGACTATGAAAAAAACAGTGGACTACCTCAACCCACACTTGCCAAAAGTTGACAAAGCAGTTGACACAAGACTCATACTTGGAACAGTAAAAGGGGATGTGCATGATGTTGGAAAAAACCTTGTTGACATCATTCTCTCCAACAACGGCTACAAAGTCATCAATCTTGGTATAAAAGTTGAGCTTGATACATTTTTAGAGACTCTAGAGAGTTCAAATGCTCATGCACTTGGAATGAGTGGTCTACTTGTAAAATCAACCCAGGTAATGCTTGAAAACCTTAACACCCTTCAAGAAAAAGGGATTAAGATTCCTATTTTACTTGGCGGAGCAGCACTAACACGCTCTTTCATCGATGATTTTTGTCGTCCAGCTTATGATGGTCCAATCTTTTACTGTAAGGATGCTTTTGATGGTGTAACAGCTATGAGCCGCATTGAGGCTGGAAACTTTGACACAAATCTACACCCAGATGCCCCAGAAGTTGAAACTAAAGAGAAAAAAGAGGTCATCATCCCTCCATTTGAAGAACTTACTATGCCTTCACGTGATGTTACTGTTCCAACCCCACCATTTTGGGGTAGACGTGAAATGAAACTCACAGAGCAGCAGATAGAGATGGCTTTTGAATGGATAAACCATAAGATTCTTTTCAAGTCACGCTGGGGATACAGTTCCAAAGGAATGAGCAAAGAGGCGTATGAGAAACAACTTGATGAAGTTGTTTGGCCAGCATATGAGAGACTCAAGTCCGAGTTTTTAGAGAAAAAACTCTTTGAGCCTACCATCATCTACGGATACTGGCCTTGTCGTAGTGATGACAATCGACTTCTCATATTTGATGAGAGTGAAGGGTATCACAATGAGAGCCAGGTAAACAAAGACTCACTCTCCTTACGTAAGGGCAAAGCCATAAAAGAGTTTAGCTTTCCAAGACAAAGCAAAAAACCTCATAGAGCACTTAGTGACTTCTTTCACTCAGAGCGTGATGATGTCATAGCTCTAACTTGTGTGAGTGCAGGAAGTAAAATTAGTGATGCTGAAAAACTCATTTATGATGCTGGTAACTATACAGAGTACTACCAGTTTCATGGTTTAGGAGTTGAGCTTGCTGAAGCACTTGCGGAGATTGTCCATAAACAAATAAGACTTGATTTAAACATATCAGAGGGAGAGGGAAGTAGTATTAGCGATGTACAGATGAACAAGTACCAAGGGAGTCGTTACTCGTTTGGTTATGCAGCCTGCCCAGACCTTGAGCTCAATCGTCCGCTTTTTGATCTGCTTAAGCCTGAAGAGTTTGGTATTGAGCTAAGTGAAACTTTTCAAATTCACCCAGAACAATCGACTTCTGCACTTGTAGTCTACCACCCTAACGCTACTTACTACAATGTATAAGCAGTAGAAGAGGATTAACGCCTTCTGTAGCTCAGTGCCTCTAAGAGGTGCGCTTTTTCTATAAGCTCACTTCTTTCTAAGTCAGCTATAGTTCTAGCTACCTTTTGTACCTTTTTAATGCTTCTAAAACTCAAAGCAAAGTTTTGTATGGCCTTTTCTAAAATAGTCTCCGCTTCACTACTGAGTTTACAGTACTGCTCTACTTCGGCATCACTCATTTTAGCATTAAAGCTTTTTTGACCTCTACTCTTTGCAAATATATTTGCTTCAAGAACTAGTTTATGCATCTCTTTTGAAGATATGGAGGCTTTATCATCTGCACGTACATTTTGCATAGTGACATGGAGATCTATTCTATCTAAAAATGGCTCGCTCAGACGATTCTTGTACTTTTGAATATCAAGCTCATTACATCTACACTCTTTTGCCTCATTTAGTAAGTTCCCACAAGGACATGGGTTCATAGCTCCAACAAACAAAAAGTTAGCCGCATAGACTGACTTTTGACTCACACGTGAAATACGAATCTGATTATCTTGCATAGGCTCTCTGAGGGATTCTAAGATACTTTTAGAAAAATGTGGTAACTCATCGAAGAAGAGTATACCGTTGTTGGCGATAGAGACATCACCTATCTTAGCGCTACTTCCAGATCCTCCACCAAGTACACTAGCAGGTGTAGCTGAACAGTGCGTGACAGTCATCCCTCTACGGGGTATAAAATCAACCTCTTTGGCTTCAAGTGCTTGAATTTTTGCTTTATCCAGTATTTCAGCAGTAGTCATAGCTGGTAAGATGTAGCGTAGTCTTGAAGCTATCATGCTCTTTCCACAACCAGGGCTCCCTTCTAAAACCATGTTATGAAACCCTGTAGCACTAATAAGGGCTGCGCGCTTTGCCACCTCTTGACCTTTAACATCTAAAAAGTCCTCATCATACTGCTTTATGTAATAGTACTTTTGCCCTGCTATTTCATAATGAGGATACGCCGACTCTTGAGTTTGCAGACTGGCAGAAAGCTGGGCATCACTTTGTAAAAGCTCTGTCGCTCCACTCAGTGTGTCAACTCCGTAAAAAGCAACATTTGGAATCATAGAGAGTTTAGCAAGTGCACCTTTTGGGACTATTGCTTTTTTTATGAGCCCTTGATTTGCTAGTGATAAGATGAGAGGATAGATAAGATAAGACTCTTTCACAGAACCATCGAGTCCCAACTCACCAAAAACAAACCACTCTGAAAAATCTTTTTTTGATTCACTTAGAACTATTAACAGTGCAACACCCAAGTCAAACTGACTTCCATTTTTTGTTAAGTCAGTTGGAGCGAGTAAGGCTGAGACACGTTTAGGAGGGAACTTGTACTCTGAGCTCAGAAGTGCAGACTTTATCTTCTCACGAGACTTCTCTATGTTAGAATTTGCACCTATAATAGTAAAAGAGGGAAGCCCTTTAGTAAGTGTTACCTCAACATCTACAATTTTAGCGTCTAAACCCTCATAAGTAGCACACTTCAAGCTTTTCATAATTTCCGCCTTATTAAAAGTGTAAATATGATAGCAAAAAACAATAAAATTGTTATTTTTAATGACAAATTGTCAAATTATTTTGAAGACTTTCTCTCTTTTTGCATACGCTTGTACTCTTTTTCAAACTTTTTACGTCGAGAGTATGAAAGTTTATCAATGAATAAAATACCCTCTAAATGATCCATCTCATGCTGAATAGCGATGCTTAACAGCCCATCAGCTTCAAGTTTTTGCGTGTTACCTTCTCTGTCTTGATAACTTAGTATAAGTTTTTCATAACGACTTACATCTTCGTAAAACTTAGGAACACTCAAACATCCCTCTTGGTAAACAGTCTCACCCTCTTTATGCGTTATAACAGGGTTAATAATCTCTAAAAGGTTCTCATCTGGCTGCTCACCATCTTCATTGGGTATATTTAAAATAAGTGCACGAATAGGATGCGCTACTTGAATTGCTGCTAAACCTATACCATTTGTCTCAAGCATTAATGGATACATAGCGTCAAGAAGTTCATGAAGTTTTGAATCAAAAGAGGTAACCTCTTGCGATATCTCGCGAAGTCTTTTATCTGGATATTCAACTATAGATAGTTGCATATACTTACTCCTTACTCTCTTGTTGAAACAGCATAATCTAAATTTTTATTTAAATACGCTTTTTCAATACCATCAAGTGCACTCACTATAGTCTCCTCAACAGAATGTATCGCTGTAATATCTGTAATACCTATAGATATCTTGAGTTGTATCTCTCTGTCAGCTAAAAAGAAATTTGAATTTGAAACAAGATATGAAAGTCTTTCACTTGCTTTTTTAGCACTTGCTATATCTGTATGTTTCAAAAGCATAGAAAAGACACCATTACCATAATGAGAGACGACATCACTTCTTCGTGATGTTTTCAATAGCAACCGCGCTATAGTACGTGTCATAAGCAAAATGGCTTTTTCATTCTTTACACTCGCTTTTAAATCACGAGAAAGCTCTATCATGATGAGTGAACTTTTATGGTTGAATTTATTTATTAGCCCTATCTCTTGCTCTATTTTTGTAAGTAAATAGCGCTTGTTATAGACACCATACTGGTTATCAAAAATTGTCTCATTCTCAACATTTCTAACAATTTTTGCCGTCTCTTCATAAACGCTTTTCATCTGTGCACTTTGTGTCTTTACAATAACATTTAGCTTTGTTACATCACCCTCTAGTGCAGCGATTAACTCAAGTGCTTCTTTTGCTTGAATATCTTTAGATAGCTCCTCTTTGCGCTTTTCTAAAATCTTATTCATAAGTGACATATTTTTATAAAGAGTAGCTGTCGCAGTCAAAATACTCTTTATAGAACTAAATCCTTGTTTAAGACTCTGTTCAAGCTCTATAGTTTTTTCAGCATCATTACTCTCTTCAAGCTCAAGCATTGAAGCTATCTGTTTTTGTAAGTTTTCACTCTTCTCTTCTAAAAGTCTGTCAAAATAAAGAGAAAAATTGTTTGGTGTAGGCGGAAGATTATCCGCCACCAAAGAGTTTAAAACCTCTTTTGCGTAAAGTTCGACATCACTCGATGGGGTATCCATATCTAGAGCTTTCATCATAGAATTGTCATTTGACACTTCCTCAAAATCTTCATCAAGATTTCTACGACTTCTACCTCTAAGTTTTCCAGACATCGTTAATCCTTACTCTTTATCGTTCTTTACCAAAACTTCATCGATCATACCGTATTTTTGGGCTTCAGCTGCACTCATAAAATTATCACGATCTGTATCTTTCTCAACAACTTTAACATCTTGACCTGTATTTGCAGCCAAAATCTCATTGAGCTCTTTTTTCATACGAAGAATCTCTTCTGCCTGAATTGCAATATCTGTAGCCTGCCCTTGAGCACCCCCAAGTGGTTGATGAATCATAATACGAGCATGCGGAAGAGCATAACGCTTCCCTTTTTCACCGCTTGAAAGTAAAAATGCCCCCATAGATGCAGCTTGGCCAATACATATTGTTGCGACATTAGGACGAATATAGTTCATAGTGTCATAAATCGCCATACCTGCAGTTACAACACCACCTGGAGAGTTGATATAAAAATAGATATCTTTCTCTGGATCTTCAGCTTCAAGAAAAAGAAACTGTGCAACTATTGTAGATGCAACTTGGTCATTCACCTCACCGCTCAACATAACTATTCTATCTTTTAAAAGACGAGAGTAGATATCATAAGAGCGTTCACCACGTCCCGTTTTCTCTACTACGTAAGGAATATAACTCATAATCTTGTTACGCTATTTTTTCATTAAGAAGACCAGAGAGTACTCTATCTTCTACCATTGACATCTGAATTGCTGGAAGGTATCCTGCATTTTTGTAATGGTCATATGCTTTTTTAGGATCTTGCCCCATCTGCATTGCCTCATAATAGATTGTCTGCATAATCTCTTGCTCTTCTACTTTTACACCTTTTGCTTGCGCTAAAGAGTCGATGATAAATGTAGCTTTAACACTTTTGCTCGCATCATCTCTGAATGTTTCACGGAGTTCGTTAAGCTTATCAGCATTGTCACGTAACTCCTGAATCTCCTCTTCGCTCATCTCGCTAGCTTTTTTATTCACAGCCATGTCAATCTCTTGTTCAACAACAAACTCCGGAAGATCAAAATTAACCGCACCTACAAGGCTTTCAAGAAGTTTTGGTTTCAGCTCTTCATTGTAAAGCTTCCCGAGTGCTTCATTTTCAAGTTGAATTCTTACTTGATTTTGTAACTCTTCAAGTGTTGCGTTCTCCTCACCTGGCATAAGTTTCTTAGCGAGTTCATCATCTATAGCAACCTCATCTTTAACTTTGATTTGGTTTACTTTTACTTTAAACTCTGCATCTTTACCAGCAAGTTTTTCAGAACCATAGTTCTCTGGGAAAGTAACTTTAATTACTACCTCTTCATCACGTTTTACACCAATGAGCTGATCTTCAAAACCTGGGATGAATTGTCCAGAACCAAGCTCTAGTGAGAAATCTTTTGCAGCTCCACCTTCAAAGAGTTCACCATCAATGCTTCCTTCAAAGTCAATAACAGCAACATCACCCTCTTTCATTTTACGATTACGTTTGATGTCAGTAAGTGGTGCTTGACCCTCAGCAAACATTTTAATACGCTCTCCAATAGCTTCAGCAGTGATTTCAGGTTTTGTAAAATCAGGCACAAGTGAAGCATAGTCACCAAGATCAATAGCAGGTCTCATAGCAACTTTAATAGCAACTTCAATAGCGCTTTCACTCTTATCAAACTTCGTAATGTTTGGCTCACCAATTAAAGACTCATTAGCAATAGAGAGCTCATCAAGTCCTGTTGAGAGTACGTTACGTAAAGCTTCTGCTTCTGCATCTTCTACAAGTTTTTGGCCATATTGTTTCTTGATAACTGCTACAGGTACTTTTCCTTTACGAAAACCTTGAACATTTGCAGTTTTAGCGAGTTGCTTTGCAATTTTCTCAACGTTTGCGTTTACATCATCCATAGAGATAGTAGCTGAAATCTCAGCATTCGCACTATTAATTTTATTTGATTTGATTTCCATCAATTTCCTTTATATCTTGACTTTAGTCATATCTGAACGACTATAATTTTGGACAATATTATCTAAAAACTGCTTTTAATTAGCTTTTACATAGCTGTGGCTTAAAGTTTAACAGCAAAAGCCAAACAACACCGACATCTATCATGACATCTGCAAAGTTAAAAACTGCAAAGTCAAAACCGCAGTGCCAATAGACCATATCTACTACACCCTCATGAATAAACCTGTCATAAATATTTGAAAAAGCGCCTCCAAGAACAAGTCCAACAGGGAGTGCATAACAAATCTTTTTTAAGTAGAGTATATATGCCAAGATGATTGTGACCATAACCAGCTGAATATACTTGAGATTCTCATCTAAAAATGCAAACATTGAAAATGCCACGCCTTTGTTGTAGACCAAAATAAAATCTATACACTCAGTGTAGTAACGAAAGCCTTCAACAAATAGAGTTTTAATATTTTGATCTACAATAAATACACCTGCCATACTAAAAAATAAGATAAATAGTAAACGCAGAGTATTATTAGGCATGCAGTGCCTTTGTAAAAAACGAAACAAGTTTTTGCATCTGGGCTTGCATCACTTTTGCATCCTTACCTTCAAGCAGCACACGAAGTTTATTTTCAGTTCCTGAGTAGCGCACCAAATGACGAATTCCAAGCTCATCTAATAGTGCCAACTCTTCTGCTAAGCCCTCTATCTGCTCAAGCGGTTTTTTAACGCCAACTTTTATGTTAACAAGCTTTTGCGGATAGAGTTTGAAGGGACGAAGCACTTTTGAGGCCTTAGCCCCTTTTTCAATTAGCAGTGCTAAAACTTGCAAGGCTGTTACTAAGCCATCTCCTGTTTTTGCAAAATCACTAATGATTACATGTCCACTCTGCTCACCGCCAAAATTAATATTCTGCTCTCTCATAAGCTCCAGAACATGCTTATCCCCTACATTTGAGCGAAAAAGTTGAAGCCCTTGCTCTTTCATGTAGTCTTCAAGCCCTTGGTTACTCATGACCGTAGAGACTACCCCGCCACCCTTAAGTGCTCCTTGCTGCTGTAGATGCACACCCAAAGCACCTATGAGCTGGTCGCCATCGACAACTTCTCCAAGTTCATCAACAACTACAAGTCTATCAGCATCTCCATCAAGCGCTATTCCCAAATCTGCCCTATATTTTACAACTGCCTCACTCACATCTTTTGGATGCAGTGCACCGCACCCCTCATTAATGTTAAACCCATCGGGCTTATGATGCAGTACTATTACCTCCGCACCAAGCTCTTCAAAGACTGTAGGACCAACTTTATAGGCTGCACCATTGGCAGTATCTAAGACTATACGAATACCCTGAAGTGTAAGTGAAACAGGAAAAGAGTTTTTAAGCTGAACAATATAGCGCCCAATTACATCATCAATACGTTTTGCCTTTCCAATGTTTTTGGCAGTAACCTGAGCCTCTTGGAGCTGCTGTTCATTAAAATATATCTGCTCAATTTGTTCTTCAACCTCTTGAGGAAGTTTGTTACCGTGACCATCAAAAAATTTTATGCCATTGTCTTCAAAAGAGTTATGTGAAGCTGAAATCATAATACCCGCATCACAGCGCATATTTTCGGTAATAAAAGCAATTGCAGGGGTTGGCATAGGTCCAACCTGTACTACATCGTAGCCTATTGCAGTCAGACCACTTACAATTGCATTTTCTATCATGTAGCCACTGCGGCGTGTGTCTTTGCCAATGAGTATTTTATTTGTTACAGCCGAAGATTTTAGATAAATCCCTGCAGCCATAGCAACTTTCATTGCCACTTGGGCACTTAAAAAACTTCCCGCCTCACCACGTACTCCATCTGTTCCAAATAGCTTCATAACTAGCCCCAGTCTTTGTAATTTATTGTTTTAATTCGTATAATCTTAGCGTATAATTCTAAATATCAGGCCCTTACGTAAGCTCTTTTTCTTGTATTGCTTTACGCTTTAACTTAATTTTAATTATCTTTAAGCTAAAATTTCAGACTTAAATTCCAAAAAGGACTAAAAATGGCAAATCACAAGTCATCGATTAAGAGAATTCGCCAAACGATCGTTCGTACTGAACGTAACCGTTTCTATAGAACTCGTCTTAAAAACATAGTAAAAGATGTACGTTCTGCAATCGAAGCAGGAAACAAAGAAGAAGCTACTTCTGCATTTAAATTAGCAAACCAACAAATTCACAAATTTGTTAGCAAAGGCATTCTTAAAAAAGAGACTGCTGCTAGAAAAGTAAGCCGTCTACACAAAGCTGTAAACGCTATATAGTTACAAACACTTTATGTCAAAGCAAGGCTTAGTCATAAAGAGAGGGACGACTTGTCCCTACAACCTCCTAAAGAAGGCAAAATAATGCTAGCAGATAAACTTACACCGTTTATCAATCGCTATAATGAACTTAGTAAACTACTAAGTTCTCCTGATATCACCTCTGACATCAAACGTATGACAGAGCTCTCCAAAGAACAGTCATCACTCTCACCAATAGTAGAAAAAGCGAAAGAGTATCAAAAACTTATTCAAGATATCGCCGATACAAAAGAGATGCTTGGTGACTCCGAAATGGGAGAGATGGCGAAAGAAGAGCTCAAAGAGCTTGAGCCACAAAAGCCCATGATGGAAGAGGAGATCAAAATGCTTCTACTTCCTAAAGATCCTAATGATGATAGAAATATCATTGTAGAGCTTCGCGCTGGAGCTGGTGGTGATGAAGCGGCAATCTTTGTTGGCGATCTCTTTGATGCATACACTCGTTATGCAGACTTACGTAACTGGAAAATAGAGATTATCTCAACATCACCATCTGATGCAGGTGGATACAAAGAGATAACAGCGCTTATTAAAGGTGAACAGGTATATAGTAGGTTGAAATATGAAGGTGGAACGCACAGAGTGCAACGTGTTCCAGCAACAGAGTCTCAAGGTCGTGTGCACACTTCAGCAATAACTGTAGCAGTTATGCCAGAGGTTGATGATGTTGAGATACAAATTAATGACAACGACCTTAAAATAGATGTTATGCGATCTTCTGGCTGTGGTGGTCAGTCTGTAAATACAACAGACTCAGCGGTAAGGATTACACACCTTCCATCGGGCATTGTTGTTACAAACCAAGACCAAAAGTCACAGCATAAGAACAAAGAAAAAGCAATGAAGGTTCTCAAAGCTCGTCTTTATGATCTTCAAATGCAAGAGCAACAGTCTGAAAATGCAGCAGAACGTGCAGCACAAGTAGGTACCGGAGATAGAAGTGGTCGTATTCGTACCTACAACTATCCACAAAACCGTATGAGTGATCACAGAATAAACCTCACACTCTACCGTCTAAGCGAAATCATGAGTGGTGGACTTCTTGATGAAGTTGTTGAGCCACTTATTGCTGACAATCAAGCAAAAATAGTTGAGGCAGCAGGGCTCTAGCCCTTTTGTCACAACACCTTACATAAGCCTTTTCAAACTATATACCCCATCAAAAATGATTAAAAAATAATCATAATACTGAATACTATTTCTTCATATACAGTTATACTTTTCATTAATAATACTTTAAATTAGGAGATGAAAAGAATGGAAAATTTCTCTGACGTACAATATATACTCACAAGTTTTCTTATGCTCTTTGCCGGTGCACTCGTTATGTGGATGGCTGCAGGTTTTGCTATGCTTGAAGCAGGCCTAACTCGAACAAAAAATGCAGTAGTTATTCTACTTAAAAATATATTGCTCTACGCCGTAGCATCTATAATGTTTTATCTTATAGGTTATAACTTAATGTATGGGGGAGAAGGCGCTTTTATGGGAGATATTGCATTCGCTCTTGATGGTATTACGTATAGCGACCACTCTCTTATGACTGATTTTTTCTTCCAAGTTGTTTTTGTTGCAACAGCAGCCTCTGTAATCTCAGGTGTTGTTGCGGAGAGAATTAAGATCTGGGCATTTATTATTTTTACTGTTATATTAACTGCTTTCATCTACCCAATTCAGGGACACTGGTCATGGGGTGGCTCAGCGCTTGGTGGCTTTATGGAAGGTTTTAGTGACTTTGCAGGTTCTAGCATAGTTCACTCTGTAGGTGGATGGGCAGCACTTGCGGGTGTACTTCTTCTTGGCGCAAGAGAGGGTAAATATACACAAACAGGAGGAGTCAGACCAATTCCAGGCTCATCTCTACCACTTGCAACACTAGGTACATTTATACTCTGGCTAGGGTGGTTTGGATTTAATGGTGGTTCTGTTTTAGCAATGGGAACTCGTGATGATGTTGACTCAATTGCCGGTGTTTTCGCTGCAACAAATATGGCAGCTGCTTGTGGGGCAGTAACTGCTGCACTACTTACACAACTATTATATAAAAAAGTTGATTTAACTATGGTCTTAAATGGGGCACTCGCTGGACTTGTTGCTGTAACAGCGGGACCAGACCTTGGTATGCTTGCAGCCTTAGTTGATGGTATTGTTGCAGGTGTTTTAGTTGTTTACTCTGTAAGCTTCTTTGACAAAATCAGAATTGATGATCCCGTTGGGGCACTCTCGGTACACTTAGTAAATGGTATATGGGGAACTTTAGCTGTAGCCATTTGGAATCCCAAAGTAACCTTTATGATGCAACTCAAAGGTATCTTAGCCATTGGGCTATTTACATTTTTAAGCTCATTACTTATCTGGTACATTCTCAAAGTTACTATTGGAATTCGCGTAGCAGCCGAACATGAACAAGATGGTATAGACATCCATGAAACAGGATTGGAAGCATATCCTGAGTTCTCTAAAAACTAGGTCGAATATATGTCGTTAAAAGATGAGTACCTCTCTTACGTAAGAGAGGCAAGAGTAGAACATAAAAAGTGGATGAACCAAATTCGACTTATTGTCTCTGGGCTTGAAGATGATAAAGAGAAAATTCCACTTAATGCCGCAGATTCTCCTTTTGGAGTTTGGCTCTACTCAAAAGCTATGGCTTACAGTATCTCAAATAGTACACTTGTTCTCTCCGAGATTGAGCAGCTCTATGATGCTTGCTACAATGAGTACCATAAAATCTACGCACTTCTTTTTAAGTCTCAGAGCAGTGGGATTATCGGTTCCTTATTTGGAGGAGGTAAAGCTTCAGGTTCAGACTACAAAATAGCTTCTCAATGTTATGAAGCCATGCTAGAAAAATCTGATATGCTTCTTGGTAAACTAAGAGTTTTTGAGAGTCAACTCAACGCTACAAGTAATGAAAAATTTGAATCTGCACTTCAAGGCTCATTTACAAAAAGCACTTCAGATATGAAAGTAGTTCAAGAGAGTAAACCAAAAGAACAACGCTACTACAGAGGAAGCCTCATAGAGGATTAATCTTCCCAGTTAGTTGTAAATGTTCTTTTCACACTTCCCTTAAAAGTAATAGTTCTCTCATTAACACCTAAGAAAAGTCGCTCACCACTTGTAGGATAAACCTCTATGTTGTTAGTAACTTTTTGCTCTTGAAACGCCCTATAAAAACAAGCCGCCATTCCTGTACCACAGGCAAGCGTTTCATCTTCTACACCACGCTCATACGTTCTTACTTTAAGGTTTTTTCCACTAACACAACAGATATTTACGTTAGCGTTATACTTGTTACGTAAGGCTCTAGCTTCAGTAGTATCGAACTCATCAACGTTTTGTAAAATTGTAACTAAGTGAGGTACACCAGTGTTAAGTAACCACCAATTTTTACCACCCTCTTGAATGCTCTTATCAAGTATTATTGGTGGTGTTAGTTCACTCTCAACTACACCCTCTTTTGCACTGTTGTTTTCAACTTTAGCACGAATCAGACCTGCACCTGTCAAAAACTCCATACTATCCTGCGCAAAACCATTGTTGTACGCATAGTGAGCAGCAGCTCTTGAACCATTACCACACATTTCAGCATCACTGCCATCAGCATTGTAAAACTCCCACTCAAAGTCATACTGCTGATGTGGAACTATAACTATAAGGCCGTCAGCTCCAACACCATTTTGTCTATGGCAGAGTAATTTAGCAAGGGCATTTCTACGCTCTTTTTTTTCTGCATGAAAAATTACAAAATCATTTCCACTAGCACTATACTTTGCTACTTTCATCAGGACTCCTATTTTAAGTACTTCTTTTTAATAATCTCAACAAAATTTTCAACCTCTTGTTGTAAATGTTTCAAATCTTTTGAATTATCAATCACCCATGTTGCTCTTTGCTTTTTCTCATCAATTGGAAGCTGTGAGGCTATTCTCTTCAAAGACTCCTCTTTTGTATAACCATTACGAGACATAAAGCGTTCAAGTTGTAAAGGAGCTGGAGTATAAACCACAACACTATCTTTTATGTCGTAATTACCATTTTCAAAAAAGAGTGGAATGTCTATGAGGTAGGGAAATTTAAAACTATCTTGTTTCTCACTTCGCTTGAGAATCTCTGCTTGTATTTTTGGATGGAGAAAATCTTCGAGTAGTTTTTTGGCTTCGGGATGAGAAAAAACATACTCACCAAGTTTTGGACGATTAACCTTCGAGCCTAGAAGATACTCCTGGCCAAAAGTCTGCGCAACCCAAGAGGCATTGGCCTCAAGAATCTCATGACTAATAGTGTCAGCATCGATAACACGCATCCCATTGAGTGCCAGCAGAGAAGCAACAGTGCTTTTTCCGGTGGCTATGCTTCCAGTAAGCGCTATGGCATACTCATAAGCCATTAGTTTTTAATTATGCCTAGGTATGTCTTTTTAATGTAGTTACCCATTGCAAAAGCTGCAGGGTGAATATCGCAGTTGTAGTATTCAAGACCATCTAGCATATCTGTACGGTGAAGAATAATATCTGCAGTTGGATGATACTCTTTGGATGCTAAAAGTGCAGTCTCACCATTTCCAAGATTAAAAGGCATAACAATTTTTGCATACTTACCTAATATGCTAATTATCTGCTTATTCTCTTCAACATTATCTAAAGATGGATGTCTAGTAACAAGAAGTCCATCCTCTTTTAAAACACGGTTCATGTGCGCATAACCTGCAGCATCAGCATCCATCTCTGAAACAACGACATCATACTTGTTATCTTCAACGTTACGTAAGGCATCTAGATTTGCAGCAATAACATCACAGTTAATACCATCATGCTTAGCAACCTCTGCAACCATTCCATCTGCATTGTCACTAATGATGAGAATTTTTTCCGGGGCTTTGTTTGTACATAGTGCAACATGCACCATCATTTCATTGTAAATAAACTCTTTCATAATTATATTATCCTTATTTATTGGTGGGATTTTAACCACTTTTGAATTAATTTAACTTAATATAGATATAATTGCACAATATTTATAAAAAGTTAAAGGTATACAAATGGACGTAAATAAAATAAGAAAATTTTGTAGAGTTTTCCGTACTATAGTTGGTTTAGCACTCATAGCAACTGGAATTATCACAGGCAATGCATGGTTCTATCTTGGAATCATTCCTCTCGTTGCGGGACTCACAAACTTCTGTCCACTATGTATGATAACAAAACAGTGCGACCTTCCAGAACCAAAAGGGAGCAATGATGAGTCAAATTAGTTATAAAGACGCTGGAGTAGATATTGACGCTGGAAACAGTTTTGTTGATAACATAAAGCCTCTAGTAAAAGCTACAGCCATCCCAGGAGTTATGGGCGGTATCGGTTCTTTTGCTGGTGCATTTGAACTTCCAAAAGGCTTTAGAGAGCCTGTTATGCTTGCTGCAACTGATGGTGTTGGTACAAAACTAAAACTTGCTATAGACAGTGGCATTCATAACACTGTAGGTATTGACTTAGTTGCAATGTGCGTCAATGATCTTTTATGTAACTTTGGTACCCCATCTTTTTTCTTAGACTACTACGCTACAGGTAAACTCGACGTAAAAAATGCTACTGATGTTGTAGCAGGAATTGCTGAGGGCTGCAAGCAAGCTGAGTGTGCTCTTATAGGTGGTGAAACAGCAGAGATGCCAGGAATGTACTCAGAAGATGACTACGACCTTGCGGGTTTTGCAGTTGGTGTTGCAGAGAAGTCTGAGATGGACAGAGTATCACTTGTACGTCCTGGACAAAAGCTTATTGCACTTCCATCTTCAGGACTCCATTCAAATGGTTTTTCTTTAGCAAGAAAAGTTCTTTTTGAAAAGATGAATCTTCCTTTTGACTACGACTTTAATGGTAAGCCACTCATTGAAGTACTTTTAGAACCTACTAAAATTTACGTCAAAACATTTAAAGCACTCAAAGAAGAGATAGTAGCTATGGCGCACATTACAGGTGGTGGTATTGTTGAAAATCTTCCGCGTGTACTCCCCGAGAACCTGATGGCTAAAGTACAAGAAGATGCTATTAAAGTCCTTCCTATCTTTGAACTTATGGCTGAACATGTAGAGCGTTCAGAGATGTTTAGAGCATTTAACATGGGCGTTGGTATGGTGCTTGTAGTAGAAGAGCAAAACGTAGACAAAGTTTTAGCAACTGCAGAAGGTTCTTACGTAATAGGTGAAATTTTAGAAGGTGAACGTCGAGTTGAAATGAGATAAGGCAAAAAGCCTTATCTAGAAAAGTTACAACGTTGCGAAAAGCAGTGTTATAACTTCAGAGGAAAGCCTATTTAAAAGCTTTCTCTAAATCTTTAGTAATTGCACCTGGAACAGTTGCAATTCCCATAAATCCACCCATGTCAAGAAGTGGGTATGAAATAGCGATGTAGTACTTCGCATTTAGTGCTTTTGCTTGTCCATCTTCGATACTAATAACCCATGGCAAGATTGCAGCGTTTTGACGTCCAATCTTTTTAACAAATTTCTTTGTACGCTTACCAAGTTCATAACCAAGAAGTGTAGAGTTTTCAGAGAGTTTTAACTCAAAAATAATCTCTTTGCCTTTTTTATATCCCTTAGCTTTTGCAACAGTATCAGCTGTAGTTGCACCTTTAGCACCAAGAACATCTGGCTCTTCAAAGTACGGCATACCTATCATAAAGTGGTATCCAGCTAAATCATTGTAAGCAAGTTTATCAGGAGAAGCTTTTAGTCCTGGAAAAGCTGCTTGAATTTTTTCTAGTACTGTGTTAAAGACTGCATGGTTATACTCTTTTTGCATAAATGCTCTTCCAAAGTAAACTGGATTAGTAAAACTAATCATCTTCTCTTGATCATCAACAAACACACGTACAACAGCAGCATATGCACGACCAGGTTTTGCAGCTTCAGCCTTAAGCGTACTATCTGTAAAGACAAGTGTAGTTCCCTTCTTTACTGGTGAATATTTACCAACAATCTCAAAACCTGCAGCTTCTAAAGTTTTTTGAACTTTTTTAGCATTCATATAAGCACCGATAAAGTAAGTGTTTACATCTTTACCCTCAAGTCCAGAAGCTTTTGGCTTATCATCTGCTTTTGTTACTATTGATTCATCTGCAAAATAATTCTCTGCCCAGCCAATAGGCTTAGGCGTTCCAGCTGCATTTAAGAGTGCTCCTAAAAAAAGGAAAACTAAAAGTAATTTTTTCATATCTCTTTACCACCTAGCTCTTTCATTATAGAGATTATCTCATCATCAATAGTTTTAGTCCACTCAACTTTAGCAGGATCTTTAAGCTCCATAACCGCAGCCCAAACAGAAAGACGTGGCATACCAACTACCATTTTGTCACTTCCCTCTTTGATGTAGAAGTACATTGAACACGGTGCGAAAATACCTGCATCAGGACGACCCTTGTTAAAGATGTTGTAAGAGAATGTAAAGTGACATAATCCATACACAAAGAATGAGTCATACCCTTTTAAAGGCATCTCCATGTCATTGTAAGTTTCTCTAAAGTTTTTAAATCCAGCGATGATGTATTTTTTCTCTTCAAATGCAGCTTCAAACTCCTCTTGAAAACTATCTGTAAAGTCAGTAATAGCACCACTTCTATCTACTTCAAACTCAAAAGTCATCATAGGTTTTGCAGGAAGCTTACCGCTAAACTCAGTCTCAACTACTTTACCACCAAAAAACTTGCTTACATAAGCATCTAATGGCTTGTACATATCTACAAATGCTTCTCTGTCGGCTTTATTTGTTACACCTGTGATGTCAAGCATAGTATTTGGGTCAATGTGCCCAACGTAAGTTACATCTTCTTCTTTCTTTTTGTAAATAAGAAGGTTAAATGGAGCAAAACCAGCTGCTTGTGGTGATGTCTCTAAAATGTCATGAAGTGCTTCATCATTTGTAATAGAGAAGAAACCTAAGTTATCAAGGTTTGTTGTCCAAGCCTTATCATAGTCAGGATCTTCTGGGTTACCATAACGTCCTGCATAGGCATCGTTAATTTTTTCGTGTGGATCAGATACTGTGTATCCTACTGCATCCTCTAAAGATGGAAGAAACTCTTTTTCGTACTTCTCTTCCTGGTCACCAGGAATAACATTAAAGTGAGCCGCAGGTGCTGCAAAAGCTACAGTAGCTGCAAGCGAAACAAGAAGTGTAGACTTCATTAAGTTATTTATCATTGTATTTCCTTATTTTTTTTATTTGTGAATATAATCAAAAAAATATCACAAATTGAATCGAAATATTTTAGCATAAATGTCAGAGTTTTGAAGTGTTACGTAACATTTAAGTGAAAATATTTTTGAGTAGTTACATAAAATAGAGTGCCGCCAAGAATAGGCGACACATTGTTCAGAAAGGAGAAATATTTTTTACTGAATTAGAAAGCGTAGTTAAGACCTAAACTAACACTAGTTTGTGAGTGTTTAGTTGTAATTGGTGCAAAAACAGGGCTTAATGGGTTAGTTGTAAATGCTGTATGTGTAAATGTTTTAGAAACTTCAGGTGCATAAGCTACTGCTAAATCAATAGAAGTTGTCTTAGATACATTATAAGTACCACCAGCTGTAATATGTGACTCTACTGTTGCAGGAAAACCTAAAAGATTAAGAGCATTTAAAACACCACCAGTTTGAGTAGTTGTAGCTGATTGTTCTTTGATTGGACCTTCAGAATAGTTATAACCAATACGTGCTGCCCATCCATCTGCTGCATATTCATAACCAATAATGTAAACATTTTGATCTTCCCATGCGAAGTCTTCATAACCTTTAGCTTTTGACCAATTAATTTGCTTATAGTCAACTGCGATTGTATGTTCACCCATGTTATAACTTAAACCTACACCATACTCTTCTGGAGTTGAAAGTTGATTACCAAGCGTTAGACCAAATGCACCACCTGCAGTTGTAAGTTGGTCTTTATAATCCATGTCTATTTGTGATTTATATGTAGCACCAATAGTAATACCATTTGTTTCATATGCTGCACCTACATTAAATCCAAATTGTAAATTTTGTGCAACACCCGCACCAACAGTACCAGCAGGCGTTTTAAAACCAATATCAAGTGAACCATACTGTAAAAGTGGAGTCACACCAATGCTAAATCCATTAGTAGCATAAGTTAGTGGAACACCAAACTGCATAAGTTGTAAGTTTGTAACCATGTTGAAGTTAGAAGCATCTTCTCTGTAATCAACACCCATTCCAGCTGTACCCCAAATACCAATACCAGCATAGAAGTTGTCTGTTACTTTGCTAGCTACAGAAACTGCAGGAATAACATTCATATTAGCAGAGCTATCTTTTGAACCTGCACCTGCACTTGTATCAGAAGATACATTAGGCATAAAAATTGTACCAGCAAATTGAACTTCAGTATTTTCTACAGAAGAAATTAAAGCAGGGTTAACCAGTGCAGATTCAGCACCATGTGACATCGCGATACCTACACCACCCATTGAACGTGCTTTAACACCATATCCAATTAAGTTTGAACCATTAGTTGCGAATGCAGAAGTTGTTCCCAAAGCTAAAGCAGCTACAACTGCTAACTTGATTGTTTTTTTCATTTTCTCTCCTCAGAGTAATTGTATGTTGAAAATAGCCAAAGCCATTTCTACTGCACACATTGTAAAAGATTGATTTTTAAATGAAACTGAAATGAGAATCTCTAAAAATAAGAAATTATAATATTTTGAATTGCTAAAACAACTATTATCATAAATTTGTATAAAAAATATAAATAAATGCGTAAATAATATACAATAATCAAGGAATAAAAAGTAAAACTTATAATAGTACGTAGATTTATAGTAAAAACTAAACTATCACATTTGTGATGAAGTTATAGCACATGTGTATATTTGTAACATTTTTATCACAAAAATATTTCGACAATAAAATCTTATCACATCAAAATAGAATTAAAAAAGCTATGAATGCTCCATAATAAGGGAAGTTAGAGTAATAAGCATAAAAAATCTCATGTAATAAAAACAGTAATGAACATTAGAATGAGCTTTTAAAGGTCAAAGCCTTAATATAAACAAATAAAATTAAAGAAGTGATAATAAAGAATAAAAAAATGATTAAAAAGAATAAGAAAGAAAAAAAAGACCGATCGAACTAGGCAGCGACCTACATTTCCACACCTGAAAGATGCAGTATTATCAGCGATGAGGGGCTTAGCTTCTGGGTTCGGAATGGGACCAGGCGTTTCCCCCTCTCTATAGCCACC
>Ga0272440_1000448_pt1 | contig 34916 bp, 12 predicted proteins | sample SSMMMBAug17_FD_192440 | JGI IMG/M metagenome (GOLD analysis project Ga0272440, IMG submission 192440) | Marine sediment archaeal communities from Little Sippewissett salt marsh, Falmouth, MA, United States - SSM-MMB-Aug17 | ecosystem: Environmental > Aquatic > Marine > Wetlands > Sediment ... | reverse complement strand
CGGTCAAGCCGCTTGTTATCGTCATTGAGCCACTTTTTGCATTATGATCTTGTAACCCGGATGTTCCGCTGATTGTATAATTTACGATAACGTCTGACCTGGGGTTTATTTCGCTTAAATTCGCAGTGATCTGAACACTTCCTCCATCTTCACTAATATCTAATGTTGACGCAGACCAAGTCACTGTTGGAATATCATTATCGTTAATTGTAATTGTTTGAATTGTTATTTCCCCTGAATCTGCATTGGACAGATTACCCATTGTAATGATTAGGGTTTCGTCTGTTTCAATTTGTTTGTCATCTGTGATTTGAATAGCGATAACAGCTGCGGTCAAGCCGCTTGTTATCGTCATTGAGCCACTTTTTGCATTATGATCTTGTGAATCGGATGTTCCGCTAATGACATAATCAATAACAACATTTGTAATATCGTTTGGTTCACTCAGGGTTGCTGTAATTGTGACAGAGCCAGCATTTTCATTTATGGTTTGACTTGAAGTGTGCCAATTGACTGTTGGGAGATCATTGGCTTTAATAGTAATTGTATGGATCGTAATTGAACCTGCTTCAACGCCTGTCGGCATCCCCATTGATACAACAATAGTTTCATCTGTCTCGATAATACTATCATCTGTAATTTCAATAGGAATTGATTTACTGGTTTGCCCTTCATTTACAGTCAAAGTTCCACTTGTAAGGCTGTGATCAATACCAGCGGTAGAAGTACCTGATACAGTGTAAGAAACAACAACATCTGCTGTATAAGCTGATGATAAAACAGCTGTAAGGCTTATGGATCCAGCACTTTCAGTAATAAATTGAGAATCAGCAAACCATTGCAAAGATGTTGTTTCATCATGGTTTAAGTTCAATTCAGCAAAAGTTTTCATGTTTTGAAAAATTGGCGGTATAGCTGGTTGTATAAAACCTTGATAATCTTGAAAGACTGAACTTGTCATATCTGAGATAATATATTCTTTATCTTCACTTTTATCCCAAATCTTAAAAGTAAGTTCTTCACCTTCAAGTGCACCTTCCTTGATATTCTCTGATGAAGGTCGATCCCCGTAAATCATGATATTATAGTAATCGTCAAGATCGCTGCCCATCACGCATGCGCCAATGCATATTTCGCCACCTTCACCATCACTGACAAAGACCCCAACCTCATCTTCTCCATTGACAGCAGACTGGTTGTTTAATGTTACTTTACCTGCATAAGTACAGTTAAGCATTTGCAAGTCTGGTTTTGGAAAATGAACAGTAGCTGCCGTTGCATAAATTGAAAAAAAAATATAAAATATAAAGCAAAAAAAACATTTCTTCATAACTGATCTCCTCTTTTAATTTATTACAAATTAAACAGTTTACTTAAAATATCGAAACTGATACTTTGCGTTAATTTTTAGATATTCTATTTAATATTTGAATAACATCTCCCAGATCAATCTGGCAGTTATTGTTCATATCTCCATTAAAAGCAATTAAATTCAAGGAGGCAAATTGTTGCCCATCTCTATAAACAGGTGTAATTGGTGGTTGTAAAAAACCTGGATAAGGTATTGTTGACATATTGCAAATTATATACTCTTTACCTGAACTTTTGTCCCACACTTTAAAAATGAGTTGTTCATTATCGGAAGCGCCTTCAACTATTTCATTTGTTTTAGGATCATCTCCATATACACTTATTACATAATATCCAGACTCATCAGCCCCCATAATAGTGGCACCAACACATATTTCAGCACCTTTATCATCGGGAACAAAGACACCAATTTCATCCGCATTATCAGTTGCAGAATAACCATTTATGAAAACCTTTCCCGCATAGATACACCAATTTGGCTGGTGATGTTTTGTTATAAAATGGACAGGTTCTTCCGAATGGCAATTAATGATTGATATTCCAATAAATAGAATTATTATGTTTAAATATTTCATTTTTTAATTCTCATCCAGTCATTGCTTGACTGAGAAACTATGGCTATTATTATTTTTTTATTTTCTGTTTTCCTGGTTTTAATTAATTATTTAAAAATGTAGAGATAAGGGACAGCCTTATCTCTACTTGTATATAATTAGAAATCAACTTGAATCAAGTCTCCATTTTTTGTCCAAATGAGTTCATCGACATTTGTTGGAGAAACCTGATCATCATTTACAAAAATGGACAATGCATCTCCTGGGGCTGGCCCTTCATCTCGATCAGGCGAGGTCATGTCATCACCATAAATATGAAGTACACCATATTGACCGTCTTTTGTTACCTCAAACATTCCGCACAGAACATTGTCAGTGTCGTATACCTTGATGATATCGCCAATTTTAAGATTATTTGCATAGCCATAAATATCAATATTACGATCAGTAATTGTTATCGAAGTACCTGCTGAAGCGTTTATTAATAAAAAAATAAACAGACAGGCACTTATACAAATGTTTAAACGAATTAAATAAATATATCGCATTTTTCTTCCTTTCTTTTTTTAGATAAAAAGGCGAAGTTTTTCAAAAACTTCGCCAAAGAATTTTTTATTGTTACCAGATTAAGCCCGATGATGATTCTTCAGTCATAAAAATCCAATAGGCATGACCAGGACCAACATATTTTAAATCACTGATTTGTGGAATTTGAGGATAATATGACTTGGCACCATTTAAATCAGAGCTGGTAATAGCATCATATTTACCTTCAATTGAATTAAATATGCCAGGAACAGTGATGTCTGAACTATAATCAACAAATTGGACTCTGGAATCATTTTGAATCACAGCAGTAAAGGGAACTGTTTGCTCATAATCTTTCTGGATTTTATCGTAAAACTTAACCTGGTTACCAATATAACCTACCAGATTCCAGCCCTGGCGCAAAGAAATGGGCTTGTTTGCAGAAACATTTACACCTTCAAGTTCAAGATAGATAAAGCCATTTTCATCAAAGTCTGCATTTTCATCAATTTTTATCCAATAACCATATCCAGCTGCCATATATTTTAAATTACTTAAAGGCGACTTTGTGTAGTTTTTGGCACCTTCATCATCAAATCCTCTAACGAAAAGATATTGATCATTCAAAGAAGCCAGAATTTCTCCAATACTATTAACAGGAATATATTCAATTCCTTCAATCATTGGAACTGTTGGTTGATTCCCAACATAGTAACAGTTGTTTACGCTAAAGCTGATCAAATTCCAGCCAGCAGATAGTGGAATAGATTGTTTGATTCTAATTTTCCAGTCAACCTCTTTATTTGCCTGGGAACTCCAGGATGTATTACCTTCAATAACTGAAGCAGTATAAATCATTGCTTCACTGGCATCATAAATTTTCAATATCAGCGTGTCATTTACAGCCATACCATCCTTTTCCTGTGTCGTATCGTCATCGCCTTGAATATGCAATCCATAGGTACCAGGATTATCTTCAGCATAAAAGCCACATCCAACAATCAATTGCCCACCATTTCCATCATCAACAAAAGCACCAATAACATCATTATCATCGATGACAGTATCAAAACTGTCATAAATAACACCATACATGTTCATGTGAGTTGGGGTTATTTTTGGTTGAGAGAATGGATAATATACATTTTCAGGTTTCATACCCTGTAACGAAACTGAAAGAATTGGTGTATCTGGATCGTTTGAACTGATATCCACGCTGGCAAAATGATCTCCTGTTGCGGCTGATCCTGATGGAAAACTAACGCTGAACTTACAATTGTTTCCACCGCTGATGGATTGATCTGAACAATTATCGATATTAATCGCATAGCTTTCAGATTGTTGACCTGTGAGAATTATATCAGTAATATTGCAATTGCCGTCGCCAACGTTTGAAACTGTGAACTCCTGATTTATTTGAGATAATGTAGAGCCATAATTATGGGTTGTTGGACTGACTGAAATATCACACTGTGGCGCTTCAAGAACAGTAACAGTTCTTGTTATTGAAACGGTATTTCCAGCATCATCTGACACAGTATAAGTGATTTCATAAGTTCCAGGAGTACAGCTGTCTACACTGCCTTCAATTATTATTTGGTCTGTCAGATCAGTATTACAATTTGGGTCATTTGCAGTAGCACCCGGGTCATTAAAGGTTGCACAATATGCAATGATCATTGGGTTAGCTCCGGATATGGTGATAACAGGATCGGTAGTGTCAATCACATTAACGACACGAGTTTTTGGATCAGCAGCAACACCTGATGTATTTATAACAGTATAGGTTAATGTATATTCACCAACTTTTGAAGTGTCAACTGTGCCTTGAACAACTATATCACCGGAGATGTCACCATCATTTGGATCTGAAGCTGTTGCACCTGGATCGGTGAATACAGTGCATTTTTCAACTTCATACGGATTATCTGGTATAAGTATAATTACAGGCTTAACATTTTCTTCTATTTGAACCGCATAGTCCGCATCAGGTGTAAACGAAGGAGGAGGTATAATGGGGTTTCCCGATAAATCAAGATAAATGATTACGCCAGGACATTTCAGCTGCTGCTCACTGACATCCCAAATACAAATTTCAATGGTATGTCCAGGTATATAACCATTACCACTGCCATCATCTTTTGACAATATAACAATCAAGGGTGAAGCGGGTGAAATTTCTCCAGTCACTACTTTACAACCGACATGTTTGTCACCATCTTTGACAATTATTTCATCTCCTTCTTCCACATAATCAGGAACTTCAATAATATATAATGACATCGGGTTAACTGCACCACCACCCCAAACTTTATTACAATAGCCGGATAACTCGGTGAATTCAATTGTAACAGCATAATCCGAATCAGGTGTAAAGACTGGCTGGGAAACAGGGTTTTGCGATAAATCATAAAAAGATAATTCAAAATTATCAAGAACTGTTTGCTCACTAGAGTCCCAAATGTGAAATGTTACTGAATTTCCAGGTGTGAAACCATTACCAGAGCCATCATCTTTTGAGGTTATGACTATTAAAGGAGAAGTTGGGGCAATATTGCCTGTTACTTCCATACACCCAACATGTTTGTCACCATCTAAAATAACTATTTCATCACCTGCTGCTATAGAGTCAGGAGCACCAATAATATAAAATGACATCGGATTTGACGCACCGCCGTCCCAGACCTTGTCACAATAACCCACGGAAGAACCTTCAACAGACAATCTGGCTGCAAAGTCGCCATCTGCTGTAAATAGCGGGGGTGAGATAGGTGAATTGGACATACTATAATATTCTACAGAATCATCTGTATATTCAGTTTGTCCATCCCAAATTTTGATCGTAATTGGATTACCAGGCGTATATCCATTACCTGTGCCATCATCTTTTGATGAGATGACAATCAATGGGCTTGTTGGACCAACTTCAGATTCAACAACACTGACCCCCACACACTTATCGTTATCAAAAACAGCAACTTCATCACCAACAGATAAAGGATTATCATCAATCGTCGCACCAATTACATAAATAGACATTGGATTGACTGCACCGCCAGACCATACTTTTGTAAAATGAGATGCTGCTGTTCGGGTAATTGTTCGAGTTTTTGATCTTTTTCTTGTGTTATTTTTTGCAGGTTCATCTATCATTAACTCGTCGTCGCATTTCATTTTTACACGATAGCCCTGGCCTTCTTTAAAATCACCAATATTATTCATCCAGCTACCAAAAAACTTAACAATACTGTTTCCTTCATTATCAACAACTTTTTCCAGGCATGAATTATCATTCGTATTATCTCCATCGTTATTCGTATCAATAATTGGGTTAAGAACAAACATAGCATCTTGATCTGTATCGACAGGATACCCAATCATATTCCAACCAGTGGTTAGTGTAACAGAAGAAGGCAATTGAATCGCATTTGCAGCGATAGTCCATGGCGTACCCGAGTTAACTTTTACACGATACCCTTGCCCAGCTTTATAATCACCAATGTTATTCATCCAATTACCAAAAAAACTAACAACACTGTTTCCCTCATTATCAACAATTTTAATCAAGACATCGTCCTTAATAGGATCGGCAAGGTTAAGCATATCTGGCTCACAGTTTTTAGGATCTAGAAATGAACCAATCGTATTCCATCCTTCTTTAAGGTCAAAAGTTTGTTCTGTATGACAGGGAGGCGGTTCAGATTCAACAACAACACTTACAAAAACCCCTTCATCTTCCGCACCGCTAAAAGTATACGAAGACGTTGTTCGCATATCATCAATAAGTACGTTTCCTGTACCATCTTCGCCCGCAATCAATTTATAAGTTCCATCGGTGTTAAAAGAGGATGAATCCCAAATCAATGTCGACTCAAAAGCAGTATTTGGAACGCCCACATTTCCATGCGGATCGATAAATAAGGTCCATATTTGCGGGGATGTTCCCGAAACACGAATGTCTTTATATAAATTATCAGGTGTTGATTTTATATACAACAAGGTTGTATATTGCGGCGTTGCTGGTGCTGCTGGCAGCTTGTCAGCAGTACTTTCTTCGCCAATAAATACACTATACACATTTGTTATGCCGCTTAACAGGCGCCCTTCTGCAATCAACTCCGTTTGCCATGCAGCGGCATTTCCAGCAAGGCCAAAAAAAATGAGAATCATTGCGATAAAAAATTTGTTTTTCATGTACGCTCCTTTTTGTTTCTTTTTTATAGTTAAAATTAAATTACCTGGATAACATTTGTAATAAGAAAATAACATCCCTTAGATCATATTTTTTTCCAGATTGCAACTCATAAATGATTTCTATCGTATGATCGGATGTTATATTTGACAGGGAATATCCAGTTAATGCACCGATTGATTCAGAATCAACAAGAATCTCTTTAATTATGTATTTCGGATCTGTTTGAAAGAAAAAATGTTGATCTGAACCATGACATACCTCAATATCACCAGATGGAAAAATCGTTCCATGTGATGATATAATCGAAATGGTTTGCTTGTTCTTATTTGGCCAGTATTCAATCAAAAAATATTGATTTTCATCCTGTCCGGTTACATCCAGGCTAGAAACAGCACTCATATTGGAAACAACAATCGTACCTGTTCCATCAAAGCCTTTCCGAATTGTTGCACAACCTTCGCTGAAATCAGAAGGCATCCAGCTCAATGTCGTCGTTCTCTCAACAGGAGGCCCCAAATTTCCCTTCGGATTGATACAAATTATCCACTGATAATAATCCTTTCCTTCAGCACGTATATCTCGTTGAAGCGGGTCAATGAAATCTGGTTGTATAATCCTGATATTACAGTAAAAATCTGGTGGTGGAGGTGAAGGAGGTGCGTCATATATATTTGATTCTGCAGCAATTCCTATAATAATATGACTGATACATTCTACCTGTATATCTGTTCTGGTTCCTTGTATCACGGCCTGCCAGTATGCAAAGGAATAATTAATAACCAAAAAATGCGTTAAAATCAATGTTGACAAATAATAAATAATCCGAATCATTATATCCTCCAGTTCATTTAGTAGCGACTGATTAATACTTCTGAACTATCATAAAGTATTGATTTTTATCTCGACCGGTCACTTTTAGTTCAGAAATTTCATTCATATCAGAGACAATAACTTTGCCACAGCCATCAAAGCCTTCACGCATTTCAAAGGAACCCTTTTCAAACGCATTCGACTCCCAGGACAATATCGCTGTTGCTGGTTCAGGTTTGCCAAGATTTCCATGCGGGTTCAATGCCAGTATCCATTTGAGTTCATCAGAATCCCGCTTAATATCTTTAATTCGAAAAGATTGCCAGTTGGCATCAGGAATTAACAGTCTGCATGAAAATTGTGGTGCAGAAGGTGGCGCTGGTAATGTTTCTGAATTTGATCCAGCACCAATAATCACCTCACATATATTCTGCCCGCCTAATTCTTGACCGGTTACACGAATTGTAGCTTCCCACTGCGCCGATGCCATACCGGTAAGAATCAGGATCATTGACATGGTAAAAACTGAAATTTGTTTCATAATTGTATTCCTTTATTCGTCTGATTACAAAATAAGTGGCATCCATTTTTCAATCTGAGTAGCTTAGGATGCCACCCTTTTTGTTGAATCAGTTATGATAAAATGAATCAATAGCTATCCATCGACACATGACAGGCTTCACTTAGTTTGATCCAGAATCCACAGCCTGGAACAATTGTCTCAGGGTTGTTGTATTTTCCATCAACATAGTTAAAGATCGCTTCGATACATCCATCAGGGTCATCAACAGGTTTGGTATTACCATACACACCACCCAATAGGATCCAACCATCCAAAAGGTCTAATTCAACGTTATAAACAGGTTCTCCCCATATTCGATATTGCATATCAGAAGGCAAATTTATCCAATATCCTTTTCCAGGTTCCAAAGTTGCCTCTTTGGCACTGGCATAGGCGCCATCGGAAAATTCATAGGCAGCGGTAATTTCGGGAAAAAGTGCGAAAAGACCGTTTCCGTTGCCATTGTTGGGTATGAGCGGGATTGTAATTAAGTTCCATCCTTCTTTTAGATCCAGATCAACATAACCCCATCGTGTCCAGCGAATTGTATAGTAATACTTTTTATTCTTTCCAGTGACATTGATCTGAGAAATTTTTGACATATCCTGGACAACAACATCACCATAATGACCTTCATAACCTTCAATTAATTTCCAGTATCCCCCCTGGCCAGAAAAGGTTGAAAAATCCCATGTCAGAATAGACGTGGCAGTTTCGTCACCTACATTGCCTGAAGGATTTGCAGCAAACACCCAGTTATATTCATCCTCTCCATCTTCATAAATCAAAGTGGCTAAGCGAGAGTTCCAGTCAGGTGCAGGAATAATGGACAAATCACAGGAAAACTTAGGTGGTTCAGGGGCCAAATCAGTTCGTTTTGCAGTTTCACAAACATCAATTTCAACTGAACATTTATAGGTACCTATTTGTTCTGCACCAAATAGGCGAATAGTCGGATGCCATGGTTCTGAACGCCAGCGAATGGTATAATATTTGAGATCGTTTCCGGGCACTGGGAATTCTCTTGTATCTCTCATATTGGGAATGACAACTTGACCATCACTATTAAACCCCTCAGTTAAAATATAATGACCATAATCTGTGAACTGATCTGGATTCCATCGAACGATAGCTGGCGTATCATTTGATCCTACAGAGGTTCCTGCAGGATCAATTCTGAGCACCCAGCTATATTCTTTTTTACCCTGTAATCGAATATCAATATCCAGATAAGGATTCCATTCGGGCATTTTAGGAATGACGAGACTACAGGCATGCTCACCTGTAATTTCGGCAATACTGGTTTCTTCAACAGATCGAATACCAAAACTTACAGATTGAAACGTATTTAATCGTTCAATAGTGATATCTGCTTTCCATCCTTCAGGTTCAAAAACGGCACCTACTGATGTGGGGGCATTCATAACAATTGTTTCAGGATTTTCAGAGCCAGTTAAATCCATTGTCCAGTTTTTAAATGTCCATCCTTCATCAGCTATGGCATTTAATGAAACAGTATCGCCAAGATGAACATCAGACACAGATGATGTTACCTGTCCATTGCCTTCAGTGGTTATCGTCAACTTTGGATTAAACTTTATCGTAATGTTCTTATTGTTGTCCATCGTTATACTTGATGGATTGTTTGGATCTGAATTCCACCCATTTTCCGGTAAGTAAGAAAGATTCACTTCTTGTCCCGAATTGAATTTGATCGGTTCTGAATAGTTAGTTCCGTTAACACTGACTGACCCATTACCAAGAATGTCAATAGTTAAAGTAAATATATTGATTTGCTTTACTGTATGAGTTAAGGATGATGCATTGGTTGTTACAGAAATAAATCCAGTCCGGTCATTTCCTGAATTCTCCCCCACTGTATAGTCAACACGGCCATCACCTTGCCCTTGAAATGTAGCAAGAGTGATCCAGTTATCATCAGTAAATGTGTCCCATACACACTTATTTCTCTCAACTTCAAGTGAAATGTCAAATGAAACATTAAAGAAACCAGTTGATTCCTGGTATGGATACTCACTAATCACCGGAACGATAGAAATTACTTGATTGCAGAGAATCGGAAATCCATCAGCAGAATCAGAAAAATCACTAACTGCGTGTTCACCAACTGCTTTCACCCAGTAAAAATAAGCTCTATACACTGGTGTATCTGGATATGAATTTCCAAGTATATTATCTGCCAACAATTCAGCTTCTTTAACATCATCTTTTATACCTCTGTATAATTGATAACCTTTGGTTGCATCTGGAATGTGTGTCCATTCAATATCAATTTGATAAACTTTTGTGCCTTTTGATGCAGTAATAATGGGTGGTACAGGCATCTTTCGTCTTCCAATATCAAAATTACTTGGCCGACTTTCCTTTACACCATAATTATTCACTGAAATAACCTGATATTCATATCGAACCCCTGGAACCGCTGTTCGGTCATAGTATGGCGGAGAACAAATATCATTGCTGCTACGAATTTTTACAGATCTTTTGTCAGTCAATGCAGTTCGAATAACTCTATAACAGGTCGCATCGGTTACGAGATCCCAGTTAATCAGGACATATTCAGTGTATTCGTCAAATGAAGCACGAACGGTTTTTGGCGGAGACAGACATTTGGTTCCCCATGCAAAAAGACTTGGATCACTAACAGAAAAGTCATTTTTGGCCACGACCCAATATGCATAAACACGGTTCGCTATAGCCGTAAAGTCATCATAGCTTGAGAAAGGCGCATTGCTGATTATCCTTACGGCTTTTTTCAAATCACTTACTTCAACTGCCCGCCAAATTTCAACAACATCAGCACCATCACTTTCAGAGTACGCAATACGAATTCGATCAGGAAAATCCTCTTCGCATGAAACAGGAAAACTGGCTGCTGAAACTCCAGAAGGGCTTTCGAGCTTTTTATATCCCATGCAACTCTTTGAAAAATTTCCGGTAGCTGTACCTTTTGCTTTCACCCAGTAATAGTATTTGCTGTCGTGAGTCGCATTGTAATCATCATAAGAGTTCTCAGTAATCGACGGAACAATTAAGGTTGCTTTGTTAGGGTCATCTTCTGTGCCTCGATATAATTTGTAAACTACATCGCATGAGGAAGAATCTGAAGGCGAGTTTGTCCACCAAATGGTAATACGATCTGTATATTTACCTCTTGTTGCCAAAATATTTTCAGGCGGCGCAGGTACTTGTTCACAGTAACAAACACTAAGGAACTCAGTTTTTCCACTTTCGAGAGTCACTAAATTATCTCCAGGAGGATCCCATCCGGTAAGCGTTGAAAATTCGACGGGCTTGTTACCGGGATTCAATCCTTTCACAATTTCTCCACTTTCATACCAAGTAGACCACTTACCATTATTGTATATACGCCAAAACACATCTTCTTCTATTAACTGTGGACACAGCTTTACAGATATAGCAGTCGTATCTTGTATATACGTATGGGCATCTGAAGTAATCGTAATGCCTCTGCTAATAGTGACAGTTGTATTATCGGGTTTATTCCAGTCAGGAATATCCATAAACTCAATATCGACTGTTGGCTTATTGAATGGATATTCCGGATCTTCAATGACTGAATTTGGATTAATTGCAACCGATTCTCCACTGCTTAGCCAGGTGGTCGTTCCGACAACACGCCATCTTGCGTCAGAAGTAACCGCTTCAGGGTCAATGAGGATTCTGACATAAGCGTCAGAAGGCAATTTTTCTCTGACAATGTTTGCCGGCCCAACGTAGGAAATATCATTTCCCAAATCATAGACCCCATATATGACGATGGAATCATATATTTCACTATTATTTTGAGGCGTCCAGCCATCAATAATGTCATCCAGTCTATTTTCAGAGTAAATGGGAACATCATCTTTATTCAAACCCAGTTCGATGTTTGCCAGTCGATTGACCTGAATGATTTGATAATCATTTACAAACAATGAAACTGAACCATCGTTAAATACTGAGCCGTCTTGCTTTTCAATCACAGCAAACAGCGAATTGTCTTGGTTAATTTTAATCATCATTTTTAAAGGGAATATGCCGTCACCCTCTTCTGTCGTAAAAGAATCGCTGCCATTATCAAAAGTAAACTTATAATCTCCTGCATAAGCATTCATGGAAATAGCCATAAATATGGCAAAAAAGATAAACTTGTATAAGCTTTTCATAAACTAATTCTCCTTTTTTTATTGTAATTATTATTTTGGTTGTTCACAAAAACTTCTTTTGTAAAGTTAATATAGCGTAATAAAATGCACCTCCTTTCTTGTTAGCATTTAATTAATCACTAATGGTTATAGAAAAATTTTTTGATGCATTGACCCAATATCCAAAGCCAGGTTGCAGATGCTCAACAAAGTCGTAGTATTCACCATTATACCGGTATATTCCATTGATATTGTCTTTCAAATGAACGGTTTCTTTAAAAATGGGTCCAATTAATTGCCATCCGGTTTTAAATAAATAAGCATGATTCGAAAATCTTGCTCCTTTGATAATATAAGAATTATCAGAAGGCACTTTCAACCAGTATCCATAACCAGGCTGCAACACACTGACAGAAACATACTCACCTCCTATAAAACAATACGCAATTTCCGCATCTTCGAACAAAGCATTTAAATCCGTGTTATTGGGAATCACAGGAATTGAAATTAAATTCCACCCCTGGTTCAAATGAAATTCGAATTCCAAAAATTCATTATATGTTATTGTAAAATACTGAATCGCATTATTGCCTGAAATCATCAATTCATTTATCGATTTCATATTCGAAAGAACAATTTTACCTGAATTCCCTATGCCTTCTCGAAGTTGATATAATCCATTGGCTTCAAACAACGAAGGATTCCAGGACAGTTTTACTGTGGTTTCTTCAGGCGGACCTACATTTCCATGCGCATTCACCCCAATTGTCCAATTAAAAAAACTTTGTCCATATTTCTGAATAAGTAGTTGTTGATTTTCTTCAGAATCTTCGATTGATATCGAACAAGAATACAGTTCTGGCGAAGCGTCTGGTTCTGAAACGTTTTCAACGCCGACACCCAAGGTTACTTCATCAGTGTGAATTGCGCCATAATTTTCACCTTCAACCTTAAAAACAGATGCCCATACACCGGTTGGCTCTGAAAAGTGCGCATCAATAGATTTGTTATCAGTGATTGTGAGTTGGATGCTTGAGCTTGGAAAAACATCTATTCCAGACCAGGAATCAAAATGAGTCAAGTAATTATTGGGAATTGCTTTAAGATTAACCCGGGTATTTTCAAGAAAAGTATACCGACAAGAAGCGTTCACACAGGTGAAGTTATTAACCATGGTTTTACCATTCCCAATGTTAGTTACAGTCAATGTGACTTCTTCTTTTACAGAAAAATTTGCAACAATGATTTTGTTTTCAGTGATTGTAAAGCTACGCGGATTTGTATCAGAATCAGTATCTGACCAGGAATCGAACATGCAATTTTCAGAAGGGACTGCCAACAGGCGGATAGAATCACCATCATTCACATCCTGATCATAGGGAGATGTTTCCTTAGCACCATTTACATCTACCTCAACAACACTATCACAGCCTTCAGTAGAGATTTTTAAGGACAATTTATCGCTGTCTCCAACAAGAATCATAAATTCTTGAGGGGGAGAAATATAAGTTCCGGCAAAATTATCGTCAATCGCATAACTACTATCATCCTCTAATGAAACCGTACACTTTGCTCTGCCATTTACATTTGCAGCTGGCGTATACATTAATGTTCCATTTTCTGTAATTTTGGGGGGTTGAATAAAAAGATCATCATTGTCAGTGGTCACATTGAACTTCACTTGTTGATAAGATTCATTGGGTCCTGGAGAAATTTGGGTCGCCCAATTTTCCACAATTTGTCCATTTGAGTTTGTATCGACCTTTTCAATTATTTGATCTGCACCTTTCACAAAAACGGGCGTATCATTAATTTCTCTTACAACAATTTTAAATGTCTGTATATCAGTATAACTAATGCCATTATACTCTATTCCACCATCATCAGTTAACCGAACTTCAATATTTGCCAGACCGCCTGTTTCCGGTACAACTGCATAGGTGAGTTTACCATTGGGAGAGATTGCAGGTTGTTCAGAAAAAAGATTTTCATTATCATTCGTCACGATAAAAGAAACCTGTTGGTCTGATTCATTTTGAGGACCAGGAACAATATCTCTTGCCCATAAAAAGATTTCTTGCGGTTGAGCATCTTCAAGAATATATTGACTTTGTCCTTTCGTAAATACAGGTGGATCATTAACAGGTCGCACAGTGATGGTTAATTTTCTTGTTTCACTGGTATCGTTACCATTCCTGTCGGTTCCACCATCATCTATACTATATATTGACAGATCAGCCGTACCATTAATATCAGGGGTTGTTTCAAATGTCAAAATACCTTCAGAAGAAATAGTGGGTTGCTGGATAAAAAGTTCATTATTATTCGAAGTGACAAAAAAATTGATGCTTTGATCAGATTCATTTTCCGGGCCAGTGCTAATATCATAAATACTACTTGTAATTGATTGTGGACCAGCATCTTCCAGTATTGTAAGATCTGTTACTGAAAAGGAAGGTGCATCATTCACAGGTTTTATAGTAATGGAAAAGAATTGCTTTTCGCTGGTATCGCCAACAATTCGTTTACGGGTTCCATCATCTTTAAGAAAAACCTCAACAATGGCTGTGCCATTCATATCAGGAGCAGTCTGATAGGTCAAAATGCCATCGGGTGTTAGCGAAGGCGGTTCTACAAAAAGCGAATTTTTGTCTACACTTGTGTAAAAAGTTAATGCCTGATGATCTTCATTTGGACCCGCACTGATATCAGTCGCCCATTGCAATGATTGAAAAGGGGCATCTTCCCAAACTTCCAGGTTCGGCCCTTTTGTAAAAACAGGTGCATCATTCACCGGTACAACATTAATTAACAATTGTTGAATTGCACTTGAATCATTACCGCCATTATTAGTGCCGCCATTATCTTTTAAATAAATATTGACTGATGCTGTTCCATAAGCATCAGCGGCCAGTTGGTAAGTTAATGTTCCAGAAGAATCAATCTGTGGCAATGTAAGAAAAAGGGATTCATTGGTTGTTGTTGCGAAAAATTCAATGGATTGACTCGATTCGTTAGCAGGACCTGCCATAATACAAAGCGCCCAATTATTGACCGTAATTTGACCATCATCTTCTGAATGAGTCTGGTCCCCCCCTTTTACAAAAGCTGGTGGATCATTTACAGGATCGACAGACAAGGTAAAGGTTTCTTGAGATGTCAGGTTTCCATCACTAACATCCACTCGAATCGTTGTATCTCCAAATTGATTACTGTTTGGCGTGATAACTAACCAACGATTTGTTCCAGAACCGCCAATGGTAATATTATTATCTGAAACCAGATAATGATTGGATGATCTGGCAAGAACAAACAGATTTTCAGGTGTTTCAGCGTCATTAATTGTAAAAGAGATGTTGCTGGTTGTTGTATCTTCATTAACACGCTGATCAGAAATGGCAGAAATGGTTGGGTATGTATTTGCACTTTGATTAATATGAAAAGTTTGTGGGCTGTTTAATGTTTTACTTGCCCTGATCGTGATGATTCCTGTTCGTGCAGAGCCTGGATTATTGTCACAATCCAGTGTAACAATTCCATTGTTTATACCGCTTGAACCACTTTGAATTTTTATCCATGAATTGTTGGCTGTTGCTGTCCAGTTCATTGTTCCCTGGTTGAGATTTTTTACATTAACACTTACAGAATTTTTTGACGCAGAAATGATGGCGCTTGCAGGAGAAATTGCTATTTTTGGATAATTGTCTAATAAAAAAATAAGAGCATTTGCAACCAGACGCTTTGCCTCAATATTTGTTTCAGACAGATTAAAATAACCGGGATAAATATTAATTGCTATGATATTTCCAGTTGCATTTTGAGCAATTAATCGATTACCGCTGGAATCACTTGCCAATAAACGACCGCCGCTGTTTAATTTGGGATTTGAATAATTACAGTTGCTCCAAAAACGTGGGGTGTTACTAATATTTGCAAAAATCGGATGATCTTTATCAGATATACTATTCATGTTTAAAATGCCTGCAACAGACTGAACGTTACCCGGCAAAAATGGTGAATAACCCGGGTTCAGAATGCCACCCTCAATTTGCCAATACTTTTTTCTTCTGTGAGAAAAGCAATATGTTGACATCACCAGTTTTCCACCAGAATCAACGTATTGTTTTAAAATGTTCCCCATATTTTCAGGGTTATGAAATCTGTAATTTGACCAAAGCAAGATCGCGTCATATGATTGTAACTGATTTAAACTTGGGTCAAAATTACGGCAAGATAAAATAACAATATCGGCATTACGAAACAATCCAGTATCTAATAAACCATTTTTCGCATATTCCATGCCCCACAATGAATGCATATCATCAGGAGCTAACAAAAGTACCTTGGCACTGCCTTGCGACACAAAAATAAAAGTTAAAAAAATTGATAATAAGACCTTTTTTTCTAAAAATTTCTTTTTTAACATAGAGACTCCTTGATTTAAAAAAATAGTATTTTTATCAGAACCTTATGATGAAATAATCTTCATCACCTTCTTTAAAAACATGGATTATAAACTTTTCTTCACCTTTTTTCACAACCATTTCCTATTAGAACCCAACATGCCTGGTTATATGGACATTCATTGACTGAATAGTATTGATCATTGGCAAACGCTATAATGCTATCAATGGCAGGATCATTAATAGATAAAAGATTTTTAGTGGGACCAATTAAATGCCAGCCATAGCTTGAAGGTATCTCCATATAACTTTCAAACCCAACTATTGAATAGCTTTTGGCCTCTGGCATTTTTATCCAATATCCTTTACCAGGGTATAATTGATTTGCTGGCAAATAGGAATCACTATATCTAAAGGCGATGGTAGCTTCAGGAAAAATTTGATCAAGATATGAATTCGACAGCAAGAAAGGCAAAGACACAAGGTTCCATCCTTTTTCAAGTGAAATGGTTTTCGTAGATAAGTCATCAATAACAGACGCAAAAACAAAACTAAAAAATTGTTGGATGCGGGTATAAACACCATAAAACCCTGCTCTTGCACAACCATTGCCCCAACTGACCAAGCCGATCAATTGCCATTGATTATCCATCCAGACAATGGCAGGCCCGCCACTATCACCCTGACATGAATCTTTTCCACCAATTTCCAGCCCAGCGCAAAACATCCCATCATCAATCTCTCCCGGATATGTTAACTTACAGGCAGAATCAGACACGATGGGAATTGAAACTTTCATCAAAACATTTGATCCGCTGCCGTTTTCTTTTAAATCGCCCCAACCCATAACTGTAAGTGATTTGCCAGACTTTTTAACATAATCATAACATAAACTGACAGGTTGTATATCAACCACCGGCTCTGACAATTCAATCATGGCAATATCCGAATATAGCCAGTAATTATCATAATCAGGATGCACAATAATTTGATTGACAGTTCGGACATGCCCCTTTTCTGTTTTCAAATTATTGAGTCCAATAACAACTTCAAAGCTATTCGTTGATTCACCTTCCATGCAATGAGCGGCAGTCATTACCCACTTGGGATGAACAAGAGATGCGCCGCAAAATGCATCATATGGCCTTTTCCCTTTATAGACCAATGCGCCTACCCAGGGAAATTCGTTTGGAATAGCTGGTTTACCACCCACAATGCGAGCCTGTTTTTTGATATTTTTTGAAGAAGCTAAGCAGGGTAACAACAGCAATAATGTCAGTATAATTATAAAATATTTTAATTTCACGCTGGCCTCTTTATTGATTCTTTTATTTCAAACCGATTATTATTCATATACATAATGTTTCGGAGATAATTGACAACCAGTTGTTGAAGGATAAAAAAACTTAAATCAATATATACTAGTATTTTAATCAAAATTCAAGAAAAAAATTATTTTTCTTGAATTTTTTTCTTTTATGTTATAAAGACAATATAATGATTTAAAAAAATAAATTTTGACTGTTTAAATATGTCACAACTTTTTGTTAATTTATTGTTACGAATAATTAAATACCAAGGGAGACAATTTTGAAAGGCCATCAATTAATATTGTTTAGTTTTTTTTTATTATTTGCACTATCATTCCCTATCACATCATATGCAATTGGCCCACCTGCCCGCATATATGGCACCATTTCAGTAAATGGGAGTATGCTGACCCAGGATACTGATACAGGCTATTCTATTGTAGTTACCCGCTCAGATGGCAGTCATTATCAACCTGTAATCCTTGATAACGATGGCCTGACAGAAACATATTATGTTATTGATTTGACTTTAGACTCACCAGATGGGCCAAATACAAATGATACTGCTCTGCTTCGTGTCTATCGCAAAGGGACTGCATTGACAGTTATATCACCTGCAAATGGTGAATTTACAGTCGGCAGCATGGGATCGCTTACGCAGATTGATATTAAGGCAAATGCCACTTTACGGGGTTATCGACAAACGTTTATGGGTGGTGTTTCGACAGATAATCCGCAACAAATTCGTATTGGTGGCGGGGAATCTTTATCCAGGGATGTAAAGATTCGCTATTAATCTTAAATCTTATGTAAAGAAAAAAACACACCTTGATCAACTAATCACAGAATCAGGCAAATCATGGCTCAGAATTAAAGCCATTCCTTAGCAAAAAAAAATATATTAAGCAGGAGGAATTATGAGAAATTTTTTTTTAACCTTATTTACCTTACTAATGCTTTCCATGAACGTTTATGGTTCATTTGCCCCACCTGTTCCCCCCTCAAACCTTAGTGGGTATATTGTGGTCAATGGATATCGTGTGTCATGGCTCACAGATGAAGGTTACAATATCTATGCGACTCGTGAAGATAACACGATATTTAATCCATCAATAATGGATGACAATGGATTAGATCGGGACAACCAGTATAAGTTGGAAATTCCAATTGGAATTGATGGCATAACAGATAATTCAATTATTAAGTTACATCTGAGCCGAAATGGAAGGGAATTTGCCATTTTTTCTCCACTACAGGGAAAAATTAGAATTGGCAGGAGTGGCTCAATTAATCAAATCAATATTGTTGCCGGCACTGCACCACCACCTGTATCGACAAATGCCAATGTCATTGACTCCAACGCATTCAGTGTTTTATCACTTGACGCCAGCAAATCCTATCTTTTTGGTGATTATGTCAATGCAGTAAGCTGGAAACAAACTGATGGCCCAATTGTTTCACTTTCTGATGTTCATGCGATTGCCCCTTCATTTACTGCACCGGGCAATGCTTTGATCAACAAGCAATTAAAATTTCAGCTTAAAATGACTGACTATTTCGACCAAAGTTATCATGATACCTTTATCATTTCGGTCAGTGGAAAAACAATACGAACAGAAAATACAGGGCTGCCATATGTTGAGAACTTCACCAGTACCCGGTTCAAGGATCAGACAAAAACTTCATTGGACTGGTCAATCAATCAAAACGAGGCCATCCTAAGCAAACCGCTTATTCGACAACACATTTTTTCTGGAAAAACCACACAAGGTAATAATATTGGCACACTTTCAAATAATACCTATATTGCTTGTGCCGCTGACATGAATGGCGATGGAAACAAAGATCTGATTGTGGGTAACAAAGAAGATATCAATTATTTGTATTTGAATAATGGCAGTGTAACACCATTTAATAATGTGATACCACTGCCAGTCACTGGCGATCGTTTCGCGACATTTGCAATGGATACAGGCGATGTTGACAATGATGGTGATATTGATTTGGTTACTGGCAATGAAAGCAATACAATCAGGCTATATCTGAACAATGGCACATCTGACCCGTTCAATGGTGTCAGTGGAATGAATCTGTCTGATCTTGTGGAATTGACTATTGCACTGAAGCTGGTGGATATTGATGGTGATGGCCATCTGGATGTCATTACAGGAAATGCTGTCGAAGAAAACAGATTGTATCTAAATAATGGGACAGCCAGTCCATTTGAAAATGTTCAAGCCCAGCTGATCTCATCACACAATTTCCTTACTTTTGCCATTGATTCTGCTGATCTGGACAATGATGGTGACGAAGATGTCATTGTTGGCAATTCAAATGATATCAACTATATATATCTGAACAATGGCACATCACGACCTTTTGAGAATGTGAGCCCCATTGCGATTACAAATGATGCCCACAACACGCATGATCTGGCTGTTGGTGATATTGATAATAATGGTTATGTGGATTTAGTTTTTGCCAATTTTAATCAAACCAATCGGGTATATTTTAACAGTGGCGACCTTTCCAACTGGACGGGTACGAATCTGTCTAACGACATATTAAATACTGTTTCAATAGCCCTTCATGATGCAGATAATGATGGTGACCTTGATTGCCTATGCGGAAATGAAGGTATCAACCGATTATATTTAAACAATGGAACGACAAATCCTTTTTCTTCAACTGCTCATATTGATATTACAGATGACGATCAAAATACCAATATTATTATTTTTGAAGACATGGATAATGACAGTGATCCGGATATTATTGCCGGCAATTACGCTCAGATTAATCGCCTTTATATCAACAATGGTTTTGTTGCAGGTGGGGAAGATTTTTATTCTGAAAACGATCGTTCAAAAGCTCTCGCTTATGGTGATGTCAACAATGATGGTCACCTGGACCTGATTGTTGCAAACAATGGTATCAATCGGATATATTATAACAATGGCACGGCCACGCCATTTCGTGGAGCAACTGGACATGCCATTACATCGGATGAAGACCCATGCTACAGTGTTGCTATTGGTGATGTGGATAGTGATAATGATCTGGATCTTGTATTTGCTAATATTTCTGGTAACAATAAACTCTATCTGAACAATGGAACTGCAAACCCCTTTGAAGGCATCAATGCCCTGGAGATTGGATATGAAAAGGAAGACACATATTATGTTACCCTTGTCGATATTGATAAAGATGGCGATCTGGATCTGCTGTCTGGAAATGATGGTATCAACCGGCTTTATTTAAATAATGGATCTAACAGACCGTTCTATGGAGTAACTGGCACGCCGATTTCCGATGATGACTGTGAAACGACATCACTGGCTGTTGGTGATGTTGATAGTGATGGAGACTTGGATATCGTTGCTGGAAATGAAGGTTATTATGGGGAAAATCGACTGTATTTGAACAATGGAACTGATAATCCATTTTTAAATGTTGAGGGCACAAACATTTCCAATGATTACGATAATACCAGCCAAGTTCTTTTATCAGATATTGATGGTGATAACGACCTGGATGTTATTGCAGCCAATGAAGGTCAAACGAATCGGATCTATCTAAACAATGGAACAAGTGATCCTTTTGCGGAAGCCTCTGCGATTGATATTTACGTCGAGAAGATAAACGATACCAAACATATCGTTTTGGCTGACATTGACAATGATGGTGATACTGATCTGATTTGTTCAAACTACAATACACAAAATCGTATCCATAAAAAAGTCAGACAGACCGCCCCATTTTTTGATTCTGGCGCTCCCATGGGAATCTCAGATCATCAAAGCATTGCTATGGCTGTTTTTGATGCGGACATGGATGGTGATCTTGATGTCGTTGAAGCAAACGATAACCGCCCCAATACATACTTTGCCAACAATGGCAATGCCCAATCATTGCTTGTTCTGAGTCAACCTGCTCCAAATCCTGATTATTATATAATGGATGGCACAGTAGTTTCTCTTGAAATTGATGCAATTGAAAATGGCACCATATCGGAAGCGGTTTTGAATGTTATCATGGAATTGTCACCCAATACACAAGTTGATTTTTTTCTCAGTAATACAGGCGGCGACCAATTTTTTCAGGTGCAACCCGGAAAAAATTTCGTGTTTCCAACAAGTGGCGCAGATCTGAGATGGAAAGCCCAATGCCATACCTTATGCCCAACAATATCTCCCAAAATTAATGAAATTCAAATCACGCGTGATTGTGTTATGGTATCTGACATTCCAGATCAGAACATGTCCAGAAACAGCGTAATGGAAATTCCTTTCACGCTAACCCATTATGTGGGCATGCCAGAATATTTTGCAGAATCATCAAATCCAACGTTGCTGCCTGACAATCAGATGGATTTATCTTGCACTGGAGGAGATTGCATTCTTCGGGTGATACCATATTCTAATCTTGTGGGAACATCCTATATTGTCGTTACTGTTAATGATGGTTGCAGGAAAGTATCAGATAGTTTTCGTCTGGATGTTACCAATCAACCACCTGAATGTCATCCCAATCCAATTGAGCTGACCTGCACGAACCATAATCCTGTTGATATTCACTTGAACGCAACTGATCCCGAAAATGACACAATTTCTTTTGAACAATCCAGTATACCCCAGCATGGATATGTTGATGGCACAGCGCCCAATATTCGGTATATTGTTCAGGACAGCTCGTTTGTCGGCATTGATTGTTTTTCCTATCAAGTCAGTGATGGTATGGATGACACCCTGGTCCGCATATGTATTAAAATTAATAATCCCATTGCCTGTAAATCTGGCACATTGACGGTTGATGAAGATGGTCGGGGTGAAGGCACATTGGTATGCAACAAAGAATTACCCAGAAATTTTTATATCATGACACCACCGGAGCAAGGAAATGTCACTATTCGGAATCAGACTGAGGGGCAATATATGTATGAGCCTGATTCAGATATATTTGGAGATGATATTTTTTCTTTCTATGTGAAAAAAGAAACTGAAAATTCTGCCCCCTGTCCGGTAACAGTCAATATTCTTCCAGTAAATGATGCGCCGAGTTTTACAAAAGGAGCCAATATTGTCTGTCTATCTCATGAAAACCATACTGTGAGAAAAACAGGATGGGCAACAAATATTAAACCGGGACCATCCAATGAATCTGACCAAAGCATATCTTTTCACCTGACAGTTTCAGATGAATCTTATTTCTTGCGCCTCCCCCATATATCGCCTGATGGCACAATAACATTTCAACCAGAGTTTAATATATGTGGAACAGTCGATGTTTCAGTATCATTAACAGATAATGGCGGAACAGTAAGAGGCGGTATTGACACATCCAGTAAGCAAACATTTCAAATCACATTTGAAAAAGTTTTTACTGAATTAACATTGAAGACTGATATTCAGGGCTGTCAAATGCATCTGGCGGGGAAGAAATACCCTGACCAAAACATAAACATAACAGTTTTACCTCCATTCAAGGAACGATTTGATATTAATTCAGAAGTGGTACTAAGTGTGTCGTCAATACCAGAATGGCAGTTTGTGAGATATATTGGACCCGGACTGCCGGCTGATATTGATCCAACCCAGTCAGAAATTCGTATTCCCATGAATAAAAATCGTGAAATATCTGCTGAATTTGTTCCCATATATGAACTAAATATTTTGGGACAAGGTGATGGAACAGTTAGAGTCAATGCTCAAGCATACACATTGGATTTTCAAGATTCTTTTGTAGAAAATCAAAATATTCAAATCCAGGCAATACCGGGCACAGATCATATATTTGGCGGGTTTAGCGGAGATATTGAAAATCAACAGTCAGACATTCAGCTAACCATAAACAACGACATGACAATCACAGCAACCTTCCTTGAAATGCATGAACTTAACATAGATGGCCATGGTCGTGTGGAAGTCAATGGCGTGATATCGGATCTCCCCTATCAACAAAAAATACCACAAAATGAAGAAATTACAATTTGTGGTTTGCCCAAATCCCAATTTCAAGAATGGACAGGAGATATCGTTTCCACTGACAATCCGCTGACTTTTCAAATTACATCTGCCTTATACCTGAATTTAATTCTGATTCCTTTGAAAATGACATTGAATGAAGGCTGGAATTTAATCAGCATTCCCCTTCAAGAATTTGAAGATCATGAGTTTACAGAAACTTTTCCACAGGGATCGATTGCCTATACATATAATAATGGAACCTATGTCTTGGCGGAGACAATATCTTCACATGAAGCCTATTGGATAAAAAACAAAGTAGCGCAAACGATAAACATTTATGGTGTGCATTGTCATGAATATTCACAAATATTATCCACTGATTGGCATTTAATTCCCTCAGTAGTCGGTATTCCTACAATACAATTGATACCTGAAGAGACAGAATTCATTCTCTTTGAATACAAAGATGGAAAGTACCAATTGACATCCTCTTTAGTAGAAGGTCGAGGGTATTGGATTAAAGTCAATCAGCCGTGTACATTAAAAGTGAAATAAGCATAAGCGAACTTATTTTTTTAAATAAAGGAGAGCAAAATGAAAAAATCAACACTCATTGTTTTATTTATTCTTATAGTGGCCACATCCATTTCAGCCCAAAATTTTGAAGATTTTCCTGAAATAGCCCCTAAATACGATATTGGCACTTCCTGCTCAAAACCTGGATATGTCAAAGTTCAGGCATATGTTTATGCGCAGGAAAATTTGCGGTTTCAACTGCTTTCAAAAGAGATGGATGAGAATAAAAAATTTATCCAGTTTAAACAATCGCCTTTGCAAGCGGTGCCGGAGTTTCATCTTAAGGTGCATACGCTTCATTCTTATCAGGCGATGATTATTGCTTATGATGAATCAGGTGGGTTCCATGCAGTATCAGGTATTCAAACAATTATGCCTTCAAGATTTATGCATAATGAGATGTTAATAAATCCTGTTTCTGGAGCAATTGTTCAATATAAAAAAGCCCGATCAAGTGGACTTGAAATGATTACGACGATTGACGATTCAAGATTTGACCTGGGAATTGTTGATATTAATGCAGATATTACATACAATAACAGTGGTAATGGTTTGGAAAATTTAGATAAATCTAATTTTGAAGTGACAGAGAGCTCCCGATACCAAACTATTCTTAATGTTGTCCCTCCTTGTTCCGGGAATCTTTGTGGAACTAAAATTGTCGATATTGCTTTTATTCATGATGATTCTGGCTCAATGGGGGAGGAGCGAGCCTCTGTAAAAGAAAATATTCTTGATTTTGTTCAAAAGTTGCAAAATGAATCTTTTAATTATCGGATAGCATTAGTACCCTATGGAGGAGGTGGGAATACCAATAGTTTAAGTGATCCTGATGGAACGATTCTACATGAGGGGAATCTACATTCTAATACCAACGATTTTGAGAATGACCTTTCACAAATGAAACTAGATGGTGGCACTGAACAAGCCTTCTGTGCTATTGCTCAAGCAATAACACAGCTCCGATGGCGTAAATCTACAACAAAAATTATCATTCTACTTACTGATGAGCCCAATAATAATTGTTGGATTGAGCAAAGCGAATTACTCTCCAGCCTAAAAGAAACAAACACTACTTTATATTGCCTGTATAACACCAGTTGTACAAGCTCTGATTCTGACTTTATTCCACTAGCTAATCAAACTAATGGAAAAACATACAATATTTACGATGATTTCACACCTATCCTTAATGACATCAGTACCGATATTTCCTCAAAATACATTGTACAGTATAAAACTGATGACCACTCATCACAGTCACAAAGAGATGTTCAACTAAAAGTAACAACTCCATCATATGGATCAACAACAAATACAATGTACTATACTCCCAATCCTTTTTTAATATCCCGAACATCTGAAACAATTGCACTGTCAAACTTAAGCCAACGACAACAACGAATGCTTCAAATTGTAATAAAAATGACTCAAAACAATACCACATTTAATGCAACACTTCATTACAAAAATGATAACAGCAGCTTTCAATCAAAAAATATGATATCTATTGGTGACGATTTATATTCTGCTGAAATCCCTGCTTCATATGTATTACCCGATTCAATCCAATATTACATTTCTGCAACGAATAGCATAACAACAAAAACGCTGCCAACTTCAGATGCACAGGATAATCCATTTCTGATTCCAATTTTACCGAATGTAGCACCGTTTATTGATCATCAAGCTGTAACTATTGCAAGAGAGGGAGAAAGTATTTCTATAGAGGGAATCGTTGAAGATGTAACACACAAAGTAGCCAGTATAGTACTATATTATAAAAAACAAGGTGAAAGCATTTATAACGAAATACATTTAACACCAAATACAACACAATATACATTTAACTTTACCATACCCGCTGGCAAAGTGACTAGCAGCGGAGTTGCATATTATATTATTGCCCTTGATAACTTCGGTACTTCTACGGAAATTGGTACTGCTGATAATCCAAATCTAGTCGAGATTTTACCTTTGATTCAACCTGGCTGCCAGGATATCGGGAATGTAAAAATATGCGCGGAAAAATTTCAAACTATTGATTCCAATCATTTAGTCGCAAGTGGAAACGTCAGCATTGGTACTACATCCAATGATAGGAAACTTCTCAGTACCGGTGCCTCACTTAATATGCATAAAGATAGATTAGTTGTAGACACAGTAAATGCCAACAATTTATACGTTTTAGATGTCAAACGAACAACAGGCAGTTTACCAGAATTAATACCATTGTACACAGGCGATTTTAGCATTGACTGTGTTATCTGGCCCCCAAAATTAACATATAACAATGGGAATTCCATTTTAAAACTGGTCAATAATATTCTATTTTCCTTCCCAACCATTACGGGTAATCGTTTCATAGAGATTCATGAAGACTCAGTGGTCTTAAAAAATGTTTTTACCAATACTACCGAAGGCTTAGTAGCCAGCATTAATATAGGCGATATTATTCTTTCACAAACAGGCAACACCACTTCATTTGTAAATGTTAATGGCCAGAGTATCAACACTAAACAGAGAATAAAGGGAAATACATGGGAAGTGGAAAACATTTCTTTTCAGGTAGATATTGCCAATAATCTATTCAAAAGTATGGGGCAATTTTCCATACCTCGAGTAATTGATAGTCCAAAAGGTGGTATCCCTTCTAACTTTGAGTTTATTGAAAATCCGCTTTCGCTGGAAAAAATATATGGTAATCTGGGATTTCCAAGATCCTGGAAACAGTCATTAATGATTTCAACAAATAATAAACTGGGAATAATTGTCACCCATCCTGAGCAAAGTTATTTTCAAATTAATGACATTACTTCATTAAAAAACAAAAAGATGAATGGCAACTGTCGTATGCAACTGTATGACTCCGATGGCATTGTAGAAATGATCAAAAAACTTCATTACATTTCTCCCATTGACGGAGATGCCAATATAACAGTACAAACAGGTCGAAAAGTAAATTTATCAGGAGATCTCAATTTTTTGGGTTATTATCCACTCACTGATGCTGAAATTTCCATGAAGAAAAAACTTAAATTGAGTGGAACACTCACTATACCAAACATCGCATACAAACGACTTGATGGTTCTTTGACCAAACCGACAGGAAAACTGATAGGAAAACTTTCTGAAATCAAAATGAATGTAAAAAAAGGTGATCTGTCAATATCTGGTGCTTCAAATCTTACACTTACCATGCCCAAAGGTTCTCAATGGATATGTGGTGGTGAAGATGTTAAACAATCTTTTGACCTTGACTTCCAGTTTTCGAAACGTGGAGTTGAAAAAGCATCAATTATAACGACCTATAAAAACAATATATTTACTAAGTTTGATATTAAGGTGGATTTTGCTGATCCTGAAAAACCGGTTGTAAAAATTGAAAACCTGAGATTAAAAAAAAAGGGATTTATTCGTAGGAAAGGTCGAGCCGCTCGAAGTAAAATTGAGCAGTTTACTATTAATGAAGAAATGGATCAACTGATAGTTAAATATGTTAGTGAAGAAAAATATCCTGATTTTTCTCTAACGTTACCTGACGGCAATATATACTCATCGGGTATGGTTCCAACAACTGTTGATAATGATGATTACACGTATGGCATTTACTTTTTTGCGAATGAAGGGGCGCACGAATCGTATTACGCAATTCAAACGCCACCACAGGGAGAATATACTGTAACAACAATAAATGAATCGTCAATTGGAGACAACCAGTGGGTCTTGTATGGTCCCAATTCTCCGCCTGAAATAACAGTAAACACGCCATCAACAAGGATTGATTGGGATCAAACCTCTGATATTCAAATTACTTTTACAGGATCAGATGCCGATGATAATAATGCTGTCATCAGTCTGTTCTATGATGACAACAACACTGGCAATAATGGCATCATGATTGCCAATGGCATTTCTGCGGACCTTTCTGCCAATACGTTCTCATGGGTAATTGATGATAGCGTCGAGTCTGGTACATATTATATTTACGCAAAAATTGAAGATGAGGTCAATGCACCTGTGTTTGCCTATAGCACAGGCACACTTAATATTGTGAGTCCCTGGGCTCCACAAACCCCTTCGAACCTGACACCGGATTCAACCAATGGCATACTTTCACTTTCATGGGATGAAAATCCTGAAACTGATTTAAGTGGATACCGGGTTTATTTGTCAGATACACCTTCTGATTATACGTATCAATATAATTTTAATGTCGGACTGGTGAACAACTATGAGATTGAAGGTCTTACAAATGGCAAGCCCTATGCGGTTGCAATCAGTGCAATTAATTATTCAGGCCTGGAAAGTGTTTTGAGCGATCCCATTGAAGTTACTGGCACAGACACTCAGGGCAGTCCTGATTTATGCTTGGATAAATCAAATTCAACCATCACCTCTGTTTCGGGGACGCTTGATGGTACACTTACCATTCAAGCAAGAATTAGTAATACTGCTGATCATGAATCGTTTTCTGCACGTATTGAGTGTTATTATGGCCAGTTATCCCAATCCAATATGATTGAATCCCGACTTATTGGGGGCATTGCCGCCAATAGCTATATGGATGTCATGTTTGAAATTGATTCTGATAATATTGAATCAATCCATGATCTTCAATACTTTTATATCAACATCGTTGATGTTGTCCTGCCAGAATTAAATGAAAGCAACAACATGGATGTCATTGTCAATTCGCTTTCATTTACGCATGAAATCGTCTTAAATGCTGGGTTGAATTTGATCAGCATGCCAAATTCACCTGAAAGCACAGCAATCTCTCCATTCTTGCAATCAATTTCGAATAAAATTGACTATGTGGCAACTTTTCTGAACAATAGCTGGCAATTTTACTATCCAGATAAAGAATCCTCACAAAGCAACCTCACAGATCTTGTCGCTGGTAATGGCTACTATTTTGCTATGAAATCTTCGGCAACATTGAATGTCAGCGGTAGCATTGCAACCAGTACCCGATTTTTAGGTAATGGCTGGAATCTACTGGGATTAACTACCCGTTGTGAAATACCGCTTGCAGAAGCATTGAACAGTGTTGATGGCAATTATTCACGCGTTTGGGCACTAGAAAATGGGGCATGGCAGATGTATGATCCTGCAAATTCGATTCTCAGTAATCTGAAAACATTGAAACCAGGTCTGGGTTATTTTATTTTAGTAACAACACCTTCAAACCTGGCATTACCCTAAAAATTGCCTCAGCCAAATCATTAATAAAAAAAATAGGCAAAAAATCTTTTTTGATTTTATAATTATTTACGGCGTTCTTTTAAGGGCAAAAAAGAGCGCCATAGGTATTTTATGAATTATTTTTCCCCACACACCAATATGGGGAAGCAAAAGCAATATAGAAATGCAAACAGAAAGGAATCAAAAAATTTAATATGAAAACAATTATTTTTACAATTCTATTCAGTATATTGAACTATTCTCAGTTATATGCTGATATGGCTGATTTTATATCATTTCAGGGTTTTATGACTGATACTAATAATGTTGCTATCACAAATAGCAACTATACACTGACATTCAGCCTCTGGGATGATTTGACCACCTCAATCGCAAATAAATTATGGGAAGAAGACCATATCGTTTATGTTGAAAGAGGTATATACAGTGTCAACCTGGGAACAGTCACACCGTTTCCTTACACAATAAACTTTGCAGTGCCATGTTATTTAGGCATACAGGTCAATGGCGGAGATTATCTGACACAAAATGATCTACTATTGCCATTGTCCAGCACCTGGAAATCATTTCGTGCAAATACTTCTGGTGGAAAGCTGGTGAAAAAGGTTGATGCAGACTACACAATCCAGCAAACAGACGATATTATCCTGGCAAGTGGCAGCATCACACTTACACTTCCACGCGCAACGACCTGTAATGGAAAAATTATTTCTATAAAGAATATGGGAAACACGATGATTACAGTTGCTGCCCAAAGTGATTTGATCAATGATAAATCCAATGCTGTCACCCTGTCAATGCAGTATGATGAGGTTACAGTTCTGAGCAATGGCATTCAATGGTTTACTATAGGTACATCCCTGGAGTCCAACCTGGAAACTTTATCTGTAAGAGGCCAATCAGATCTAAACGATCTGACTGTTAATAATCATACTGATTTAAAGTCAATAACAGTTTCAGATGATGCATCCTTTCAGGATATCACCACTAAGTCATTAACTATGACTGGTAAAGCAATTCTTGGTGATTCTACAATAGATTCTTTAACTGTAAATCATCATTCCAGATTGAATAGTATCTCTGTTAATGGAAGCGGGGCATTCAATGATATGACGGCCAATTCATTGTTTGTAAGTGATGCCAGCCAGTTGAGCAATACATCAATTGATGGCACATTTACAGTGGATAATCATTCATCCTTAAAAACGCTTTCTGTGAGTGATATATCAAACTTCGATATTTTGACTGCGAATTCGGTAACTGTCAATAATGCAGTGCAATTAAGCAGTACAACAGTCAACGGCATTTTTGATGTAAACAATCATGCCACATTTCAGAGTATGGACATCAATGGGGCTGCATCTTTTCAAGGCATAACTGTTCTGTCCCTTTATGTAAGTGGTAATAGTTTATTCAGTAATGCTGATATGAGTGAACTGACTGTTAAAACGCACACAAACATGAATACACTTACAGCAAATGGATTATCCTCTTTAAGTGATGTCACAGCAAATAGGATGACTGTTCAGGATATAGCTTCGCAATCTTTAGAGATAATTGGAACAAGTATCCTGAGTGCTACTGAGATTGATTCATTAACAGTTAACAATCAAACAAATCTAAAAACAATAGATGTTTCAGGTGATGCATCTTTTCAGAATATCACTGCACAGACATTATGTTTGGCAGGTAAGACGATCCTTGCTGGTTCATCAATAGATTCCTTAACTGTGAATTATCATTCCAACTTAAATACCATTTCAGTCAATGGCATCGCAACATTCAATGATATAACTGCCAATTCTTTGCTTGTAAGTGATGCCAGTCAATTGAGCAATACATCAATTGATGGCACATTTACAGTGGATAATCATTCATCCTTAAAAACGCTTTCTGTGAGTGGTATATCAAACTTCGATATTTTGACTGCGAATTCGGTAACTGTCAATAATGCAGTGCAATTAAGCAGTACAATAATCAACGGCACTTTTGATGTAAACAATCATGCCACATTTCAGAGTATGGACATCAATGGGGCTGCATCTTTTCAAGGCATAACTGTTCTGTCCCTTTATGTAAGTGGTAATAGTTTATTCAGTGTTGCTGATATGAGTGAACTGACTGTTAAAACGCACACAAACATGAATACACTTACAGCAAATGGCTTATCCTCTTTAAGTGATGTCACAGCAAATAGGATGACTGTTCAGGATATAGCTTCGCAATCTTTAGAGATAATTGGAACAAGTATCCTGAGTGCTACTGAGATTGATTCATTATCAGTTAACAATCAAACAAATCTAAAAACAATAGATGTTTCAGGTGATGCATCTTTTCAGAATATCACTGCACAGACATTATGTTTGGCAGGTAAGACAGTCCTTGCTGGTTCATCAATAGATTCCTTAACTGTGAATTATCATTCCAACTTAAATACCATTTCAGTCAATGGCATCGCAACATTCAATGATATAACTGCCAATACTTTGCTTGTAAGTGATGCCAGTCAATTGAGCAATACATCAATTGATGGCACATTTACAGTGGATAATCATTCATTCTTAAAAACGCTTTCTGTGAGTGGTATATCAAACTTCGATATTTTGACTGCGAATTCGTTAACTGTCAATAATTCAGTGCAATTAAGCAGTACAAAAATCAACGGCACTTTTGATGTAAACAATCATGCCACATTTCAGAGTATGGACATCAATGGGGCTGCATCTTTTCAAGGCATAACTGTTCTGTCCCTTTATGTAAGTGGTAATAGTTTATTCAGTAATGCTGATATGAGTGAACTGACTGTAAAAACGCACACAAACATGAATACACTTACAGCAAATGGCTTATCCTCTTTAAGTGATGTCACAGCAAATAGGATGACTGTGCAGGATATGATATCCCAGTCCTTAGAAATAATTGGAACAAGCACCTTGAGTACTGCTGAGGTGGATTCATTAACTGTTGACAATCAAACAAATCTAAAAACAGTAAAGGTTTCAGGTGATGCATCTTTTCAGGATATCACTGCACAGACATTATATTTGACAGGTAAGACGATCTTGATTGATTCTTCAATGGATTCCTTAACTGTGAATCATCATGCAAGCTTAAATACCATTTTAGTCAATGAAATCGCAACATTCAATGATATAACTGCCAATACTTTGTTTGTTAGTGATGTTAGTCAATTGAGCAATACATCAATTGATGGCACGTTTACAGTTGATAATCATTCATCATTAAAAACACTTTCTGTGAGTGGTAAAGCAAACTTTGATATTTTGACTGCGAATTCGTTAACTTTGAAATCTCAAATCTTGTCAATTTCCAATACAACGTTGAGCAGTATTTCTTCAGAAAGTCGTTATGTCACAATACCAGACCGATCTGGAGTTATTATTCTGACCAATGATGGTAATCTCAGCCTCACGACTTCTGAGATACAAGATAATGCCATATCTCAAAATAAACTCATCAATGATTCTGTAAATTCATCGAAAATTGTAGATGATTCAATTATTGGTAGTGATATATTTGACGGAACGATACAAACGATTGATATTGCGGATCTGGCAGTTACATACACCAAAATTGCTGATGGAAGCATTCAGGCATCAAAGCTGGCATCTGAAAACCAGGCTTTGACAAGTGGTGTATCAGGGCAATCATTGCTTTCAAATGGTGATGGCACATTTCAATGGGGGACAGGTGGTACAGATTTGACACAAGATACAGTCTCTGTTGGCAGTGATACATCTGCATTTACGCTGACCCGACCTCAGCATGCTTCTGGCAGTGCGACATCTTTTGTGATCAAAGGTCAGAATGCATCCGGAACGAATCATAATGGTGGGAATATTGAATTTATTCCAGGATCTCCAACTGGTTCAGGCGAAGAAGGTAGTTTTATCCTCCACTCCAGCTCAGAAAATATACTTCAGGCCACAAATATTGAAAATGATGGGTCTGAATTAACCATTTTTCAAATCAGTCGCGATGGCATATTCAACCCAACATTGCTTATGAGTGATACCAATGGGATAAGCAAAATATATCTTTCTGTCAGTGGCAGTTCGTATTATTCCGCTGGAAATTTTGGATTTGGTGTATCCAATCCAGAGCATCCAATACATATGGCCTCTGGTGCCAGTTGCACGTCCGGTGGAGCCTGGAGCGATGGATCAGATATTAACTTTAAACGAGATGTCAAAGCATTTTCACAGGATGCATTGTCAATCATTAATCAGCTTCGGCCAGTTACCTATATCCACAAGAATGATCCTGAAAATAAAACCCAGTTGGGATTGATCGCTCAAGAAGTTTTGCCGCTTGTTCCTGAGGTGGTCAATGGACAACCTGGAGGATATGGTATTTCTTATGGGCATTTTATTCCATTGTTGATCAAGGCGATTCAAGAAATGTATATTAATTTGGGGAAACAGGATCGTTCAGCCCCTAACAATTAAGAAAGGAATAAAAATTAAAAAAGAAATCATTCTTTAAGAATGTCCCGATCTGTATATGCTTTTTATTTTCAAGTTTTCTTTTGGTAAAAATACATACTTATAGTCCCCAATTTTTCTGTCTTTTTCTGAAAACTCTCGTCAGTCATAAATTCTCTGAAACTATCTGAAATAATTCAATCAGATCAATTCAGATCTAATTTTTGGCTATTAATAAATTTAGTATCTTATGAGAACTTATGCCTGACGAGTGAAAACTGAACATCAAGCAAAACAACCTTTTTATGTATCCTATTCAAATTACATGGAAGTAAAAGAAAATAATGCTATTTTCAAGAAATGATAATATCAAATTAGGTAAAATTATTATTTGAAGATGTCTACGATCTTTGGGTAGTATTTTATTATTTAATGAAGAGGATATGAAAACACACCTTGATTGGCCAGAAAGAATTCCCAAGAATCGGACTAAAATTAGTAGCCAGAAAAAAAGATTTGCTTTTCCCATGAAAAGGCAACTCCGGCAATCTCCGATAATGCATTCCAATGAAAATTAGGCATCTTTCATATTCCAGTTAACACTTTATCAAGAACAAGGGTGCAGTCCCTTTAGGACGACATAAAATTATTGATAATCAAGCAATGATCAATAAAAATATTTCTACTTTTCAGGAATGAGCGGCATTGACGTTGAAATCAATTCGCCCAGTCTTGGGTATAACATTAATACAATGACTGATAGCAATGGATATTATGAATTTAATCACCTGGAATCTGCCAATGATTATATTATCAGTG